>Ga0207098_10084_pt1 | contig 30064 bp, 23 predicted proteins | sample Alteio_BWMinHeat_84_FD_153548 | JGI IMG/M metagenome (GOLD analysis project Ga0207098, IMG submission 153548) | Enriched cells from forest soil in Barre Woods Harvard Forest LTER site, Petersham, Massachusetts, United States -... | ecosystem: Environmental > Terrestrial > Soil > Temperate forest >...
GACCACGGAGATTCCCATGCCGGCTCCGTGGGAACCGGCGCTTCCTGGTAGGGGAAAAGGGACTCACCGGTGCGCCGATCCAGAATAAACATGTAGCCCGACTTCGATGTGTGTTCAATGGCCGGAGTGCCATGCACGTCGAGCAGCACTGTCGGCTGAGGTCCGTCAAAGTCCCACATGTCATGGTGGACAAATTGGAAATGCCACTTGTACTTCCCGGACCTCGAGTCGACGGCTACAATCGATGTCGAGTAGAGGTTCGTTCCCTCGCGACCGTTGCCCGGGCATCCTACCGGCATTACGCCGAAGAATGCGCAGGGACTAGGCCAGGGGTAGGCGTTCCCGGTGGCGAAGTACAGCATATGGAGGTCAGGATCGTAGCTGGGGTTTCCCCAAACCGACGCTCCACCAGTGAGGTACGTGTCGCCGCCCCACGAATTAGGCTCTGTGGTCCAAAAACGCCACACAAGTTTGCCGGTTTTCTGATCGTACGCATCCACATGACCGCGCACCGCAAATTCGGCACCGGAAACTCCAACAACCACTGTGTTTTCGACGATCTGCGGAGCAATCGTCATGGAGGCGCCCTTCGTCGGGAGGTCGACGGTTGTTGTCCAGACCACAGTGCCAGTCTTCGCATCAAGGGCGACCAATTTCGCATCGAGGCGCGCGTCAAAGATCTTGCCGTCGGAATACGCCACTCCGCGATTGTCGTTATTGCAGCAAATCGGAAGCGTGGAGGGCGACGGCATATCGGTCGGGTGATAAGCCCAGATCTGCTTGCCCGACGCGGCGTTCAAAGCGTAGACATCGTCGTCGCCAGTGGTAACATACATAACGCCCTTGACCACAAGCGGGGTCATTTCCATGGCCATGTTTGCGTCGAAGACACCAGTATGGAAGATCCATGCTGGTTTTAGTTTGGCGACATTGTGAGGGTTGATCTGGTCGACGTCTTGATACCGTTCATTGTCCAAAGTATTTCCGTGGTATCGCCAGTCCATGTTGTCCTGAGCAAAGGACGGGACACTACATGCGCCCAGGAGCAACGCAAGAGCACACGCGTAGCTTAGGAGATCGACGCGAATCGATCCCGCGGGGACCCAGTTTCTCATCGCTTTCTTCCTCATTGCCGCACTCGAGTGGCAGGACTACGTGCGGCTCGGCCTTAGTCACTTGACCGCGCCATGAGCGACGCCGATCAAGTAATTGATTCGACGGATCGCAACTTACTTAACGATAGGTCTGCCCTCGAATCTGCTCGACTGTCACCAACATCACAGCGCTTGCTTAACGCTAGATTTCCGCGGGAGCGTAGCAGTTTATTTCGCAGCCCAGGTGCACTTCTTTGACTTCAGGGCGGATCCAGACTTTGGTCTTCATCACATTCTCCTGTCTGACTACGGTGGCATCTCGGTTTGAGACTTGAAAGCGACCTGCGACAACTTACACAGGACCTTGAAGAACGATTCGTGGGATAGCCGGAAGCTTGCTTGTAACCCCACGCAGCCCGCACAGGCAAGTGCAAACCGGGCACCATGCTAGGCCCTCAGTAATTTCGCCGGGTTTGCTCTTCATCAAAGAAGATGTAAAGTCTTGTAAAGCCCGCTTGCGGAGATCACGGAACCTGCTGACTCCCTTTCCTTTGCCCTTGACAGCGGCCATTTATTCATTCATATTCCTCAAGCGGTTACAGGGCGCAAAGGCGCAATGCGAGGTTGATCGGATGTTGAGAGTGCGAATTGACTGCTAGGTCAGGTTTTAACGGGCATGTCACAAATCTTTGTTCGAAGCTTGTGTAACTTGTCCGAAGCCTGTGTAACTTGTCACAGATCGCTTTCAAATCCCAAACCGAGACAGCCACTGCAAACAAACGGGAAAATATCATGAGGACCAAAGTCTGGATCCGCCCTGAAGCTAAAGAACTGCACCTGGGATGGGGGGTCAAAAGTCCCCGTGCGGCGGAGAACTAGCAAATGCATTTCAAGCTGCTGGGCACTGCTGCGGGTGGCGGCTTCCCACAGTGGAACTGTGCATGTACCACATGTGCTTCCAGCCGCGCTGAACCCGAGAAGGTTTCGCCGCGTCTGCAGCTCCAGGCTGCGGTATGGAATTCTCCGGACGCTATATTCCTCCTGAACGCCTCGCCGGATCTTCGATTCCAGATCGAAGCGAATTCAGAGCTTCACCCCCGCACCAATCGAGGCAGCCGCAACACGCCCATTCAAGGAATTGTGCTCACCACTGCTGACCTGGATCAAATTCTGGGATTGCTTCTGCTGCGTGAATTCCAGCCGCTGACGCTGTATGCAACAGCGCTGGTACGTCGAGTGCTTGAAGCAAACAGCTTTTTCAGGATGCTGGAACGCGTGCCCAATCAACTATCGTGGGTCGAAATCCACGCGGGTGTGTCTTTTCTGCTTGGAACGAGCGATATTGTGTGTACGCCCTTTGCCATGGAAGGGGAATTGCCCTTTTACGCTAGAGAGCTTGGTCCGAGTGGATCTGAGCAGGCCAGCTTGGGATTGCTTCTCGAAGGGGATGGGATGCGCATTGCCTATACGCCCATGGTGCCCGCGATAACGGATTCGCTTCGGAAGATTTACGCACGCTGTGAAACCATATTCGTGGACGGCACCTTCTGGAGCGATGACGAGCTGAGTAAAACTCATGCCGGCACGCCGCTGGCGCAGGCCATTGGGCATGTGCCGATGAGCGGCGGGGATGGCACGATAGCCCTGTTGTCTGACCTGCCCGCTTTGCAAAAGGTTTTCGTGCATTTGAATAACACCAACCCGGTTCTCGATCCCCGGAGCGGTGCTTACAACAAGGTTGTGGAGGCCGGATGGAAGATCGCGCAGGATGGATGGGAGCTGGGACAATGACACCCGCCGCGGAGATGTTGTCGCGAGAGGAGCTCCGCGATCGCCTGCTTGCCGTTGGTGCCAGCCGGTACCACCATCGGCATCCCTTTCACGTACGTATGCACGAGGGGCTGCTGAGCCGGGGACAGATGCAGGCCTGGGCGCTAAACCGCTATTACTATCAAAGCCGGATTCCGATCAAAGATGCCCTGCTGCTCGCGAAGAGCGAAGACCCAGCGTTCCGGCGGGCGTGGCGGAAGCGGATCTTGGACCACGATGGGAATAAAGATGGCTACGGCGGAGTCGAAAAATGGATTCGACTTGCTGAAGCTGCGGGTTTGTTCCGTGAGCAAGTCATTCCCTGCATAGGCGTGTTGCCCGGCGTTCGCTATGCTGTCGATGCCTACCTGGCGCTGGTGCGCGACAGTCCTTTGCTGGTGGCTGTTGCGTCTTCGCTGACAGAGCTTTTTTCACGAGACCTGATCTCACTGCGAATCGACAAGATGAGGTTGCATTATCCGTACATAGTTGACGGCCTGGCTTATTTTGAAGGAAGGCTCACGCAGGCTCCTGAAGATGCAGAATTTGCGCTGGACTATGTGTCCACACATGCCGAGACCCGATCGCAGCAGGAGCAGGTAATAGGCGCACTGGAACAGAAATGCGCGATTCTGTGGGCGCAACTGGACGCAATTGACTATGCTTATGTGACGCCGGGAAATATCCCGCCGGGTTGTTTTGTGCCGCAGTGTGACTGATGTTGTGGGTACCAGGTGTCTATGGAAATGAACTCGATTCCGATGGTGGTGCGCGGATGCCGGCTGCATCCGACGCAGGATGTGCTGCTGATGCCAGAGGGTACGCTCGAATTGAACGGGCCCTCGCGTGATGTGCTGACCCGCGTCGACGGGAACCGCGACGTAGCCGCTATCGTGCAGGAACTTCTACAGGAATACGAAGGTGCGGAGGAGGCCGAGATTCGCACCGACGTTCTTGCGTTACTGCAGGATCTGAAGGACCGCGGCGTGCTGAGGGAGAGGACGTGAGCATGACGCCATCCGCTCCAAATTCGACGCTGCGGCCGCTTTCACTCATTGCCGAGCTGACGCATCGCTGTCCATTGCACTGCCTGTATTGCTCCAATCCAATCGAGATGCGGAAGGCCGCGGACGAGTTGACGACAGAGGATTGGGCGCGCGTGTTTCGTGAGGCAGCGGCGCTGGGTGTACTGCAGCTGAGTTTGACTGGTGGGGAACCGTTGGTTCGCAAAGACTTGCCCGAGTTGATCGCTTCGGGGCGTAAGGCCGGACTCTATGTGAACATGATTACCTCAGGGGTCGGTTTGACCGGGGAGCGTCTGGCAGAACTGGTGGAGGCGGGGCTCGAGCATTTGCAACTGAGTTTTCAGGATCTCGACGAAGCATCGGCAAATCACATCGCAGGCACCAAGGCTCACGCAATCAAGCTGGCGCTCGCTCCTGTGATCCGGAAATTTCCTTTAGCGTTCACAGTGAACCTGGTCGTGCATCGGATGAACCTTGACCGGCTGGAGCAATTTATTGCAATGGCCGAAGAATTAGGCCCAGACCGGCTGGAAATTGCCCATGTTCAGTATTACGGTTGGGCATTGAAAAACCGTTCACTGCTGATGCCAACCGAAAAGCAGGTATACAGCTCATTGGAAATCGTGGCCAACGCAAAGGAGCGATTGCGGGGAAAGATCCAGCTCGATAGCGTGTTTCCGGATTACTTTGGGAACTTTCCCAAGGCGTGTGTCGGTGGGTGGGGACGCCAGATGATGTTGGTCGACCCCGCAGGACGTGTGTTGCCCTGCCATGCGGCAGCGGTCATTCCAAATATTGAGTTTGACAACGTGCACGAGCATGACTTGGGATGGCTTTGGCGGGAATCGGGCGCGTTTCAACGCTTCCGCGGTGATGCGTGGATGCCGGACACCTGCCTGCAATGCCCCCGCAAGGAAATTGATTTTGGCGGGTGCCGCTGCCAGGCCTATCTCATTACCGGAGATGCCAAAGCGATCGACCCCGTTTGCCGCTATAGCCCCTCGCATGAACTGCTGGAGACTCTTCGCTCTGCGGCAGCTGAGCCCCTGCCTATCTGGAGAAACTAGAGAACAGACCGCGTCATGCGGTCGACAACATATCAAGAACCGCTATCCGGTTGCGGCCTTCAGACTTGGCGCGGTAGAGAGCGACATCTGCTTGGGACAATATGCGCTCGAGTGGGAGCCCCGGGCTCCATTTTGGGCAAGTGACGCCGCCCACGCTGACCGAGATAGACAGCACCTCTGAACCAGCCACAACGGGGGTCGCCGCAATCACTGCGCGAATCTCTTCAGCGCGCGATTCGAGAACGCAATCGTCGCAATGGCACAGCACGATCAGAAACTCCTCGCCGCCATAACGACCCACGGCGTCGTACGAACGGACAATCGATTTGAGCCGATTGGCAACCTCTTGCAGGACGACGTCTCCAACCAGATGGCCGTGGTTGTCATTGACTTGCTTGAAATGGTCTATGTCGCACAGAAGGACCGACGTCGATTTGTTTTCGCGAACAGAACGCTCGAGTTCGCTGTGCATCAACGAGAGAATCGATGCGCGATTCCAAATTGCAGTGAGGGCATCGTGGGTGGCCTTGTAGCGCATTTCTTCCCGCACGTGAACTAACTTCTCTTCCAGCGAAAGAATGCGACAACCGGTGTGGAGACGCGCCCTCAATTCCGCTGGTTGACACGGCTTTGTAATATAGTCATCCGCTCCGGCCTCCAGGCCGGCAACAATATCCTCGCTGCTTTGCTTGGAGGTGAGCAGAACTATGTAGATATATTCGCCCTCTTGATGGAAACGGCGCACCTTTCTGCAAAGCTCAGGACCGTCAAGTTCCGGCATCATCCAGTCGACCAAGGCAAGCCGGGGCCCATCACTTCGAGAAAGAATCTCGGCGGCCACGCGCCCATTTTCCGCAAGAACAACTTCATAGCCGAATTTCTGCAGCGTACGCTGCATGAGATGTCGGGAAACCGAATCATCATCTGCAACTAGAATCTTCATTGTGCAACTACCGGGCAGAGCGACTCCAGCGAGCGAATCACACTGCCGAGTTCGGGAACAAGCCGATCGAGCACGGTTTGCGCCTCGGTTAAATCGGTGGAATGTCCGATCCTTTCCAATTCCCCGGCAAGGGCCGAAGCATTTGTGGCTGAAAGATTACCAAGCGCGCCCTTGAGCGTGTGGCCCGCGCGCTCAAGGTCTGCCGGCCTCTGTGCATCGATCGATCCTTGTGCAGCTTGCAGGAGATCCGGGCACTCGCGGCGAAAGATCTCGAGAAGTTCGGCCAGGAGCGCGCGGTCGTCGTCGAGGCGATCGAGAAGTTGAACCACGTCCACCGAGTCGTTGGCGGCCGGAATGGTATCTGTCTCTGTAGAGAGGTCTTCTTTTGGTACGACTAGTGAGTCAAGCACCTCGTCTAGTTCCTGCGGACGGATGGGTTTGGATAAGTACCCGTCCATGCCCACGGCCATGCAACGCTCTCGGTCGCCATTCATGGCGAGTGCTGTCATGGCAATCACAGGCTGATGCCTGCCGGTGGACTTCTCCCGCTCTCGAAGAATTCTTGTCGCTTCAAAACCGTCCATCTCGGGCATCTGCATATCCATCAGCACGAGGTCAAAGTGGTTCTTCTCCAGGGCCGCGAGGGCTTCCCTGCCATTCAGAACAACTGCGACACTGTGGTTGCGCTTTTCCAGCAAGCGGCTGGCCAGCTTCTGGTTCACGAGGTTATCTTCGGCCAGGAGGATCTTGAGAGTCTTCTTGCCAACGGCGCCTTCGCGCAGAGAAGAGCGAGTGATCATCGGAGTCGACTCCTTCAATTGGCGTGAGGAAAGAACGCGAATCATAGCCTCGCGGAGTTCGGACTGGCGGACTGGTTTGAGGAGATACGCCGCGATGCCCAGCGCATGGCATCGTTGTGCATCGCCGCGCTGGCCGCCTGAGGTAAGCATCATAATCGTGGAATTGCACGGGGCCAAGTCCCCTTTGAGCCGCTCTACGAGCCCAAACCCGTCCATCTTCGGCATGTGCATATCCGTGAGTATGAGATTGAAGGGCTGGCTCTGTTCGGTCGCAGCCTGATAGAGCGCAAGAGCCTGTTCACCGTCGCCGGCGACAACTGGAACCATGCCCCAATGAGTGAGGATGCCCTCCAGAATGCGGCGATTGGTGCGGTTATCATCGACTATCAGCACCTTGGCGCCAGCCAGAATCGAAGGCGCGATCGTGACCGGTCTGGCGGCCGCCGAAGTGGGCGATTCTGCGAAGCGGGCAGTGAAATGGAAGGAGGATCCCCTGCCCAGAAGGCTCTCCACCCAGATTCGACCCTCCATCATCTGAACCAGGCATCGCGAAATCGTGAGGCCCAGGCCGGTTCCACCGAACTCGCGTGTCGTTGAAGTGTCCGCCTGGCTGAAGGACTCGAAGATGGTCTCCAGTTTGTCCGAGGGAATCCCAATCCCCGTGTCGCTCACAATGAAGTGGAGCACGGAATGTTCTTCCTCGAGAAGATCGACCTGAACCTTGAGCGCCACTTCACCTTGCTCCGTGAATTTCACAGCGTTGCCGACCAGGTTCAGAATGATCTGGCGCAGCCTTCCGGAGTCGCCGGTTACAAATGCTGGAACCTCAGGTGAAATCTCGCATAGCAGCTCCAGCCCCTTCTCGTCTGCCCGGAGCGCTACCGTCTTGAGCGCATCCTCAATACACGAGCAGAGGTCAAAATCCACTTGCTCGAGGTCGACTTTCCCCGCCTCGATCTTGGAGAAATCGAGAATGTCGTTGATGACATCGAGCAGAGCATCTGCCGAGAGCTTCACGGTCTCCAGGTAATCGCGCTGCTCGCGGGTGAGCTCGGATTCGAGCGCGAGGTCCGTCATGCCGATAATGCCGTTGAGGGGTGTGCGGATCTCATGGCTCATATTGGCCAGGAATTCGCTCTTCGCTTTGTTGCTAAGCTCAGCAGTCTTCGCGCGTTGACGCTCGAGTTCGACGTGGTAGCGTTGCTCCGCCAGCGCCAGTTCCATGGTGTGCAGCGAGAGCTTGCGATCCAGAACCGCGGAGAGACACGCGAATCCAAGAACGAACGTGGTTACAGCACCAATGCCCGCAAGCCCGAGGGAAGAAATGCCGATTGCATGTGCAAGACTTGTCTGATCGAGCGGCATCGGCCTGAAGGTAACAGCCGCCATTCCCACGTAGTGCATCACTGGTATGGCCAGCCCCATCACTACCGCGGATGAAGTCTTTCGCCAGCCGAAGAATGTGGATTGTTCGCGGATGGAATATGTGAGAACTAAGGCCACGAAAGAGATAACGACGGCCAGCACAATGGAAAGTGCAACGATGCGAAGGTTGTAATGACACATGGCAGGAAGCCGCATGGCTTCCATACCGGTGTAGTGCATGGCGGCGATTCCCGAACCCATGAACAGACTGGCTAGACCGGCCCGGACGAGACCCATCGTCTTGCGGCTGACGACGAAAAGAGCAATTGCAGAAGCCACAACCGCAGCGACCATCGAAAGGAAAACGGTAGGCCAATCGTAGAGAACCTGGACAGGAAGGCGAAAGGCTTCCATCCCGACGTAATGCATGCACCAGATGCCAAGGCCAAGTGCCAATGCGCCGCCATAAAGCCATACAGACCGTACGAATCCCCGTGTCGCAGTAACCCGGCCAGCCAGTTCAAGTGCCGCGTATGCTGCAAGGATTGCTATGAGAACAGAAACCGCGACAAGGCCGTAGTTGTACGAGCCCGCCAGGTCTACAGTTGGATCCATGGGTTACCTCGGGGATTATAGTAAGGACTATAACAGTTACTTTGGATTCTTGTCCTTACCACGTTTGGGCTATCGGTCCAATCCCCCGCGGGTTTCGGGGCTCTTCGCGGCGCTTGGGCGCACCACTCCAGTGCCCAAAATAGCAATGCGTGCAATAGTTTGCCGGAATCAATTCGCAGGCCGAAACCTCACATCTTATGTGGGCCGCCTGCTCGCGGAAATGCGTTGGCAAGATAAGACTGAATCGTATTCAGCTCGGCGGGAGTGGCGGCAGCACCTTTTGCCGACATGGTCTGCACCACGTTGGTCCATTCCTGCGGACTGAGGTGTTGATTTGTCACAATGTCGAGGCCGTGGCAGGTGGTGCAGGCGCGAATGGTGATATCGCGACCTGGTCCCGGGGGCAGCAAGGCGGCGTCGCGGCTGAATTTCGCCCTCTGCTTCGGATCCTGATTCTGAATTGTCCCAGTGAGCCCCGGTGGCGAGGCCAACGCCTGAGATCCCGTGGGATTTGGGCTTGCCTGAACCACGTTGGGCCCTCCACCCGCACCGTCATCGACTGTGAATGCAATCAGCTCATCGCTGAGCAGCGGTGCGCGCAGCAGGCCTCCGCCCGTTGAGACAATTGCGACATACTGCTTCCCATTTTCGTTGGTGTAGGTGATCGGAATTGCTTCGGCGGATGCGGGTAGATGGAAGGTCCAGACTTCCTGTCCTGTCTTGGTGTCGAATGCCCGGAAGCGACCGTCGTCCGCGGCGCCGATAAATGTCAGCCCGCCGCCGGTAACGATAGGGCCGCCTAAGCCGGGACGGCCGGTGTGTTGCTTTCCTTCGGGAAGGTTGTCGGTTACACCGAGGACCGACCGCCAGGCGATCTTGCCGCTATTCACGTCGATCGCCACCAGTTCTCCCCAGGGCGGTTCGTTGCATGGCAGGTGTTTCTCCGCATTCCAGAAGCGCACCGTTCCCGCTAAGGGACCCGAATTGGTGTAGCCTCCGGCCTCGTCGCGCACAATGCGCATCGGCTGGCCTAGGTTGTTCACATTTACTACAAAGAGTCCGAGCGTGGGGTCGAAGGCCCCGCCAGCGTAATTCACGCCGCCGTGTGTTCCGGGCAGGTTAACCGAATAGCGATTGAATGCAGGAGGAGTGTAAGGCTCTTGCCCCAGCAGCATGTGGTTATCGTCTACATAGGCCTTGCACCATGCGGCGTGCTCCGGCAGGTCCTGGTACAACTGCACGCTCGTCTGGGCCAGAGGCTCGGGAGTTACCGGAAAAGGCTGGGTTGGGGAAGCATGCTCGCCGGGAACATCACTGGGCGGCACGGGCTTTTCGACGACGGGGAACAGCGGCTTTCCAGTGACTCGATCGAGTACGAACATGAGCCCGGTTTTATTGACGATGACGACGGCGGGAATCGTCACTCCATCGCGATGAATATCGACGAGGGTGGGGGGTGCTTCGGTGTCGTAGTCCCAGATATCGTGGTGCACCACTTGGAAATACCAGAGCAGTTTTCCGGTGGCAGCCTCGGCGGCCACTATGGACGTTCCGAAGAGATTGTCGCCGGGTCGATCGGTTCCGACGCGATCGTAGTTTGGAGCTCCAAACGGCATGTAGACGATGCCCCGCTCCTCATCGACGGTCATGTAACCCCAGACGTTGACTCCGGAACGCCGCTCCCAGCTGTTGCCTCCCCAGGTGTCGTGGCCTGCTTCTCCCGGGCGCGGCACCGAGTGGAACGTCCATATTAGCTTTCCGCTGTGTATGTCCCAAGCGCGCGTATCTCCGGCTGGGCCAAGTCCGCCCCCCGTGCCTCCGCGCCCTTCTCCGGTTCCTGCGCCGGTGATGACGAGATTTTTGTAAATCACCGGCGGCGAAGGCAGAATGTAGAGCTTCTCCATGCCCGTGCCCATGACTTCCGGGGTACGGAGACTGACCGCACCGTTATTGCCAAAAGCGGAGTTGACCTTTCCGCTTGCCGCACTGATCGAATAAAGAAAACCATGATTGGTTCCGAAGAACAGGGCCGGGCCGGTGGATGTGTCTCCTGGCCAATATGCGGCCCCGCGCAGCGATGCCTGATCGGATCCTGGAATAACGAAAACCCATTTTTCCCTGCCGGTGGCCGGATCTAAAGCCACCACGCGGCTGTAGGGCGTTACCACGAACATGGTGCTTCCGACCACCAGCGGCTGATCTTCAGAGGGGCGCCACGCATTATCTGGCTCGCTGCCTGCAGCCGGCGCGGGCTTCATGTGATAAATCCATGCGACCTTCAGATGGCCGACATTTGCAGGCGTAATTTGGTTCAGCGGGGAATAGCGCCTGGCTCCGGAATCGAGGTTCACCATCGGCCAGGATCCGGATGCGCTCTGCGATGCGACCGAGCGAAGACGCACCCAGCCGAATAGAGCGAGCAACAACAGAACGTGCCTCAGGAGCGAATCGATGCCGGTGGGTTCTCGAGTCATATCCTCCTCGAGCTCAGGGAGCACGAGCTGTCACGACCAAAAAATCTCCACCCATTCTAACGAGATGGGCACCGCACCCGTCCAACCTCGTTGGTCGCCAACTGCGGATATTCGATTGACTCTTCGAATCGTGAGGCGTGTGCGTCAAAGCACGCTTAGAGATCATCGCTCACGCGGACAGGCAATTCTCCGGCGGAACGCGTATTTCCCAGGCTGGACTATTCTCCATCGACCGGCTCCCGACGTTTACGAACCCACTCCTCATCGGAAACACGACTTCAGGTCCATTCACGACTTTCCGCCCGAGTTCGCCGAGAAATATTGATTGAGTCCGGCGGCGGTCTCCTTCAGGCCGCGGTCGAGATTCACATCGAGGGCAGTAACGATGGCCGAGATCTCTTTGCTTTGAACCGGCTCTGACTGGGAATAGAAGTGTGACCAGACAATCTTGCCGGACTTCCGGTCTAGTAGCTCAAACTCCATCGATACGAGACCGGTGATACTCCCACCGTCCACCTCCTCGAAGTCATAGAGCCGGCCGCGGACCAGATACTGCCCATCCGCCGAACTGCCAAGGCTCGCCACAGACTGGTAATTCCCTGACGCTCTCAGCACGCGAATCAAGCTGCTCTGCACCATCATCACCGGCGGCTCCACCCACTGGCTGTACTGATAAATGCCAATCTCATTGGGGCCGACGCGATACGCAATCGGCGATCCCCGAAATATCTCCGGACCGCTGATGGTCCCAACCACCAGGGATACCGCTTGCGCATTGGTCGAAGGATTCGCGGGGGCTGTTGCGGATTGAACCGTGTAATATCGGATGGCCTTGGGGTGGCCGCACCCGCCGAGGATCAATGCGAGCAGCGACAAAAGAATTGACCCGTTCGTTCGATTCATGGCACATTTCCTCCCGTGTATCCTCGAGCCTGTCTCAAGGGTTTCTATCGAATTCGCTCCCGCCGCAATCCGCACGATCGAAGCCATCATTTCCCATCCCCGGCGAGCAAGCTCACTTCACCGTCTCTCCCGGTTTGCGATCCTTCACAAATTCTCCACGGATAAGCAGAGATGGATTGGACTTCAACGAATCCGTCAGCTGCCGCACGTTCTCCGTAGTCACGCGGATATTGACCAAGGTCTGGTCGATATTGTCGACGTTGTTGTTGGTTGTGTTCTTCAGCTGGTCCATGAGCGCTGAGGCCGTCGTAAGCGTCTCTTTCAATTCCACAACGATGGTGCGGATATCGTCGTGATTCTCAACCACAAGTGAATCCACGTGCGACAGCACACCATTGGCTTGATTCATCGTCGTTTTGAGGTTATCCAGCAGCGGCTGGAGTTGGGCAGTTGCATTCTGCACATTTGTCAGGCTTGCCGAAACCTTCGGCCGGCTGTCCGCGAGCATTGCATTCAGGTTGCCCAGGCTGGCGCCCACATTCGCACGGTTCTTGTCGTTCAGCATGTCGTTTACGCGGGTGGTCGTGACCTGCAGTTCCACCAGGCGCTCGTTCAGGTTCTGCAGAACCTGGTTCGCGATTGGCTCCAGGTTCCCGATCATATCGCCGAGATCCGCTATCGTGAGCGTCTCGGCAGACTTCAATTCGCTCCCTGGAGGAGCAAGTGGAGCGCCCTTTGTCCCACTTCCGAGTTCAACGTAGTTATCCGAGAGAGCCCCGAGAGCGGAGATTTTCGCGATGCTGTCCGTCTTTACGGGAATATCGCGTTTCACGGTGAAGTCGATCTCAATTCGAGTCGAGTCCCCCGGATCAATGCGGACGGTTTTGACCTTGCCTGCATCCATTCCCGCGTATCGGACCTTCGCCCCGGGCAATAGACCCCCCGCAGACTTGAAATACGTGTGGTACGGAGTGCCGCCCGAAGAAAAAGTCCCAGCCACGGCTAATACCGTCCCAATCAGCAGGGCCGCTGCGATACAGACGAAGAGGCCCACCAGGGCTTCCTCACGCTTACTCTTCATAAAATCCTCATTCTCAGTGACTCCGCCATCTCAATTCTTCTTGGTCTTGCGTTCACCCGTGAGCATCTGCAGGTAATCGAGTTCTTCGTTAACTTCAGGCTCTGGAACCCGGTCCAGGAATTGACGCACGCGTGGATGGGTGCTCGCTTGAAACTCTTCCTTGGTTCCCAGCGCCACAATATGGCCCCGGTCGACATACACCATCCGATCAGCGATCAGGAAGGCGCTCGACAGTTCGTGGGTCACGACCACGATCGTCATCGCATATGCCTTCTTGAGGTTCAGAATCAGTTCGTCAAGTCCTGCGGCAATGATCGGATCCAGCCCCGCTGACGGCTCATCGAAGAACAGAATCTCCGGGTCCATCGCCAGTGCACGGGCCACGGCGGCACGCTTCTTCATTCCTCCGCTGAGTTCCGAGGGCATGAAGTCCTGAAAAGCGCTAAGCCCCACCTGTCCGAGCTTGATGCGCACCATAATCTCGATCGTCGAATCTTCGAGATCGGTATGCTCGCGCAGCGGCAGTGCAACGTTCTCGCCTACGGTCATCGAGCCGAACAAGGCAGAGCCCTGAAACGACATTCCCATCCTTTTTCGAATCGCTTTCATTTCGCGGTCCGAGATATTGGCGGTATTCACTCCACCAATCCAGACCTCCCCGGAACTAGGCTTTTCGAGGCCCACCAGGGTCCGCAGCAGAGTGCTCTTTCCCGAGCCCGACCCGCCCAGGATCACCATGGTTTCTCCTCGCCGGATGTCGAACGTGATCCCGTGGAGGATCTCCCGCTCGCCGTAACTCACGCGAAGGTTCACCACCGAAATTGCTGCGTCGCTCGTGCCCGCGTCATTCATCTTGAACATGTCTCCGTAGCAGCGTTATCCAGGTCTTCGCCAACAACGGTCCACACCTTTTGGGTCAGGTCGGATTGATGAAATAGAACAAGGCTGTGAACACCAGGTCGACCACAATCACGAGCGCGATCGAGGTGACCACGGCAGACGTAGTCGAACGTCCAACCTCCTCGGCGCCCGCGCCAGTAGAGAATCCTTCCTTGCATCCGACTGCCGTAATCACAAGTCCGAACAATGCACTCTTGATGAGGCCCGTATAGATGTCGCGATTGACAATCGAATCCAGCGTCGCCTGAAAATAGGAGCCGATGGTGAACCCCGCGCCTGCGACGCCGAAAACGCATCCACCGACAATCCCCATGAAGTCAGCCCAGACTGTCAGGCACGGCACCATGATCAGCATGGCCAGAAACTTGGGCGCGACAAGGAAAGCGACCGGATCGAAAGCCATGGTTCTCAAGGCATCCACTTCCTCGGTCACCTTCTTGGTGCCTATTTCTGCGGCAAAGGCGGACCCTGATCGGCCGATGACGACGATGGCCGTCAGCAGGGGACCAAGTTCGCGCAGAATCGACACTGCCACCGCACCGGCCACAAGTTGCATCGCGCCCAATTGCCGCAGCTCATACGCGCTCTGGAGAGCCATGATGAGGCCGACAAAGAATGTAATCAGCGAAACGATGGGGATGGCCTCGACTCCCACTGCCATGGCCTGATGGAGGGCCCGTTGCGGCCGGAGGCGCTGGCCCCGGAAAGGGCCCACGAACGTGACGTAGGCAGACTGGCCGGCGAGACTCGCCAGGCCTCCGATATACGCGAAGCTGTTGATCGTCAGTGCGCCGACTGCTCTCGGGATCGTCAGAATCTTCATTGCGAGTTACATCCGTTCCATGCAATGCTCCCGCGGCATTCCGGGGACGTCTTTCGTGGATATCGCAAGCCTTTCGACTTCGTCTCAGGCATCGAGCGCCTGCAATTCCGTTTCGCGGATCTCAAAGACTCCGGTCAAGCGCGTGAGCTGCAATACTTTCAGCACAGACCCGGTCACCCCAAAGAGGATGATTCGCTTCTTGGACTTCTTAGCCTCCTGGAGAACTTCCAGCAGAGATGCGATGCCGGAACTGTCGATGTACCTCACTTCCTGCAGATTGATCGCAAGACGCTCCGTCCCGTTCAGTGAGTCCAACAGTGACTTTCGCAACGCCGGTGAAGTACCGAGGTCAATTTGACCGACCACGTCTACAATCACGGCATCTCGATCACTTCGATTCGAAAACTCTAGCTGTCTCTCCATGTGCATCCTTCGCTGACTCTCGATCGAGAGCCTCTCCTGCATTACTTCCCATCAGCCCGTGCTTTGGCGCCTGGCAGCCGTTTCACGAGCTTCAGTTGATTCCCTCTCGAGACCTTCTGATACGACATTTCATCCATGATGGCCTTGATCAGGTGGGTCCCACGGCCACTTAATGCAAACTCATCCAGCGGTTGGCCGCAGATCTTTTCCGGATCCGGCGGCTCTCCCTGATCGAGCAGTGTGAACTCCATTTGCTCCTCATCCACCAAGCATTCGAACTCGATCTTCCGGTCGTAACAATTCCTGTAGGCGTGGCGAATGATGTTGGCCAGGGCCTCGTCAACCGCGAGTGTGACCTCAATGCGCTCCTCGCTTGACAAACCAAAAATTCCGCCCAACTCGCCGACAGCAGCGCGGGCGAGAGACAAGAAGCGAGGATCACTTGGAAAAGCCAGCCTCAATTGAACGGCCGTTTTGGGCGACGACATGACGAGAGAGAAGTTTACGGTGATACTCTAGGCCCTGCAAACTGGCAAAAATATCAGGAAGCGCTTTCGACTTCTCATCTTGCACGATTCGTCGCAACCGGCATGCGGTCGCAGTCACTTTTTGGATCGCGCGAACTAAGCCGAAACACCGTCGAATGGAATAGGAAATCCTATTGTGAGCCGATTGCCATCCGCGAACCTTTCGTACGCGAGCGATCCCGCGAAACGATAGAGCAGCCGGATACCATTTCCGCCTGGTTCAATCGATTCCAGGTCCACGGCCGTCGCATCGCCTTGCGGAGCAGGCTCAACCGGGGCAAAGGCCGGCGCTTTGTCTTCGATCACGATGAAGAGTTCGCTCTCTGAAACGGAAGCGCGCATGACGATGGGATGTCCGGGTTCGTTACGATATCCATGCATCACTATATTGGCCAAAGCCTCTTCTACGCACAAGTGCATGGCGAACCGGGTGTCCTCGCTGAAGCCGTATTGGTCGGCTAACGCCTCGATCCATGGCTGAACACGGGTCAACTCCGTCAGCCGGCTGTCCAGTTCAATCCGGTCTTGCAGTCTGTTCAAGAGCATTCTCGCTTTACCCAAGGCGCTTGAGCCCTCCGAAAAGCGAGCTGCCGCGCGTTCAGCAGTGTTAGCACAGCGCCGCGACTGCGGCATCGAGGTCATGAAACACCGGAATGATTTCGTGGATGTTGCTGGCATTCAGGACTTCTTCCACCATGGGAACCGGACCGAGCAACGCTACTTTTCCCCCGCGGCGGCGAACCGCCTGGGCGGGAATGACGATCGAACGAAGGCCCATCGACCCCAGAAACGAGACATTGCGCAGGTCGATCAAGAGAAACTTGCTGCTGCCGGCCAGCACGTTCATGCGTAAATCGATCGCCGCCGCGCCCTGAATATCCAATCGCCCATCCAGAAGAACCCGTGTGATGCCACCTTCCATGGACTCAGTCGAGATGGTCATGCATGCTCTCCTTCCCTGCCTGATTTCCTGGGAGGTGGTTTTGCCGGTAAGCCTCGATCATGGTACCCGGCAATTGTTAAAGTCTGGTTACACAGGCAATTGCATTCCCCCCGGGCTTTGAGTCTCAGTCCGGGCCGTGCCGTCCTCCGGACGCTGGTAGCGGACCACTAGAAGGGTAATATCGTCAGACTGGCTGGCGCCTTCGGCAAACCGCTCGACTGCACTCAGAATCCCGGCCTGGAGTTCGGCCAGAGAGCCATCCCGATGCCGGCCAATCGCTTCCTTGAGTCCCCCCACTCCAAACAGGTTCCGGTCTCGATCTTCGGCTTCCGTTACGCCGTCCGTGTAAAGCAACAGTGTGTCTCCCGGTTCGAGCTGGATACGCTCAGCCTTGAAGGACGACTGCTCAACCAGGCCAATAGGGAACGATCCACCGGAGCACAATTCGCTGACCTCTCCCTGCCGCAGAAGCAGAGGGGACGGATGGCCGGCGCGGACGAACTCGAGACCGCCGCTGGGATCCAGCAGCCCGAAGAACATGGTTGCGTAACGGCCCACCGCCGCGCGGTCGCAGAGAAAGCTGTTGAGGTGATTGAACACCTTCACCGGCTCGACGCCCAGCGTCATCCCTGACAGCGCGCCCTGCAACATGGTTGTCAGCAGGGCAGCCCCGAGACCCTTGCCGGCGACATCGGAAATCATGATAGCGATGCGGCCGTCGGGCAGAGTGAATACGTCGAAATAGTCGCCGCCCACTTCGTGGCAGGGCCGGTGAATTCCCGTGACCGCAAGATGCGGGTAGTCCTGAAGCCCCTGGGGCACGAGGGCCTGTTGGATCTGGCGCGCGATGCTCAGCTCCTGCTCCAGGCGCTGGCGCTCCCGCTCCCGTTCGAGCAACCGGGCGTTGTCGAGAATGCTTGCGGCTTGCGCGCCCAGGGCATCCAGGATCTGCCGGTCCAGCGCCGAAAAGGTGGTTGTCCGCCGGGAATCGAGGTACAGCGCGCCCAGCAACTGGCGTCGCGGCGCCTCCATCGGCGAACTCGCCTGACCTCTGGGAGCCCCATACAAAGGAATCACTGCCGCCGAGCGCAACAATTGGACCACCACGCTATACGCGCTTTGCAGGTTTCGATCCGCCAGCCTCAGATCCTCGTTGATCACGGCGGATTCAAGCTCCATGGCCTGCCCGAGGACCGACCGGCTTGGATTCATCGTTTCCGGCGCGAAACTCTCTCCGTCCCGCCCGCGCGCCACCCTGACCTGCAATACACCCGACGCATCCGGCTCCAGCAGCATTCCGCGGTCGGCATGGGTGATGACGATCGCATGATCGAGCATCGCGGCCAACACTGATTCGAGTGGAAGCTGCGAATGCAGCAGTGATGTCGCCTCGAGAAGCAGCCGCAGCGCTTTGAGGTCATCGGCCGAGTCGCCGCCCAGCGAACCCAGAAGACTCCGCAACTTCGTTACGACCTCTTCCTGGGTCTGCGCTTCCGATTGCATGCGAAACACAAGCTGGCATCCGTCGTCGATTCCCAGGCGGATCCGGTCGCCGTCGGCCAGGGTCCCCGCGCTGGTCGGCTTTCCGTTCACGAAAATGCCATTGAGCTGACCGCGGTCCTCGATGCAAATCCCGCTTGGTCCTGCGGAAATGGCCGCGCACTTGCGCGAGATGCGCAGATCATCGATGGCCAGGTGATTGCCGCTCTCTCTCCCTCGTCCGATCAAGAACGGCAGTTCGTTTATCGAGACCACCTGCTGCGGACGATCAGAAAACACGACGTCGATATAACCATGGACTGGAGCCGGCGATTCAGACATAGGCTTCGCGCCTAGTGAATTCTACGGCATCCAGAAAATGCCGCACTCCTTGTGTGTCGAAGGGACAAGTCGCCGCCGCATTCGGTAACCAAATCAGCTCCGAGTTTGACCAAACTCCTTGACAAGTCACACTGTATTCAATAGCTTGTAGACTCGCCGCCCGGAAAGGCTGCCTCCGACAGGTGCCAACCCCAAGACCTTGTTCATGTGTGCGCCCTCGCAGACCCCGAGAGCGGTGCCAGCCACACTATGGCAATCTGACCGCTTGCTTCGGCGAAGCCTCTCGACCGTGTCGAACGGTGCATGCCTTCGGGCACTGGGCGGATAACCGTTTCACTGCATGCCGAGCTAATTTTGTTTCACAAGGAGAACCATGAGAGCAGCGATCACGCGGTCAAGCAGAGTAGCCACACTGGCATTCCTGGGCATCATGGGCGGCGTTACCCTCGCTTCGGCACAGGGAAGCGCATGTCCCGCCTCTCCCGGCTATTCACCTGACTTCAGCATGAACCAAAGCTGCCTCACGTCGAATGGAACCAACAGCGGGTATTCAGGTTCTCCGTCCTTTGCTCCTCCTGCGACGCCGGAATCGTCCGTATCGTCCGTCCTGCGAATGACCGCCAATCAGGGAGGCTGGGCCACCTCGGCCTGGTACCAGACCCCCCAGGTCGTTGCCAACGGATTCACGACCACCTTCTCGTTCCAATTGGGCAGCACATCGACCTATAACGCCGATGGATTTGCGTTTGTGATTCAGAACAGCAGCCTGTCCGCCCTGGGGGCGGGCGGATGCGGCATCGGATTCGGCGGCAGCAGCAGCGGCTGCGCTTCCTCAAACGGCATTGCAAATAGCGTGGCGATCGAGTTCAACACCTATCCCAATGGCGCCGGGGTGGACCCCAGCAGCGATGACGTCACCATTCAAAACTGCGGTGGAATCACTCCCAACAGTGTCGACTTGAGTTGCTCGCTCAAGTACAACGACCTCACCGGCAAGATCAATCTGACTGACGGCAACGTCCACGTTGCGGCAATCACATATACGCCCTCCTCACTGTCGACATGCGGAGTCGCGGGAACCCAAACCTGTTCGACCCTCGATGTGGTCCTCGACGGCGTCGACCTTTTCCCCGGCGGTGTTTTCTTCGATATCACCACCATCGGGCTGAGCGGTTCCAGTGCCTATGTCGGATTCACCGCGGGCACAGGAGGCGGCAACGACGACCAGGATATCCAGAGCTGGACGTTTACCCCGCAAGGCCAGAGCCAGACCGGAACCGTAACCCCCGGCCAGACGTCTCCCACCGTGTTCAATATCAACGGAGGTTTCGTCGAGGGAAGCCCGACCAGCGGCTATACCTTCACCGCACAGGAGACAGACACCACCCAGCAACTGCAAATGGTGGTCACGGCGATTCCCATCAGTCAGCAGGCTTGCACCGCCCTGGTGCAGGCCAACCAGAAGTTCAACACCGCCGAGTGCTTCGTTTATCAGAATGGCGGAGGCCAGGGTAAAGACACAGCGGTCCTGTTCGAGGTCACCTGCCCGCCAGCAGGATCATGCGGCTCGAGCGGCAATCCGTTCGATGCCGAGCTGGGCACCAATTTCAATTTCTTCTGCACTGAGAACGTCCCGTCAGAGAATCTCCCTTTGCAGTGCGGCGTGCCTCCGTTGCCCTTCAGTTTCGGGTTTCCCAACCTGACCTCTACGGATGGACTGCCCTCGGTCGGCTTCTTGAAAGGCGAAGGCCCCGATGCGATCCACCCGTGCACGCCGGATCCCACTGGCGCCACGCCCCTCTTCCAGAGCAATCAGATCGATACCTTCGCCCTGGGAGATACCAGCGGCGGCGCCAAAGGCGGTAGCGGCGGAACAACCTCCTGCTGGGTGATGACTTACCTGACCCAGAACGAATTGCCCGCGATCAGCATCACGCAGCCCGCCAGCGGAGCCAGTTACACGCAGGGCGAAACCGACGCGAAAACCGTGGCGAAGTATTCCTGCTCCGCGGTCAACGCCGGCGCCGGCTCTCCGGTTGGCCCGTATCTGAACGTGGCAAGCTGCAGCGCGACCGATACTCCTGGCTCATCCGTCGCCAGCGGGGCGCAATTCGATACCACGACGCCCGGCCCGCATAGCTTCACGGTGCAGGTGCAGGATTCGGCAACCAACACCAATTCGCAAACCATCACGTATAGCGTTTCAGCTCCGCCCGCGATTTCGGGGCCCGCAAGCGCAACATTTGCGGTTGGCACCTCGGGCACAGTGACCATTACCGCAGCAGGCTTCCCCACACCCACTCTCACTGAAGCTGGCGTTCTACCCGCTGGCGTCAGTTTCATCGACAACAAGAACGGGACCGGCACCCTGAGCGGGTCCGCGGCCTCAAGCGGCATCTTTCCCATCAGCTTTACCGCGCAGAACGGAGTCGGCTCGCCGGCGAGTCTGCCCTTCACGCTGACGGTCGTCGCCTCCGTTCCCGCCTCGGGAACAAAGTGCAACGGGGTCTACAACGGTACCTTCAAAGGCAGCATTCTCGTTACCAGCGGGCAGACCTGCATCTTCGTCGGCGGCGGCGTCACCGGCAGCGTGGTTGAAGCCGGCGGCAACCTGGTTCTCAACAATGCGATTGTCAGTGGAAACATCACGGTAACTGGAGGCACGTTCTCGATCGGTCCCCCGGTAACCATCAAAGGAAATCTTGCGATCCTCGCTCTTCCGAAATCCGCAGTCCAGAGCCAGGTTTGCGGAGCGGCGATTGGAGGCGGTTTGGAGGCCGTGGGCGATAGCACGCCGCTTCTCATCGGCTCCACATCGGGGTGTCCTGGCAACATCGTCTCCGGGGATCTGCTGGTCAGCAATAACGCTGCGTCTGTCTCCATCGACAACAACATCGTTGGCGGCAGCTTGGCGGACCTCGACAATTTGAAGCCGACGCAGGTTTTCTCCAACCAGGTCAAGGGCATTCTGAGTTGCGTGGCCAATTCCGCAATTACCGGAGGAGGAAACACCGCAACCAAGAAACAGGGCCAATGCGCAAACTTCTAGAACACCCTGAGCACGAGAATCCGGCAGCCTCAATGAATCCGTTCGAGCCTTCACAGCTTGCTGAAAAAGTCGTTCGGGCGGTAGGCCGGGGATTCGTCCCTCGCATAGCGGTAGACCGGGGATTCATCCCCGGTCTGAGCGAAGCCGAAGGGGACCTGCATTTTCGGTGCCTGATTTATCCAAGGAACTTCTCGGACATTACGCCAGCTAATTTCCAGATGCCTTGAGCCAATTGGCTGACTCTTCGTACATCTGTTTCAAATCCGCGCGTTGCAGCAGGTTTTCCGCGCCCTGGTCCTTCTTCATCGTGTCGAGGATACTGACCACCCAGCGGAACTGGTCCCGGGCCTCTGCATTGTCCTTGGTGTCCCGGCCGATGATTCCCAACAGATAATGCGCCTGGGCGCTCAACGCCTGCTGGCCCAGTTTGTCCGAGCGCACTAGGGCCCGGCCCAGTTCCTCTCTGGCATGGGCAGCGTCGCGCGCCTGCAGCATCGCCTCGGCCATGAAAACAGAACACTCAACCGCGGAGTACTTCAGGCCGCCCTCGTCTGCCTGCTCCATCAGGGCCCGAAGATTTGCAATCACTGCCGATCCCGTCTTTTCGCGCACCGTGACCTTGGCCAGCGCAATCTTTGCGAGGAGAATCCGTTCTGTGTCCTTGCTGCGCATCGCCGCCTGCAGAGCCTGATCGTAGAGAGAATGAGCCGCACCGAAGTTTCCTTTGTAAAAGAACGCATCCCCCTGAAAGCCGATCGTCTGTGCGACAAGGCCGTCGTTCTTCAACTCGCGTGCCAGGTTAAGTGCCTCGTCCAGCGAACTCTTCGCTTCGTCCATACGCCCGGCGAGAATCAGTGCCTGCCCGTAGCCGCCAAGAATCTCCCCCATCCAGAAGGTCCTGTCTTTCAGATCGCGAAAGGTCTTCAACGCCTCTTCTTTGCTGTGAACAGCGGCGCCAAACCGTCCCTGGTAATCGAACAAGCCGCCCAGGCCGTACAATTCGAGAGCGGCGCCGCGCGTGTCATTGATGCTGCGGCGCAATTCCAGGGCTTTCATATAGTAGGCGATAGCCTGCTCGTACTCGCCCATGCTCGTCAGCGCCTGGCCGAGATTGTGCAGTGCATTGACGATATCCTGCGGGACTTTCGACTTCTCTCGCAGTTGGAGAACCTGTTGCAGGTAAGTAAGCGCGTCCTCGTATTGTCCTTTCTCTGAGTAGACGCTGCCGATATTGTTCAGGCAGACCGCCTGCATGCTTTCGTTGCCGATCTCGCGCTCCAGTTCCAGTGCTTCCTTGTACATCTTGAGCGCCCCGTCGTGGTCGTCGCGGTCGTCTGCCATGTTGCCCATATCGATCAGGGTGTCGGCCAGGCCGCGCTTGTCCCCTATGTCGCGGCGAATCTGCAGGGCTTCGTTGAAATTCGATGTCGCGCTTTTGGCATCCCCAAGCCCTGCCTGCGCCATCGCCATTTCGTTCAGGCTGAACGCCAGGCCGCGCTGCTGCCCGATCTGCCGCCAGATCGTCAGCGCTTCGCGCTCGCTGCGTAGAACCTCCTCGGGCTTGCCCAGCTTGCGATAGGCGACCGCGGTCAGATGCAGGCTCGTCGCTTTCTGCTCCTGGTTGTCCATCTGCACGGCCAGGCTATAAGCGCGGTTGAGGGGTTCAAGGCTGCCCTGCGCGTCGCCGCTCTTGATCTGGATCCGCCCCATGTCAATCGTCGCCCCGACGTCTTTAGGATTGGAGGTCAGGATTTTCTGGTAATAGTCCCGCGCCTTGGCAAGATCGCCGGAGTCCTCGTAGAGCCGGGCCAGCGCCGCTCGCACATCCGAGTTGTCCGGCAAGCTATAAGCCTGCGGCAGCCGCGCAAACGCCAGGGCAAAGTTGGGGTCGGCCCTGGTTGCAGCCTCAAATAGCTTTTGCGCTTCCAGGTTTTTTCCCTCCCGCTGCAGTCCGAGTCCCTGGTTGTAATCGCGCAAGGCATCGACGGAACTCGACGTGGGTTGGAACGAACTGGCTTTCAATTCCTTCAGCACATCCCGCGGGAGCGCCAGTGCCTGCCGGATCGAGTCGGCCAGATGGTCGATGGCTGCCGGAATATCCTTTTCACTCGGCACATCGACCTTGAGCGGAACAGTCCGGTTGTTCCTGATGTCGTCCAGCGTGGCATCGATTCGAATCGCATTTCCAAACCGGGCGTACTGTCCCCAGACCACCCGGTCCGCATTACTGAAATCAGCCACGCGCTTGATCGTCGCGGGGTCGAGGACGGTTGACGACGAAATCCGCAGATCGCCGAAAATCTGGTGCACAATGTTGGGGCTAACCGTGCGCAGGCTCGCCGACTGACCGACATCCGTGCTGAGCATGTCCGCAACACTTGAACCAATCCAATCGAGCGATGGATCGGACGATGCATTCCGGAAAGGCAAAATGGCGAGCGATACAGCGGGCGCAGTCGACCCGCTGTTACCCGCGCTGTTGAAGAACTTCGCGCGAAACACAAATCCCAACATCACGAGGATCAGGGTTGCTGCAATGGGCGCAATGACCGGCCACCAAGAACGCCAGCGCCGCAGCGTGAGCCTGACTCGCGCTGCGCTGCGGCGGCCGGCTTTCTGGTCCTGCCAGTGACTGAGATCTGCAACCACCTCCGAAACCGCCTGGTACCTGTGGTTCAGATCGCGCTCGAGACACTTGCTGACGATCGCATCGAGGGCTCCTGGAATCGTGGCCATCACCTTCGACACCGGGACAGCCGCTTCCTGGGTCCGCTTGATCAGGCTGACCAGTGCGTTGTCGGAGCCGAAGGGAAGCTCGCCGCTCAGCAGTTCGTAAAGAATCAATCCCAAAGCAAAAATGTCGGATCGCTGATCGAGCTCCGTGCCCAGGGCCTGTTCCGGCGACATATATTCGATGGTGCCCAGGAAGGCTCCCTGCTGGGTTAATCCATTGCCCCGGACCGTGCGGGCGAGCCCGAAGTCCATCACCACCACTCGCCCCGCCCCATCGACCATGATGTTCTGCGGTTTGAGGTCCCGGTGAATGATTCCCACTCCGTGCGCCGCTTCAAGCGCCTGGCACACCTGCCGCGTAATTTCGACCGCTTCTTCTGGAGACAGTCTCTTCTTCTCCTGGAGAATCGACTGTAGATTCTGGCCCTCGATCAGTTCCATGGTGATGAATTTCACGCCCTGGGCATCACTGAGGTCGTAAATCCGGATCACGTTGTGATGTGTGACCTGGTGGGAAAGAATCAACTCCTGTTTGAAGCGCGCCAGGATCTCGGGATGGGAGGCCATCTCCGGCCGGATCACCTTCAACGCCACCACTCGATCCAACTCGCGGTCGGTGGCCTTATACACGGTTCCCATCCCGCCCTCGCCGAGGAGTTCGAGGATTTCATACCGGTCGCCAAGAACGCTTCCGGTTTCGAGCAGAATCGCACTCGGCCGAGCAGCCGCAGTTCCGGGCGGGGGACTGCGGCGAGCGAACGCTTCCGGAGCAAAGGCGCCGGGCGCGAAGATTGTGGCCCCATCGTCGGTGGCTGGCCGGGTGCCCACGATTGTCGCGTCCGCGTTGCGCTGCGGAGTCTTGCCGGTAACAGCCGATTCAGAATTATTGGGAGATGGCGCTGAGGCGCCGATCGTCTGCTCCGTATCGAGCCGGGCCGCGGCCGCGAGACGGTCGCTCGCTATCCGGCCGTCAAGCGGGGGACTCTGCACTTTGGGAGCGCCGGGCTCGCCAGAAACGCCCGTTTTGTCGTTCCCCGATGGGATATCGTCCATTGTCGCGATTCACAAATGCTGAGAAAGGGGACGGCCCGACGCAACCTCGCTCAACGCAGCCGGGGAAAGGTGTTGTGGCTGAAGTATATACGATTCTTTAACAATGCTGTATGCGGAATCTCTGGGACGGATTGACTTCTTCCTTATTCCCGGCCGGACTTCCGGCCAGGCATAATGCGGTACTCCACGCTCAGCCGATTGTGCTCCATTTCCGGGCGCACGCAGGTCCGATGCAGAATGTCATTCAGGAAAATCAGGCCCTCGCCGAGTTCGAGCGCCGGCGCCCAGAATCCCTGTTGCGAAAACCGCTGGCGGAGAGCCGAATCGTCGAGTTCCTTGAAATGCAGCAGCGCCGGTTGGCGGCGGCGAACAAATTCCAGGCCGGGGCTGTCAACGCCGCAGGGGTTCAACGGAATCCAGCATGTCAGTAATTCCATCATAGGGACGACCGGCCCCGGATCCGGGGGAAAGCCGGCTCCTAACGCCCCGTCCTGATGCCAGCCCTGCAGGTTGCGACCGAAATCCGGTGCGAGCTGCGGTGCGAACTTCTTCCGCACCCACGATTGTTCCGTGTTGCAAGTCCAGGCCGCGCCCATAGCTTCTGAAAACAATTGCCCCAGACCCGGCGCCGACAAAGGAGCCAACAATTCCTCCCGATCGCCACCGCCGAAGTCCGCAAGCGCAGTGACAAGCACGGAATTGGAAAATCGGTTGTACCGGTACTGCTCGGGAAGCGATCTCTCCGGCCCGGTCGCCTGAAAGAACCGGCAAGCGGCCGCTTTCAGCCGGTTCAGACAGTCCGCCCTGAAGACGTCCTTCAACAGGACGATTCCCTGCTCTCGCAGTTGAAGTGATAAATCAGTCATCAAACTCGGGAGCTCCGTTTTGAAGTTAAATTCCGATGAGACTTTTTCCGCAGCCTGTAAAGCCCCTGAGGTATTCCGAACCGGACACGCTGTTCATTGATGAAACAAGCCCTGGCGCGGGTATAAGTGGAAGTGGCATTGTCCGCCGAGCGACGGTTACAGTTACCTTCCATCCGACCAATTAGTAATTGATAATCAGGTTACTAGGTTTAAACAAAAGCGTGTTGGCCTTCCAACATATCCCGCCTCCAGGAAACCTGATTGTTTGCTATATAAACACATGGAATCAACCATTTACCTCTATCCAAATTTACTTCTGAGAAACAATTTTCCTCTTGACAGCCCTCCTGGCAGCAACGAAAATCACTCCAGTTTTTTTTTAATGATTGTTTTCCTGGTCTAACTTGATGGGCCTTGGTGTAACTAGTGCTCAAGTTTCTGCAAGGTTAAAGAATGCCCTCCCAGGACGTATCTATCTCTTCCCTTGGCCGTACATAGTTCGTCTAAACGTCGGCGTTCGGTGCTGCTCCGGTAGAAGCGTCTGACCTTGTTCACCCTCGATTGGATTTACTGCTGCATGCGGCCATTGGTGCCCGCAGGGTTCCGTCTTTCGAATTTTTGGAATCCATTTTCCGGTTCCAAAGGTGCGCTGAGCGGAAACCGCGATTCCTTCGAACCGGCGCTCCACGACCGTACTGTAGTTGACGATCCGCATCCGGCTGTATATCAGCTGAACAACGTAGCAAAAACCAATCGTTCAACCCAAAACAAGGAGGATTTCCGCGTGAAATGGTACGTTAACTCTGCTGCCGTTGCATTACTCTCCGGTGCTTTGCTTTGTTCCACCGCAGTCGCTGCGGGTACGGACAAGGACGCCTTCTCCGCCGTCCAGGGCGTCAATGCGCAGGCATTGTCGATGGACGAGATGCAGGCAACCAGCGGCCAATTGAACGCCTATGACATCGCGGCTGCTCTCACAGCCGAAGCGACGAAGCTTGCTAAGTATCCCAAGCTGCAGCAAGCGGATTTGAAACTTGCCAATTGGTATCAGGTGAATGCGGTGGCAATTAACGCCGAGTTCCAGAAACTCGGCATCCTTACACCATGCAAGAGCTGCAAGTAACACGCAACCGAATAAGTTCAAATCAGTTCGTATGCCATTTGCCGGCGCTCTTGCAGGCAGTCATATCGGCCTCGACAAGAGCGCTGGCGGATGCGTGTGTTGAATCTTCCAGGACGCCGGGCGTCTGCAGGAAAAGTTGGCGTATCGTCTATGCACGAGCTTCCCCAGGAAACGAAGTTTCAGCCCGGCTATGTCCGCAATCGGATCATGACCGGATTCATCGCTCTGGTCGTGATGACCATGGGCGCGCTTGGGCGCGCGGCGGCACAGGTTGTTGTTCAGGCCGCCGGGGCCCGTGAAGAGGTACACGTTGTTTCCTTGCGAGCCCAGCGCGACATGGGTGTCGTCAAGCAGGGATTCGACTACTCATGTGGCGCGGCGGCACTCGCGACCCTGCTGACCTATGGGCTCAATGACCCGGTCGGGGAGGATGTGCTGCTCCGCGCCTTGCTCGAGCCACTCTCGCCCGATCAGTTAATAGCGCTGCAGAAAAAAGGCCTCTCGCTGCTCGATCTTCAGCGGCTCGCACAGAGTCGCGGGCACAAGGCGCAGGGTTTCCGAATCGGCCGGGACCAGCTCGCCAGGCTCTCCTACCCCGTCATTGTGTTTATCCGGCCGCACGGCTATCGGCATTTCGCCGTATTTAAAGGTGTGCGTGGGGATCGCGTCTACCTGGCCGATCCTTCCCTGGGAAATGTCCGTATGCCCCTCTATCGTTTCCTCGACATGTGGGCAAATGAGGCGGGTCAGGGCGTGATCTTTGCCGTAGAAAGGTCCGACGGAAGCTGGCCAGACCATTTCGCGCTGCGTCTCCCGGGCACCACCGGTCCCCCTGTGGAGGTTCTGAGTGCGGCGAAGATGCGCGACATCGGAATGCTTCTTCCACTGAGTCCTGAAGGAGGACCCAATTGATCGGCGGGGCGCGAATGCGGATGTTGCTGAACGTTTATCTAACGGCGGTTGCGCTGGGTTTCGCGCCGCTCTCCGGCGTAGCCCAGGTTGTCTCCGACCGCGAGGTGCTCGACCTTCGGGAGACGGCGGAGATGTTGCGCGTAGCCCCCGACGTGGTGCGCGAACTGGCTGATTCCCACCGTATTCCCGCGCGCAGGGTTGGCGACGATTGGCGATTCTCGCGCTCCGCCTTGCTCGACTGGCTCAAGGGAGATCAATCCGGAGACGAAGCGAGCGCACCATCAAGGCCCGTGCCCGTGGGCGATCAGCATCAGACAGAGACTCTCGCGCGTGAGTTCTGGAGCATACCCGCGCGGGGTGTCAGCCCGGAGCTCCCAATGCCAGTGAGCGATCCGCGTCAAGCCGAAAAGCTTGGGCCTGAGTTGACGGCCGTAACCGCGCGCGGTGTCACCGCGGAGCCACCAAAACCCTATCCGCCAAAAGAAGTCAATCCGCCGCCCAGCGATGGGAATACGAACGCCAGTTCGACGACCACCGTTGGGGAGCGACCTACTGCGCCAACCTCTGCCGACATAGCCCTGCGCGATCAGGGTGTCCTGCTCCCCCGCGGAGCGGGAACCATCGAGTTCGGCATGGCCTATGGCAGGACCGAACAAACGCTGCTCCCGGTGATTCGGGTTGAGCAGAGTGACTTCGGCGTAAGCGGTACTCTGCGCTATGGTCTGATCAATAATTTGCAAGTGACCATGCGCGGCCCCGCCGCGTGGCGGAGTACCAAAACATTCGTAGACGCCAGCGTCACCGGTGCCAATCTTCCCAGCACTCTTACCATGCCCGACAGCATGGCGGAGGACGCGTCGGTTTCGGTTTTGGGCGTCGGATGGCGTGAGTCCGTCAAGCGCCCCACCTTGATTTGGAGCCTTGACAGCACGCTGCCCTTCGGACCCGGAGATCGCGGCATGGGCGGCGGATTGGTCGTATCCAAAAGCTACGATCCCGCTGTTCTGTTCGCCGGTTTCACGTATCTCTACGGCCTGCGCATCAATCCGTCAGACCCTGACTCCTCGCTCGCCAAGCACAACTATGGATTCCAGACCGGCTATACCTATGCCGTCAACGATACCTTGGCCCTGAGCACCGCGTTCTTCGGAACCTACCGGGATACGCGCTCCCCGGACGGCATCGCAATTCCTCCTCCGCGCCAGAACTACAACCTGCAGCTGGGAACGACATGGCTGGTCGCGCCGGGATGGTTCGTTGAACCGTCCGTGGCCATGCGAGTGGGCGGCGACACGCCGGGCCTCACCTTGTTGCTCAACGTTTCGCATTCGTTTCTTGCGCGAGGCAGACCCTGATCCTGCCCGCGCTCGAATCACATCAATAAATGATCCCCGCCTTCTGCAGCGAGATAAACGTGGTCGGCGCGCTGCTCTGCAGAACCCGCAGGGCGCTCTTGAATGCCGATTGCGCCGGCGAACTGACGCCATGTTCCAAGGCAGACCAGATCTGGGGAAAGGTCTTGCGGAACTGGCTCGCGTGGTGGTCGTTGATGAAATAGCCTGTGTCCTTGAAGGCGTTGCGGACCGCCCGGCGCTGGGTGCCCAAGAGTTGCAGGATGCCGCCGCCGCTTGCCTGGTACTGGGCCAGTTCGATGCGAACCTTGGCATACAGTTCGCACAGATCTCGCGTGGAGAGTCCGATAGGATTCTTGAGCC
>Ga0207098_10078_pt1 | contig 30011 bp, 26 predicted proteins | sample Alteio_BWMinHeat_84_FD_153548 | JGI IMG/M metagenome (GOLD analysis project Ga0207098, IMG submission 153548) | Enriched cells from forest soil in Barre Woods Harvard Forest LTER site, Petersham, Massachusetts, United States -... | ecosystem: Environmental > Terrestrial > Soil > Temperate forest >...
GCTGTTGATCGGCGCCGCCGCCGCATCCGGGCAGACTAACCCTCGCACCGGCGATCGGCCGGATTCGAGCGCCAACCCGAATCCCAGGTTAATCAATGTTTGTTTGATCACTGAAGACGTTCGCCGTCTGGTTGATTTCTATGAACCGGTGCTTCAGCGCAAAGCCGCGTGGTCTGGTGGTGACTACGCCGAGTTCGCAACCGGCGGCGCCGTCTTGGCCATTTTCTCCTCTGCGGCGCAGGAGAATTACATTCCCCAATCTGCGGAAGCGGGGAAGAACCACGGCGTCATCCTGGAATTCCAGGTAGCGAACGCGGATGAGGAGTACCGCAGGCTTCAGGGCATAGTAAAGAATTGGGTGAAGCCGCCCACAACACAGCCCTGGGGCACGCGGTCGATCTATTTCAGGGATCCGGACGGCAATCTTGTCGACCTGTTCTATAGGCCAGCAGGGGCTCGATAGTCCACCCTGATCAGTTCTACGATGCATCAGTTGGCTCGGCAGAAGCACGCATCTCCCGAACCTCAATTTCCACGATGTTAGGGAATATCACTAGAAGGACCATGACCGAATCCGATCCTGTACGCGATCTGCGCATCCGTGCCGCGGTGCCGAAAGACAGCCCGCGGCTGATCCCGCTGATCAATTCCGCGTTCTCCGTGGAGACGTTTCTCGAGGGCCCCCGCACCGACGAACAGCGCCTTGGTGCAGCGATGGTGAAGGGCACGATCCTGGTGGGAGAGGACAGCGGGGGACGGCTGCTGGCTTCGATTTACACGGAGCTGCGTGGCAAGCACGGTTACGCCGGCATGCTCGCGGTCGACCCCGAACATCAGAAGTCAGGCCTCGGCCGGCGCATGATGGAAGCGGCCGAAGATGCGACATGCTCGAGATCACCGTTCTCAGCCTGCGCCCCGAGCTCCTGCCCATCTACCGCCGCTTCGGCTTTGTTGAAACAGGCACCGAAGAATTCCACTATCCGCATCCCCTGGCGCCCGGCCTCGAGTGTCATTGCATCGTGATGGAGAAGCCAATCCGGTAAAAAAGGACCCTCTCCACGTCGATGGAGTCCCACGTTTATTGTTGGATCGGAGTCCAATCATCCAAGGAGTGGCAACGTGAAAACACGTCTGACGATTGCATTTATTTTGCTGTTGGCGGGGACATCCCGATCGTTCGCCCAGGATCCGCTCGACGGAGTCTGGCAGGGATACGACGGAGAATGGCGGCACGTTTCGCAGCAACTGGTCGCGCTTGCCGAAGCGACACCCCCGGAGAAGTTCGCATGGCGCCCCGCTGCCGGCGTGCGCTCTACCAGCGAGGTGTACATGCACATCGTCATGGCAAACTTCTGGCTTCTCAGCGTCACCGGACCCAAAATGCCCGCAGACCTCAAAGAGGGCATGGAAAAGCAGGTCACCGCGAAGGCCGACGTGATCGCATGGCTGAAGCGCTCGCTGGATGCCGTCAAACAGGCGCACCTTGCTGAGACTCCGCAACACCTCGCGCTCAAAGTCCAGATTGAAGGTCGGCCCGCCACGGTCGACGGTATATACCTCCGCATCATCATTCATGCCAACGAGCACATGGGCCAGTTAGTCGCATACGCTCGCATGACCGGGGTCGTGCCTCCCTGGTCCGAGAAATAAGCAGTTCCACTCCCTGCACAGCGCGGCGCGGTGCCTACTTCCTAGCCGACGCCTGCGCCAGCACTGGCGCGGATTGCGGCGCACGGAGATAGTGGCTGGCGAATTCAAGGAAAGCGGGCCAGTTGGGCGCGGGGGTATGCCCATACCGATGCTGGCGGAAGGCAAGATCTCCCTCGATGAGGGCCGTCTCAATGGGCGGGAACTGGCTGGTTCCAAGATCGTTCTTGCCGAGCAGCCGGTACACCGGTCCGGCCGCCACCTCGGCCAGAAACATGCCCTGCGGATCGGCCCAGGCATCGCCGCTCGGATTGGCATAGCCATCCCCGACGCTCGCTCCGCCGCCAATGAAAACCGGCCGAGGCGCACTCAGTGCGATGAGCTCATGGTTGTCGACAGGTAGGTCCGCTGGCGTGAGCGGGCCGCCGTAGCGCAGAAAGTTTCCATTGAACCAGTGATACAGGGGCGTATTGGCGAGGTTGGGCATCTGCTCGCCGAAGATGTGTCGATAAAGCTTCGCGCCGCCCTCGCCCGAAGAGCTTGAATAGACGATCGCGAAACGCGGGTCGAACGCCATCGCCACCAGGACTGTCTTGCCGAAGCGGGAGTGGCCTGCGAGCCCGACCTGGCGCGCGTCCACAGCCGGGTCGGTTTCAAGGTAGTCCATCGCCCGGCTGGCGCCCCAGGCCCAGGCCCGCAACGTGCCCCAGTCGTCGAGGCCGCGCGGCTGGCCCTTGTTCATGAGCCCGATGATGCCTTCGGTGAGGCCCGATCCGTCGTCGGCCTGGAAGCTGGTGGGCTTGAGGACAGCGAATCCCCAGCCCTTATCCAGAACCGGCTGCCACGCCACTCCCCACTCTCCGGTCGCCCCGTTGCCTCCCGGCGGATCGGAGGGCGGACGCGCGGCGGCACGCTCGAAGTCCTTGTCAAAGGCAAGTTCCATGAGGACGGGAACCGGGCCGGAGGCTTTGGCGGGAGTGGTGAGTACGAGGTCGATATTGACGGAGATTTGGGGATCGATGGAATTGTCCACATGGCCCGAAAGCCGCTTCGTGACCACATCCACCCCGCCGTATTTTTCGCGCGTGCTGCTGACGACTTGCCACGTAACCGCCGGCAAATTGGCCGGCGCGCGCCCGAGGATTTCGTGTTCATAGTCAGCGACGATTTCAGGACGCCGCTGGTCAAACCATCCTTCCGGCGAAGTCACCCTCTTGCCATTCTTGAGCAGCAACGGGTCCGGCACATTGGGGTAGATGTTGGCTTTCCCTTCGTCATAGTTGGCAGCGTTGGGGGCCCGGGCGTCCGTGGCCGGCGGCCGGCGCATGTCCGCGTCCTTGAGGCCGAGAAGGGCGAGCATTCGCTCCCGATCCTGCGCCGCAGTGAGGTGAACCGCTGCCGGATCAACCGATGCAGCCTGACCCGGTCCATGCAGATATCGTCCTGCAAATGTGAGAAATGTTGGCCAGTTGGGGCCGGGCGTATGCCCCCCGGAGTGCTGCCGCCAGGCAATGTCACCATCGATCAGCGCCGTCTCCATAGGCGGAAATTCCGTGGTACCCAGGTCCTTCTTGCCCAGCAGCCGGTACACGGGTCCGGCCGCGACCGCAGCAAGGAACATGCCCTTTGGGTCGATCCAGCGATCATCGCCATCGGTGGCGCCTCCCGAAATGAACACCGGCCGCGGCGCGCACAGAGCGATCAGTTCATGATTGTCAACCGGCAGATCGCCCGGATTGAGCGGGCCCGCATACTTGAGGAAATTGCCCGCCATCCAGTGATATTCATTGGTCGCCGCCACGTTGCCTACCTGCTCGCCGACGATGTGCCGGTAGAGCTTTGCGCCCCCTTCGCCCGACGAACTGACGTAGGCAACGGCAAAGCGCGGATCGTACGCCATCGTCACCAGCGTGGCCTTGCCGTAGCGCGAATGCCCCTCGATCCCTACCTGCTTCGCGTCGACGGCCTTGTCCGTTTCGAAGTAATCGAGGCATCGGCTTGCTCCCCAGCCCCAGGCCTTGAGCGTGCCCCAGTCATCGAGCTTCCGCGGTTGGCCCTTGTTCACCAGCCCGATGATCCCCTTGGTCAGGCCCGCGCCGTTATCGTCCTGCGCGCTGGTGGGAACATACTCGGCATATCCCCATCCTTTCGCAAGCACCTGCTGCTGCCACGTCGGACCCTTCTGGTTCTCCGGCGCAAACTGCGGAAAGCGCTTGATGAGCATGGCCATAAATTCCTTGCTGAACCCGAGTTCCATGATCACCGGCACCGGCCCCTTGGCGTTCGCGGGCGTGCTCAGCGTCAGGTCGATGTTGACCGTGATGCTGGGATCGGCCGCATTGTCAACGTGCCCCACCAGCGTTTTGGTCACCACGGGCACGTCGCCGTTCTTTTCCTGGGCCGTTCTCTTCACCTCCCATGTGACCTTGGGCAGATGGGCCGGCGTGCGCCCCAGGATCTCGCGATCATACAGCTCGACGATCTCCGGGCGCCGATCATCCCACCACATCTTGGCCGTAGTCACCGGCTTTCCATTATTGAGCCGCAGCGCGTCGGGCAGATTGGGGTAAACGTTGGCTTTCGACTCGTCATAGTTGGCCGCGTGCGGAGACTTGGGATCGCTATCGGCCCCGGGACGCAACTCCTTGATGCCCAGCTCGTCCATGACCCGCTGGTGGTCTTTCTCTGAAGCGGCTTGGATGGCCAGCATCTCCGGCGTGGGCGTGAATGCCGGCCGCGGCGGTGTCGGCGGAGTGGATGGTGTTGCGGTGGCGGGCGGCGCCTGCGCAGCCAAGGGCAGCACGATGGTCCCCGCCAGCGCAGACAACGTGACCAGAACAATGCGGCCCGAGGCAGGAAACAATGCGCGCATGGACAGGAACCTCCGGAGCTTCCGAATGAATCGTGAGAGGAAGAATATCGATTTACTCAAGTCTCTGGCAAACTTGCCGCGTGTCTCTTCAGGGACCCGCCCTTCAAGCTTCGCCCCAAGTTGCCGATGACCTTGATGTCCGCTCTGCGCGGCGAACCGATCCGCGTCGACGTTGCGGGCCGGTTCCAGGCACCGGCGTCCAGTGCGTCAGTTTCGGGGCAGGAAAGGAATCTCATCATGTCGTTTGCTCGCAATCTTCCTATCGCCCGCAAGTTCACCCTGGCCTTTGGCCTGGTCTGCATTCTGTGCCTGGGGCTTGGGACCTATTCGTTTTTCACGTTTCGCAGCAGTGTGTCGAAATGCCTCGCGGTGAGTGACGATTCCTTCCCATCTGTAGTGCACCTGGCAAGGATCCAGCTTTCGATCGATCTTGTGCGCCGGTCCGACCTGGCGCTGCTGCTGTGCCAGACCCCGGAGTGCACAGCGCTCAATACGGCGCAGCGCCAGCGGGCCCTCGACGAATATCGAGCGGCCCTGAAAGGCTACGAGCCATTGATCGGTCATCCGGGTGAGCGCGAGTTCTATCAGAAGTTCGTCGACTCGTTCGATCAATACCTGGAACTCAGCCGGCTGGGCGGCGCACAACGGGCGGCAGGCAAAATCGGCGACGCGCTCGACACCATCGCGTCCGATGCGGCGGTGAACTCGATGAGCCAGGCCGGCAACGCGGTGGCCGGGGACCTCGAGCTCAACATTCGTTTGGGTTCCGAGGCGTCGCGCAGCGCGACGGCCGTGAGCCGCGCGCCATCTGGATCAATATGGCCGTGACGTTGATCATTGTCGCGCTTTCCGCGTTGGTCGGCGCCAGCCTCACTCGCGTGATTGCGCCCCGCATTGTGCGCGTAATGGGCATGCTGCAACAGCTTGCCGCCAAGGATCTAACCGCGTACGTCAAGGTATCCGGCGGAGATGAGATCGGGCAGATGGGCGTGGCGCTCAACAATTCCGTCACCGCGATTCGCGAAGTGGTCGAGTCGGTAGCCAGAGGGGCGGAGACGCTGTCGGCGGCCACCACGGAGATGAGCGCGCGCTCGGTGCAAAGCGCAGGCAATGCCAGCACGCAATCCAGGCGCACAAACCAGATCGCCGCTGCGGCCCAGGAGATGACGGCCACCATCGGTGAAATCAGTCACAGCGCGGAGAGTGCCGCAGGCGCCAGCCGCGGTTCGGCGGACACCGCTGTCAAGGGCGGCGCCGTAATGCAAACGGCCGCGGCCACCATGGAAAAGATCGCAGCCGCCACCACTTCGGTTTCAGAAAAAATGGCGTCACTGGCCGCGCGCTCGGAAGAAATCGGCAAGGTTGTCAATGTAATCCAGGAGATCAGCGAGCAGACCAACCTGCTGGCCCTCAACGCCGCCATCGAAGCGGCGCGCGCCGGCGAGCACGGACGCGGCTTTGCCGTCGTGGCCGGAGAGGTGCGCCGCCTCGCGGAGCGCACCAAGGGCGCCACAGAGGAGATCGCCGCCACCATCCGCAGCATCCAGGAGGAGACGCGCTCCACTCTGCAGGTGATGGCGGAGAGCCGGGCGGCGGTGGAAACGGGAATAAGCGAAACGGCGCGGGCCCGCACCAGCCTCGAGGCCATCATCGAGTCCTCCCGACAGGTCGAGCACCAGATCCAGCTCATCGCCACCGCCGCAACGCAGCAGACCTCGGTGGCGAGCGAAATCTCCGAATCGGCGGGGCAGATTTCGCAACTCGCGATAGAGAATTCGCAGGGAGCCGAGGAGGCCGTCGAAGCGCTGAAAAATCTCGCTTCGTTGGCCACGGAACTGGATGGCATGATGCGGCAGTTCCACCTCGAAGAGGAAACGCAGCCCTCGGGCGGCGTGATCGGCAAGCCCAGGCCCGCATTCAACCCCGCGCTGGGCGCGGCGCGCGGCTGAAAGAGGGTCGCAAGACGCGTGCCCCATCCAGGCTCTGCCTGGGTGGGGTTCATTTATAGGTGTCGATTCGCGGTTCGAAAAATGCATCTCGTCGAACCGTCCGGTTCATTCATCCCAGAATCTTGACGAATTCTGGATGCGGAATTAACGACATCCCCTCGCGCGATTCACTACTGTGATCACGTGCTGGCGGGGGCAGATAAACGGTAGCCCAGCCGGTGGGGAGGTCAACATGAAATCAAGTTTTATCGCTGTTTGTGCTACCGCGGGTGTAGTCCTGGCTTCCGCACTGGCGGAAACCAGGACGGCATCCAGGCTGAACGCTGCATCGCTCGCCCGCGTCGAGGCCGTCACCTCCTACTGCGAGAACGTTGACCCGGCGTCCGACTCTGAATACGTGGCAAGGGTAGCCGGCGCGATGCGTGGTCATTCCGATAGCGAGGTTCAGAGTGCCCGCAACAGCACCGAATACCGGCAGGCTCTGGCGCAGGCCAACGAGGCGCTGGCCAAGGTTCCGGCGAGTTCCGCCGTCCGGGCATGCACCGAGTACCTGGCCGAAAAGTAGGCTGCTTCGCGGATTATCGCTTTGGTTCTTTCCTCTCGCCGTGGTTCTTACCTTCTGCCGGAACGATCAGGGAGCCGGCCCTCCAACCGAGCCCGAACCGGTGCCGAACCGACTCCCGCCGGCGGGAACGGCATCAAAATCCGGCAGGAGGCAACATGCCCGAACAACCTGCCGATTCTCTCCACTACGAAATGAAGATTCCGCCCGAAAAGCACACCTCTGACACGGGGAAAAATTCAGATCAACCCCGGCCCGAGGACCCGCCGCCCGATTCCGCCGGCAAACAAGACGACGCCGATGGCAGCCACGGCAAGCCTCATGCGAAGCGCCCCTGAGAAGTGGCGCGACTTCCTGATGCCGTTGGGTTGGCATCGTCTCAAAAATAAATTCGGGATAGAGAAAGGTCTCCGCTGTCCCGCAGAATCCGGCGCGGCCCGACGTGCACGCGTTCGCATGCGGGCTGCCTGTTTCTGCGGATGTGGGATTCGCCCACTCTTTTATCCTCCCCGCCAAGGTGCTATGGTAGCCTCCGGTTGTAGTCATCGCGTGGCGGCGGTAGCGTGCGCCGCAGAGTGATCACTCATTTTTGAAGAGGGAGACTCGCATGAGCGCCACCAAATACGACCTGGTCGTCATCGGCTCCGGGCCATCGGGACAGCGCGCCGCGGTGGCCGCTTCCAAGATAAAAAAGCGCGTTTGCGTGGTGGAAGGGCGGGCCGTGGTGGGAGGCGTGTGCGTCAACACCGGCACCATTCCTTCCAAGACCATGCGCGAAGCCGTGCTGCACCTCTCCGGCTACAACTACCGTTCCGTTTACGGCATGAACTACCGCGTCAAGGAAAAGATCACCATGGCTGACCTCGCCTTTCGGGTCCAGGCCGTGATCAAGACGGAAGTGGATGTGACCGAGGCGCAGATTTCGCGCAACGGCATCGACATCGTTCACGGGCTGGCTCATTTTGTCGATCCTACCCACGTGCGCGTGGAGGGCTTCCAGGGCGAAACCACTCTCGAAGCCGACCGCATCATTATCGCTGTCGGAACCCGCCCGGCCTCGTCGCCCAAGGTGCCCATCAACGGCCGCACCATCATCAACAGCGATCAGGTCCTCGACCTGCCCACCCTGCCCCGTTCTCTCATCGTGGTCGGCGGCGGCGTCATTGGGGTGGAATACGCCTGCATGTTCGCCATCCTGGGAGTGCGCGTCACCATCATTGAGAAGCGCAGCAAGCTGCTCGAATTCGCCGACCAGGAAATCATCGAAGCGCTCAGCTACCACCTGCGCGACAGCCGCGTGACCATGCGCCTCGGGGAAGAGGTCCAGAGCGTGGAGGAGTTGCCCGACGGCACGGTGGTGGCCAACCTCGAGAGCAAGAAGCGGATTTCCGGAGACGCCCTGCTCTTCGCCGTGGGCCGCCAGGGTGCGATTGACGATCTGAACCTGGCTGCAGCCGGAATCGAAGCCGACAATCGCGGCCGCATCGTCGTCGACGAAAACTACCAGACCAGCGTCCCGCACATCTATGCCGTTGGAGACGTGGTCGGGTTCCCTGCCCTGGCGTCGGTGTCGATGGAACAGGGCCGGATTGCAGCAGCGCGAGCCTTCAATGACAAGATCACCGCTTCGAACCCGAGCTTTTATCCCTACGGCATTTACACCATTCCCGAAATCAGCTTCATCGGCAAAACCGAGGAGCAGCTCACCGACGAAGACGTGCCGTACGAGGTGGGCATGGCGTACTATCGCGAGGTCGCCAGAGGACAGATTCGCGGCGACACCACCGGCCGGCTGAAGCTGATCTTCCACCGCGACACGCGCAAGATATTGGGAGTCCACATCATCGGCGAGGGAGCCAGCGAACTGGTCCACATCGGCCAGGCCGTGATGACGCTTGAAGGCACCGTGGATTATTTCGTGCAGACGGTATTCAACTACCCGACCTTGGCGGAATGCTACAAGACCGCAGCCTTCAACGGCCTCGGCAGGCTGTCCCGTTATCAGGGCTGAAGACGGATCGAAGCGGGAGGACGGAAGCCGCGTCCCCCGGGAGGGAAAAATGACAACTGCCATCGGCGTCGTGATGACTGAACACATCGTGGCCGGGCGGATGGAAAATCATCGGCTGGTGGGCGAGCCGGTGCGCTACCCCGGCGACTCGACAGAAGTGGACGCGCTCACAGTCCTCCCCGGCGGGGATCTGCTGGAGATTCTGGCTAATCAGATAACCGATCTCGCTGGCAAAGAATCGCCGGTGGAGGCGATTGGAGTCGCGGTGCCGGGCGTGGTTCGTCACGGGATCGTCGAGGACGCGCCGAATCTTAATCAGATCAAAGGTATGCGGATGGCGGAGGAACTGGGGCGAGTCCTGGCGGGTCGTGGCATCCATGCGCCGGTGCACATTGCCAACGACGCTGATGCCATCGCCGCCGGCGTCGCCGCCAAGCATGGCCAACTCGATCGGCTCACGCGCGTCTGGACTATAGGCAACGGCATCGGCTACGGCCGCTGGCCCTACGTCGAAGGCGTATGGGAGGGAGGCCACATCACCGTCACCCTCGACCCCAGGGAGCGCTTCTGCGGCTGCGGCGGCATCGGCCACCTTGAAGGCATCATGGGCTACCGCGCCATGCGCCTGCGCTTTCTCGACCGCGAACCGGAAGAGATCTTCGCTCATGCCAAGGAGGGCGATGCGAAGTGCCGTGAATTTGTGGATTTGTGGCACCGCGCGCTGGCGGCCGGAACGTCTTCGTTCATCCACCTGGCCGGACCGGGGCGGTTCTACTTCACCGGGCACAACGTGGGATTCGTCGACGTGCCGCTGCTGAGGGCGCATCTCGAAACCATGGTGAAAATGAGCCCGCTGCAGAGCTTCTCGCTTGAAGTGCTGCCCAACGACGACGAAACGGCGTTGCTGGGTGCAGGCGTCAGCGCGCTGCGCGCCCTCACCTGGTAAACGGCAACGCAAGCAGGTATCTTCTATTCCCATCCGGCCGTTTTCTCCAGTCTACTCGCCGATGCGAACGAAGATCTGCGCCAGCGTCTCGATCGCGCGCGCTGGCCTGAAGAGGTTCCTCGGGCGTCTACGAGTTCTCCTCGAGTCCAGTGATGGCGATGCCGCCGAGGCATTTCTGGCCGTCGAAAGAATGTTAGCCGGTATGATTGCCAGGTCGCGCCTCGATGCCCTCACCACAACAATCGGCGAATTCGATTTTGAAACCGCGCGGAAGAGTCTAGATGGAATCGCAGAGGACGTGTGCGACAAGCAAACTCGTGAGTTACGCGATCGCAACGTCGAAGGACCTTCTCATTTCTGGTTCGAAATCGCTCGTAGAGCTTTGCTGCTCAGACTCGCTCAAATTCCCAGCGCCCATGTATGCATACCGTAATCGCTCTCGACCCAGATGCTAAAGTCCATCCTCTCAACATACTTCCTGGAAATCGAGAGCCGAGCCCATTGCCGCATTCCAATGCGTTCCGATTCAGGTCCTTATGCGCAGCGGCGCGGGTTTGCCATTGGCGACTATTTCGGACCGTGTGGCCCAGAAGCAGCCCTATAAGTTTTGCCAGGATCCCCTATGTCGAGTGGCTTCTACCTTCCGCATATCATGATGACGATCGCCGCCACTTCCCTCTTCGCTGCTGCCCAGGAATAGGGCGACCTCCTTGCGCACAAGTTGCGCTTTAATGCTCGGCGCCACGATAGCCGCGGACCTCAACGTCTCGAAAACCCTAATCACACCCAACCTTCAGATCACGAAGCGTAGTTCCTCTTCCCCGAACTGATCGACTCGTTAGCTGACCTATAAGCTCGGGCCGCGGCAATGGTCGGAAATGGACAGAAGGGCTGTTGAGGAAATGGTCGCCAGAGCTCATGTCAACTTCAGACTGGCAGCGCCTAACAAAGAAGACTACTCATGAGCCAGAGTCACTTTACTATCAGCTTTCCGTTGAAGTCGGCAGCCGACGCAAAGGCACTGCCAGAGGTGCTTTCACCGCTGATGCCTGCGCTGTTCCAGGCGGAGGACGCAATCGGAACGATCCACTATTCGCGCTTCACGGTGCTGAGCGATAAGACCTTCCTGTTTCTTGGCGACTTTGATGGAGAATTCAGCCAAATCATGACAGATCTTGCTCAACAGGCGGGGCGGTGTTCGATGCCATCTTCCAGCACGTGGTCAATCCACCGGCTTCTCCGGTCGCCGAGCATGTCAGCGCATTTGTTGATTGGACCGCGAATCAGCTTCTGGACCCCGTCAATATTTTCTCGGCGTATCCTGACGTGACCGTCAAAGATATCAAGGCCATGGCCGCGGCCGCGGACGTTACTGCGGCCGGAGTACTCAACCCCTTCCTGGTCATCCTGAACGCCAAGTCGCGTCTTGCATTCATGGAGATGAAGCTGCTGCTGCGCGCGAGGACACGCGGGACACAGAAAGACCTGGAGAAGGTCGGAACACCGCACTTCGCACAGTTCGTTCCCCTTGAAGACAACCAGGTCGGGTTCTTTACCGTGTATGACGGGTCGTTCGATAAGTACATCGCGGATTTCACCAAAAATATTGGCGGTACCTTCGACCTGGTCTTCTAGTTCATCACCAGCCCACCCCCTTCGCCTTGCAGGAAACACACCCAGGAATTCATCGATTACGCGGCCGGAGCGAACCGCACCCCAATTGGTTTCTATCAAGCCTACCCGGGGCTGAGCGTGCAGGACATTCACGCCCTGATCGCCGATAGCCAGGCCACCCCGGCGAATTAGATAAGCATGGTGGGAGATACACAGTGAGTCACGAGAAGCTGGCAGCTCCAGCACAGCCGAAAGCGGGCGAGGGTTTTCTCCATAAGCTGTTCGCGAGAAAGGATGAGAAAGCCCACGCCGACAAGGCTTCGGGTACATTGGACCTTGAGGATATTCAAGGTTTCATTCTTCGCGGCTATCGCATGCCCATGGTGCGCCACTTCTTATTGGAAGTTGGCGAGCCGGCTCAGGCCCGCAAGCTTCTGGGACGATTCCTCAACGGCGATGAATTGGACGCGCCGCAGATCACCACTGCGGAAGACTGGCATGTGGGCTTCGAGCCGGGTCCCGGAGACAATCCGGAGGAGCCGCCCCGCCGCAAACCCGACTACTGTCTGAACGTTGGCATCACGTGGCCGGGACTCGTCGCCCTGGAAGTTACGAGCCGCGTGCCGTTGCTTTCTTTCAAGTCGTTCGGCGCGTTTACGTCCGGCGCCGCCGAGCGTGCCGCTTTAGTCGGTGACACGGGGCAAAGCGCGCCTGAGAATTGGATCGGCGGTTTCGGCAAAGGCACGGACCACGTCCTCGTCACTTTGCACGCCATAAGTCCAGACGCCCTGACAGCGTACAGCGGCCGTTTGACTGCTCTGTTTGCCGAAGGTGGCGCCTATCAGGAGATTTGGCGCCAGGATGGCATGGCGCTGATGGAAATCAAGGACGGTCAACCCGTTCCGACCAGCAGGGTGCACTTCGGTTACACCGACGGCATAAGTATGACGACCATCCACGGCGGTCCGGAACGATATACACCGGACCACCAGGAGCGGTGCGAGCCATGGCTATTTGTTTTGCGGGACGAAGCTGAGAACTATATCGTGCCGGAGCCGAGAGAACTCGGCCTGAACGGCAGCTTTGCCTGCTTCAAAATGATCGGGACGGATGGTGTCGGATTTGAGAACTTCCTGCAATCGAACAAGGACAAGATTGATCCCGAACTGCACGCCGCCAAGATTTGCGGACGCTGGCGCAACGGCGTGCCTCTTATGTTGTCGCCGGAAACTGATAGTCCTGCGGGAGGGATTTCCTCCGAGCATTTGAATAACTTCGAATATGTGAACGCCGATGGTTCGGGCGATCCGAAGGGACTGCGCTGCACCGTTGGTGCCCACATGCGCCGCATCAATCCACGAGGCCAGCCGGTTACGGGGCAGGGCGTCCCTGGAGGCAGCAACAATACCCATCGGCTCATCCGTCGCGGCATGCCCTATGGGCCGGTCTATGATCCGGCGAAACCCTACGACGGCATCGAACGCGGGCTTCTCGGCTACTTCATCAACTCGAGCATTGAAAACCAATATGAGTTCGTGCTGGGGCACTGGTAAACGACAGTGAATTCGCCGGAGCTGTTCGCCTGAACCCAAAATCGAAAGACCCAATGATTGGAACACAGGATCCAGCAGAAAGCGTTTTTGTGATTCCTCAGGCAAACGGCACTCCTCCGATCAAAATCACAGGCTTCTCCAGCTTTATAACGACGAAGGCAGCCGCCTACTGCTTCTTGCCCAGCATCACGGCAATCAAATTTATCTCCGGACTTTGAGGTTGTGATGTTATTTGTAACCAGATGGTTCGGAGTCACCGGCAGCGACGCTGAGCGAGACCACGCCCGGGAACAGGCCGGCATCGAGGAGATTACCGAAAGAAGTCTATTACTGCAGGCAAATTCGGCCGCCAAACAACGACGTCCTCTCGCGCGCGGAACTCATGCGAAGGGTGTCTGCGCCCGAGCCCAATTCGAAGTATTTGACGTTGCCCGGGACCGTAACGCTGAACTTGCGGCGCGGCTGGCAAAGGGAATCTTCGCTAAGCCAGACGTATATCCCGCAATTCTTCGGTTTGGCAACGCGGATCCAAATCAGAATTCAGATTTCAAGGCGGACGTGCGATCGTTGTCTCTTTCGGTGGAGTTGAATCGTGACGGTGCCGCCGTCTCCTATGGTGACGTTGGTCGGCAAGATTTCTCAATGCAAAACGCAACTACTCTGCCCATAAACGACTCACCCGCATTTGTGGCGATCATGAAGTCACTTACAGCTTCCAACCCGGCTGCGGGATGAACTGATCCGGCACGTTGAAGAAGACAGCACAATGAGCACCTTCGACTTTGGAGTTCAGTTTCTAGATAGCGAAAGAATGACCTATTGGAGCAAGCATTACGATGCTAACGTCTGGATCGAAAACGCGAGTGTTGAGTGGAACGAATCGGAAGCGCCATTTCATATCGTTGCAAGGCTCACACTGCTTCCGAAGTCGCACCTTCCCGCCGATGCTTCCAATGCCGTGTATTTCGATGTGACCGGGAACTCGACTCCCGACAGCACACCCGTCGGGAGTATTAATCGCGCCCGATGGCCTGCGGAAGTTACCAGCAGAAAGGCACGTATGGCGGCGGCTCAACAAGCATGAATTGCCGATCGCAATTCACTAGCGTGTTGCCACGTTGCAGAACAAAATCCGTACGTTGAGCACAGTGGGCGTAGCCCGTAATAGTAGGACTCCTTGTGATTGTGTGGGTTTTGGTGCTCGGAAGTCTGGCTCAGAAGAGTGAACCTGAGGGCCGGCAGAAGACCGGACAGCAGCATGCCCCTTTTCACTTGCCCGGCGCTTTAGTTTTGAAATTGAGAACCGGAACGCCACGTATCCCAGTCGGATGTGTTCGCTTCGCGAGGATCAGTCCCCGAAACGGGGGCAGGTTCCAGGAATACCAGTGCGCGTATTGTGCTGCGGTAGTCCACTTGTCCGTACGGTCGCTTCCCGGACGGGTGACCAGAGACGGCGGGTCTCGGAAACTTCGACTTGAAACATTTGACGCGATTAACTTTCTCCATCGAACAGAAAGGAGCCACGAATAAGGGTGAGGATCGGCGCGTGGCGGAAGGGCCAACAGTCATCTACAACGCGTTTAAGCGCAGCAAATCCAGGGATAAATTCTCGGAGGCGGTGCCGAAACGGGCTGTTTCTGTCCCTGCCGCTGGACACATTCCAGCGGGTCGCGATCCAGCGTGAGATCGACGAGAGGGCCCGGTCCTGGGCCGGCGAAATCCGACCTCCTCAATCATTTCGCAATTTGCGAGCCTGCCCGGTCGCACCAATGGCCGCGCGTGAAATCGGGGAACTTCACTGGGGCGCTCCCATCTTCGACCGACGCCCGGCTCAAGGGACCGGGAGACGACCACGCCGCCGCATCGTAAACATCCATATCGGGAACAAGGCCCCCGCGCATGCACTGCAGCAGACGATACAGCATGATGTAATCCATGCCGCCGTGTCCGCCGATCTTTTTCGCGATCTCCCCCTCCTGGGCCCACAGCGGATGTTGGTATTGCTTCCACTTGTCCAGCGAACCCCAGTTCTCGCCGCCCTCCTGCCCGTCAAAATAAATACGCGGCGGATAGTCGGCGAATACGCCCTTCGTCCCGGCGATCACGTTGATGCGATCGTAGGGGTGTGGATTCGACGTGTCATGCTTGACCGTGATCGTCAGACCTTTGGCCGTCTTGATGAGTGATGTATTTAGATCCCCGGTGATATACCGCTCCGCCCAGCGCGGATCGGTCTCGGCCACATGTGCTTTTCTGTACTCGTCCAGGCCGCGCTGGGGAGAACTCATCGACACGATGTAATCGAAGCGATCTCCCCGCTGGATGCCCATGTAGTTGGCAACCGGTCCCAGTCCGTGAGTCGGGTAGAGATTGCCATTGAACCGGGTGTGAAAATCGCGACGCCACAGACCTTCGCCTTTTCCGGAAAACAGTTCGTCGCGCAGGTCGTGGAGGTAGGCGCCCTCTCCATACAAAAGATCGCCGAACAGTCCTGCATGGGCCATCCTCAGAACCGTAGTTTCGTTGCTTCCGTAGCAACAGTTCTCAAGCATGATGCAGTGGCGGCGAGTCTGCTCCGATGTATCGACGAGCTTCCAGCAATCTTCAATCGTCGTGGCGGCAGGGACTTCGACGGCAACGTGCTTGCCGTGTTTCATGGCCGCGACCGCCATATCCACGTGCCAATCCCATGGCGTCGCGACGATGACCAGGTCGAGATCGTCCCGGGCTACGAGCGCTTCAAAATGATGGGCCCCGTTCGCATAGAGTTCGGGAGAGTTCTGTCCAGCCTTTACGACAAGCGATTGCGCATGTTCAGCCTTTTCGCGCACGATGTCGCAAAGGGCAAGGATCTTCGCGTCGGCTCCAAGCAGGTTTTCGAGCAGGCTAGTACCCCGCCCTCCCGTACCAATGAGGCCGATTCGCGGATTCACCGGCGCGAACGGCATATCGATCACGCTGGCTGCGTGCGGCTCGGGCCCATCGGCGCCGGATGATTCTGCCTGGAGTCGCGTGATACCCACGCCGAGCGCGGTAGCGGCGCCAAGGCGGAGAAAATCCCGGCGGGAAGGCTGACCTATCGGATCGAACATTTCATTCTTCATCTTGAACTCTTCCTTCCTTTGGGGTGCTGCAAGGCTGGCGGCTCGCCCCGGCCAACATGATATCGGATCACGATGCCGCAGCCCGAACGACGCCGCCGGGGTTACATCAGACATTCCTGCTTGCATACCTTTCAAAGAATATTCTTCCGCGGAGTTAAGAAATACGGTAAACTCCTGATTCTATGGTGGTGTGCGGCTTGAGACCGTCTTGAACTCAAGGCCGTGCGCTGGAGGAGTCAACAGATGGCGCGTCCTTATTGGTCGGGGCAGATCCAGATTTCCTTAGTACAGTTCGGGGTGAGCCTCTACACGGCCACGGAGAGCAAGAGCCAGATCAGCTTTCACCAGATCAGCCGCAGCACCGGCGAACGGATCCGACACCAGAAGGTGTTGCAGAGCGCCGCTGAAAACGACGAGTCGACTTCAGCGGTGGGCAAAGACGATATCGTGAAGGGATACGAGTACAGCAAGGGCCAGTACGTCCTCATTGAGCCCAGCGAACTCGAAAACCTGCGTGTGCCATCGAAGCACACCGTTGCCGTTTCGCAATTCATCGACCTGGCGGAGTTAAATCCCGAATACGTGGAGAAACCCTACTTCGTCGTTCCCGAAAACGATGCCCAGGCCGAGGCGTTTGCCGTGGTCCGGGAGGCGCTGGTTAAATCCGGCAAGGCCGCCATCGGCAAAGTCGCTTTCTCCGGCCGCGAACACATCGTCGCCGTGGCGCCGGCGAGCGGCGACAACCGCGGCATGATGGCCTACACTCTGCGCTTTCCGAACGAGTTGCGCAACGCGGCGGAATACTTCCGCGACATCAAGGAGACGGCCATCAACGAAGATGCACTGGAAATGGCCGAAGCGTTGATCGCCAAGAAGTCAGCCAAATTCGATCTCGGCAAATTCGAGGATGGCTACGAGGTAGCCGTCCGGGAACTGGTCGAAGCCAAGATGAAGCATCTGCCCATTCCGGTCGACGAAGCCCCCAAGCCGCGGCCCAGCAATGTCGTCAATCTGATGGACGCGCTTCGCAAGAGCATCGGCACAGAGGCTCCCGCCCCGCGGCCTGCAAAGAAGCCGCCGCTGAGCGAGAACGACGCACCCGCCAAGGGTATTGGCTTGATCAAGACGCCTGCCAAGACTGCGGCCCGGCGCAAATCCGCTTAGTTGTACGGAGCAGTTATGTCAGGCTTGATGGGTTTCGGATTATTGGGGATAGGTTTCGCGGGCTGAACTCCGAATTCGTTGGTTAAATCATTGATCGCGTGAAACAAGGCCATCGCCAGCGGAGCTGCGTCCGCCGATTTCAGGTCGCCCCCCTCATTCACAAATTGTTGCACTCGCTGCCTGATCGCATCTAACCAGGCAAGCTTTTCTTGTACGTTCGCCAAGGCTACCTCCAGAACTACAGGGCTGACGTCTACATTGACGCGGGAAATTACCAGTAGTTTACCTCACGAGCAAATTGATCGTGCCTACCGTCTTGATCACCTCCAAATTGTCGGGGCTTCAACCCGATCGCCAGAGCGTTGTCGTACAATGACTGCGCCTTCGGAATACGTTTCCCGAACGGACCAAAGTACCGGTCGCGGGGCGTCCACAACCGGAGAATTCAACTTGCACTTCCAGGGATGGAGCCCAGATGAAGGTTTTCGTTCGCACCCTTGCGTGGCTGCCTATAATCGCCTGCATGTCGATACCGCAGGCCGGCGCCCAGGCTGTTACTGAAATCGGCGGCCAGAAGATCATCACCCTGACCCGCAAGGCCACAAGCACCACGAAACCCGAGTTTACCAGCATCACTATCCTTCCCGGCCGTGGCATGGAGATCCAGCAAATCACGGCGAATTTTCCGGGCAAGGGCAATATCGATGTGCTTGCCTCGCCTGACCTCGCCGCCTCGGCCAAGATGCTGGACCAGGACGATGATGCCAACGGCGACCTTGGCTATCGCCTCGGCTCGGTGTTCCTGGTTCCCTACCCCAATCGAATTCGCGGCCCGCTGTCGGCGGACGGCAAGACGCTCACGACCGAGTGGAAAGGCCACACCATCACGCTGCCGGCAAATAACATTGGCAAGAATCCAGGAGCCGAGCGTCACGCCATGCACGGCCTGATCCTCAAGGCCAAAACCGATAATGTCAGCGTGAAGAATATCTCCGGCGGACAAGAAGTAACAGGCGTCATCCATGCCGGCGACTTCGGAGGTCATTGGTTATCGAAGACCGACCTCGACTTCACCATCACCCTTACTGCCGAGGCTGTCGACGCCACCGTCGTTGCCCGCAACGTCGGGGGCGAAGCCGAACCGATCGCCATTGGCTGGCACCCCTATTTCGCGTTTCCCTCCGGCGACCGAACCCAGGCCCGCCTCCACATACCCGGATCCCAACTCGCCGAAGTCGACGGCTATGACAACGTGTTCCCGAGCGGAAAGCTGACGCCGGTGGACGGCACGCGCTATGACCTGCGCGCCCCGGACGGAGTGCCCCTGGGAAGCAACTTCTTCGACGACAACTGGAGCAAACTGGAGTGGAAGAACGGCACGGTCACCGTCAAAGTGATCGATCCCGCTGCTCACTACGGCGTCGATATTGTAGGACTGTCACCGGAAATCAAGACCATCCAGGCCTACGCGCCCCCGACCCAGAAATTTGTCGCCGTCGAACACCAGTACAACTTCGCCGATCCGTTCGGCAAGGAATGGAACGGAATGGACACCGGCATGGTGACGCTGAAGTCGGGACAAAGCACAAAGTGGCATGTGCGCCTGCACGTGTTCGTTCCGTAGTTGAGCCAAGCCCACCTCGGCAGCCGTCCGAACACTCAATTCGCGCAGGTCTGGTCACCGCATTGCAGCGCCGTCTTGAGCAGGTTGGCCAGGCGCGCGCCGGCCAGCGCCACTCGCTCTTGAGCGATCAGCTGCGCGTTGGCCGTGTACGCAGCGGTCACCGTGACAGGCCCGAGGCCAGGACCTACCGGGTCAACATACACGCTGCTCTTCGCCAGCGCGTAGCTCTCCGCCGCCCAGTCGTCCTCTTTGTCATCGCTCACCAGCCCACCGTCGGGCTGCGGCAAGGTTTCTCCCACCTTCACGGCGGTCATGAAATTCTTTGTCTCTCCGTCGCCCAGGGCGCCGTCCCAGAAGGCGTGGAGTTCCTTTGCCGGCCCATTCACCACGACTAAATTGCCGCCCTCGTCCCCCTTGGGGTTGGCTGCAGAAACTCGTGTCGCGCAATGCAGCGGTTGATGCACGTCGCCCACCATGTGAATGAGCCAGACCAGGTCGTAGGACTTGAGCGCGTCCGCTTCGTTCGTCGCCAGTGCGGCCCGGAACGCCGTGATCTTTTGGGTCACCGTAGGAACAGACAAGGGCGCGGGGTTGGCCGTGTCGCCCCCGAGCGGTAGATTCGAAAAATGCCAGTATTTGTGGGTTTTCAGGGCGGAATAGCCATCGTTGAGAGAGGCTAATTCGCCACGCGGCGGAGTATCGGTACCCACGAAATGGCTTCCCATCGCCTTGATCTCGTCGGGCCACGTCGCGGCCATCATAAAAACGTACATGTCCCGGTCGGCATCGGACGTGCCCGAGGGAATATACGTCAACCATTCCTTGTAATCAGGATTCAACTGCAGCAAAACTGCCACGCGCGCTTTCTCCGCCGGCGACAGTTTTTGATACGCCGCATAAGCCACTGACATATGACCGATGCTGTTCCACGCTTGCGCCATGCGGCACGCTAAAGCCATCATGAGCGCCGCGCCTATCAAAATGATTCTTCTATGCTTCATTTTCGTTTAACCCCCAGAACTGTTGGACGCCCGCGCGGCGGCCGCATGCGGCGGCGCTGGTTTGCAGGGCGGGAATCAATGCACGAATGTGACCTTCACCCTGCGCGAAACGAGAAGATACGGAATCCAGATCAAGCCTGCAAGAAAAGAACGAGTAATCGCCTGTAGCGGAGCCGGAACCGGCATCGACGGCATAAGAGCATGAGCCACAACTGCGTCTCCTGCATCGACGATGAGGTGAAGGCAGAGATAAAGAATCATGTATGTAGGGAAGGAACGCTTCTTCTTGAAGAAAAGAACATTGAGCGTTACGAGGACAGCAATGAAGATGAGATTGGTTGCGATTTCAAAAACGATCAGTCCCTCGATCGCGGGGTGGGTTTCGAGAAATGCATGTAATCGGGGGTTCGTCAGAACTGGCAGATTGTTGGTCACCGTGTTATTCAGAATCATCAACGGTGAAATAACCAGTCCAATCGCCACCGGAAGGAGCCAGCCGGAAATACCCTCGAGATCGCGACTCGGGTTAAGGAGCGTGGATGAGAAAGTGGCTGGCGTTTGGGGCGGATCCCGAAAAGCCGAGTCAGTAAGCGCCGGCCGCAGTTCGGTCGAAACCGTGTGCGAGACAGAAATATCCGACACCGCCGACTGAGGTCGGTCCACAGCAGCTCCGCAATGGACGCACGCTGCCGCCCCATCCTTCAGGTCGGACGCACACTGCCCGCATCGGTTCACCATTCGCTTGTCTGCAGATTACGATTGGAATCATCGCGCGAAAGTATGCACCTGTCAAAGACATTTCGGAAGCATTCCGGTGAATTGCAAAGTTCTCAATCCGGCAACTTGGTGAGCTTCACCGTCTTTCCGGTGCGTGCCGATTCCCTCGCAGCATCCAGGATCTGCATCACGATCACGTTGGTGTCGAGCGCGCTCAGGTCTCCTTTGGCCGCGATCTGGCCGCGCATCACCGCGACAAGGTACCCGAGGGACGTGCTTTCATCCATCGGCAGCGGAGCGGCCGTCGAGGTATGCTCCGTTGTTTCATGCGCCAGCCGCGTGCGCAGGCCATCGGCCGCAACCGTGATCACGTAGCCGGTGGCGCCGTACACTTCCATGTCCTTACGGCTGAACGGCCACACCCACGAGCCCTGGATCACCGCTTGAGCTGTGGGGTACTTGAGAACGATCGTCGAGTCGTCCTCGACCTTGGGATAGATCTCGGGCTTGTCATGGTTCACCACCGCCGTTACCGACTCGGGCGTTTGTCCATGCATGAGCCAAGTCATGAGATCGACCCCATAGCAACCGAAGTCGTAGAGCGCGCCCGCGCCGTTCTCGGCCGGATCGGTAAGCCAGCTCAGAAACTCGGGACTCACGCCAATCTCCTTTGGACCCTCGTGGCCGTCATGCACTACTACACGGCGAATCGGCCCCAGGTGGCCGTTCTCGACTTCGTTGTACGCAGCGCGGTTGCTCGGATACCACGTCGTCTCATAATTCACCAGGACCTGAATGTGCCGGTCCCGCGCCACGCGGCGAATGGCCAACGCATCGTCTACCGAAATCGTGAGCGGCTTTTCCACCATCACAGCCAGGCCATACTTGCCCGCGGTCTCGATCGCCTTGCGATGGCCGGCAATCGAGGTGTAGACCAACAGTGCCTGAGGATGGCGGGCTTCAATCATGGCCTCGGTTGTGGGAAAGAAAAGATCGAGCGCCAGTGAGTTCTTTTTTTCGTACTTTGCCACCAGGGCGGCATTCGCTTCCGCGATGCCCACCAACTGCACCTCGTGGTGTTGGGGCAATTGGGCAAGAAAGCCGGCCACGTGATCATGCACCAGGCCTACGATCGCCACGCGCAGCGGAGGCTCTTGCTCCTGAGCCAGACAAGAAGACCCGGCGGCTGTCATCATCCCTATCATCAACCAACGTCCCAATCGAAGTGCGCTACAAACCAGAACCTGCGGCATGGTCACCCGGATTTCTCCCTGGCCCCCGATTCTACTCTGTCGGCCGCTGGCGTATTGACGCCGCATGCCGCCCTGCCGGGCCGGAGAGAAGCAACCGGGGTGTTTCCAGTCCCATCCTTGCTTATACAGCTACACACAGCGGGCTGCGTTCTGCCGCTGGAACGGAGACATCCATCCATATGCGTTCTGTCCTGATGATCCTGGTAATTTCCTGCGCACTCTCAGCGGCAGTTCCGTCATCGGCCGCGTCCCTGCGCAATCATGACGCCTTCTTCGGATACAGCCGCACCGGCTCCGACGCGTTCTATCCCCACACCGGAGGCCTGAACGGCTGGGAAGCGGCCCTGCAGATTCACCTGCATCCATTCCTGGGGGTCGAAGGCGACGTTGCCCACTACGGTCTTGGGGCAAGCTCTCCCGTTCCACGGACCACAACCGTGCTGGTCGGGCCGCGACTCAGCGTCAAAGCTCTTGGCATCAACCTGTTCGCACACGGGATGGTCGGCGGGGAGCACTCGGCGAACAGTGACGGCTCCATCTCGGGAGGTGCGTTCGCCTACGATCTGGGCGGCGGCCTCGATCTCCCGATTCTTCCCTTCTTTGCCTGGCGATTTTCCGCCGACCGCATCGACGCCCCCTCTCAGTCTCCCAGTGGAGGCGACCACGCCCGCTTCAACACCGGCCTCGTCTTCCGATTCTGAAGTCTGGAGGCGCGGGACCGTTTGCGCTCTGCGGTGGTGACACTTTCGCTTCCACAGGCAAGTTCTGGGAGCCGGGTGTAATCCATTGCTCCGCGGCGCCGTCCATCCCCGTGGATGAACCTCAATTACCGCTGCCCTTGTTGCGGATTCCGCACTCTCGACAAGCCGTGCGCGCTGCTTTTGTGCCCTGTGTGTTGGTGGGAGGATGACGGGCAGGAAGACGAAGACGCCGGCGATGTTCACCTCACCGTCAACGGCTCGCTCAGCCTCTTGCAGGCGCGCATGCATTACCGTGAGTGCGGCGCGTCCCATCCGCGTTTCGTGCCACACGTGCGCCAACCCCTTGAACATGAGCGGTAATCGGCCCGGCCTGCAGGTAACGTGTCTTTCGCTACCCCATTCCCCTTTCAAGCCCCAGGCCGGGTTTGACCCTGCATAGTAAACCCTCTTACCATGAGATAGGTGAATTCCCCAGCCACGCGGACCACGGTGGCCCAGCGCTCGAGCCTCGGTGTCTGGATGTGGAAATAAATGGCGCCAATGCGCCTGGAAGGCAATGCCCTTGAGTTCTGTCGATACCATCGAAAACAATTCCGAACCCACCCCCGCCGATGCTGCGCACTCGCACGAAGGCCACGAGCACGAACATTCTCACGAACACGCCCATGGGCCCGTACTAAACCCCGATTGCACCCGCGAACTGATCCTCGACGTCCCGGCCGAAGAGGTATCAAAATCGTTCAACAGGGTGACCCGCAATTATCAGAAGCATGCCAGGATTCCCGGGTTCCGCCCCGGCAAAGTTCCCGAAGCCGTTGTTAGGCGGCGCTTCTCCAACGAAATCCGCAAGGATGTGATCGACGGCCTCTTGCCCGAGCGCTTCAACCAGGCGGTGCGCGATCTCGGCGTGACCCCGGTGGGCCAGCCCCAGGTGACCGAACTGACGGTCGAAGACGGGACCCCGCTGCACGTGAGAGCGGTGTTTGAGTTCATCCCTTCTTTCTCCATCGAAGGCTACCAGAACGTCTCAGTTCCCAAGCCGTCCGCCGACATTACGGAAGAGGAAGTCCAACAGGAACTTGCCCAGTTGCGCGAATCGCGCGCGACCATCGAGCCTGGGGAAGAAGACCGCCCCCTTGTGGACGGCGATTGGGCGCAGATCTCCTATACCGGAACGATCGAAAGTCAGCCCGAAGCCGCTCCGGTGGGCGGCGAAGATACGCTGGTCGAAATCGGCGGCAAGGACACTGTGGAGGCATTCACGACCGCCCTGCGCGGCGCCACTCCCGGTCAAACTATCGATGTTGCGGCGGAGTATCCGGCCGATTATCCCGAAGGCAATCTGGCCGGCAAAACCGTGGATTACACAATTGACGTAAAGGGAATCAAGAAGCGCACCCTTCCCGAGCTCAACGACGAATTCGCCAAAGAGGTTGGCGCGTTCGAGAGCCTTGGCGATCTGGAAAATCGCGTCCGCGAAAATCTGGCCAACCGTAAACGCCGTGCGGTGGAATCTGAAACCAAGGACAAGCTTTTTGCGGCCCTTATCGAGCGATTCCCGTTTCCCGTTCCCGAGTCTCTGGTGCAGGAGCAGGTTGACTCTCGCCTGGAGCGCGGATTGCGGGCCCTCGCAGCCCAGGGCATGGATACCGAGCAGATGCGCAAACTGGACTTTGGCCGGTTGCGCGCCGCCCAGCGCGACAGTGCCGCAGCCGAGGTGAAAACCTCTCTGCTGCTGGAGCGAATCGCTCACGAAGAAAATGTAACGGTTAGCGAAGAGGAACTGGATCGCGAGATTCACCTGGCTGCAATCCAATCGCGCGAACCGGTGGATAGCCTGAAAGTGCGATTGACGCAGGACGGCGGTATGGCTAGAATCCGTGAACAACTGAAAAAAGAGAAAACCGCGCAGCTCCTGTATGAACGACTGCCCGCCTGATTGCAGGCCGGCAGCAGTTGCCGCGCATTCCGGCCGGAGTTGAACATCGGGCTGTGCGGATTGCCACTAACGGGGGAAAACGATCTCCCATAAGGACGAGCGAGAAGAAGAGACAAAATGGCATTGGTTCCAATGGTGGTTGAGCAGACGAGCCGAGGCGAGCGCGCCTACGACATTTACTCCCGTCTGCTTCGCGACAACATCATCTTCCTGGGTACTCCCATTGATGACCAGGTAGCGAATCTCATCGTCGCCCAGATGCTCTTTCTTTCCGGAGAAGATCCGGAAAAGGACGTTCAGCTTTACATCAACTCGCCGGGCGGTTCCATCACCGCCGGTCTGGCGATTTACGACACCATGCAGTTCATCCGCAATAATGTTGTGACGTATTGCATAGGGCAAGCCGCCAGTATGGGTGCATTCTTATTATTGGCAGGTACCAAGGGCAAGCGATTTGCATTGCCCAACTCACGTATTCTCATCCATCAGCCGTCGATGGGTGGACTCAGCGGCCAGGCCACGGACATTGACATTCATGCTCGGGAAATTCTGCGCATCCGGGAAATCACCAACAACCTGATGGCGCGGCACACCGGTCAGCCGCTGGACCGCATCGAACGAGACGTTGAGCGCGATTTCATCATGAATTCGCAACAAGCCAAGGATTACGGAATCATCGACGAAATCATTGATCGGCCCCGCACGTAGGGACAGCCCCAACGGGCGGAATTCAAAAAGAGGCATCCAGGAGTAGTCCAGCCATGAAAACGCGCACGGGACCTGAAGAAGCACTGCGCTGCTCGTTCTGTCACAAGTCACAGGACGCTGTGGCCAAATTGATCTCGTCGCCCAGCGATTATCCCCGGGCCTACATTTGCGATGAATGCGTCGCGGTATGCAACTCGATTCTCGAGGACGACCGCGGCGATTCCCATCCCTCGACCACCGCCGGACACCTGCCCAAGCCCCAGGAAGTGAAAAACTTTCTTGACGACTACGTCATCGGCCAGGATCAGACCAAAAAGAAACTCGCCGTCGCCGTCTATAACCACTACAAACGCATTCAGATGAACCGCATGCGCAACAACGAAGTGGAGCTGGCCAAGTCCAACATCCTGCTGGTTGGCCCCACCGGCTCGGGCAAGACTCTGCTGGCCCACACCCTGGCCAAGATGCTCGATGTGCCCTTCGCCATCGTTGACGCCACCACGCTTACCGAAGCGGGTTATGTCGGCGAGGATGTTGAGAACATCATCCTCAAGCTGCTGCAAGCCGCCGACGGCGACGTGACCCGTGCCCAGCAGGGCATCATCTACATCGACGAAATCGACAAGATCGGGCGCAAGGACGAGAATCCCTCCATCACCCGCGACGTCTCCGGCGAAGGTGTGCAGCAGGCGCTGCTCAAGATCCTCGAAGGCACGGTGGCGAACGTTCCCCCGCAGGGCGGCCGCAAGCACCCCCACCAGGAATTTACAGCTGTCGATACCACGAATATTCTCTTCATTTGCGGCGGAGCGTTCGTCGGCCTGGAGCGCGTGGTCGGCCGCCGCGTCGGCAAGAAAGCGCTTGGCTTCAAAGCCGTCGACGCAGAGGCGGATGCGGCGACCACCCGCAACCATCGCGATACCGAACTGCTGCGCAAGACCGAGCCCCAGGACCTTATCAAATACGGACTGATTCCGGAATTCGTTGGCCGCCTCCCGGTTATGGGGATTCTGGACGAGTTGGACGAAGCCGCCCTGGTCGAGATTCTCACCAAGCCCCGCAATGCGATTCTCAAGCAGTACCAGCGCCTGTTTGAGTTTGAAAACGTCCGCCTCCATTTCACGCAAGAAGCCTCCGCCGCCGTGGCTCGCGAGGCCCTGGCCCGCAAGGTGGGCGCCCGCGGCCTGCGCATGATTCTCGAGGAACTGATGCTCGACCTGATGTACCACCTGCCCAACAGCAAGCGAGTACGCGATCTCGAGATCACCCGCGAGATGGTCGAGCGGCGCGACCTGTCGCTGTGCCTGCTCGAAAAAGCCGGCTGATCGCACAAACATTGCCATCGACCGAGGCCAAGCCGGATCTCCCCCGCGAAATCCGGCTTGCCAGGACTCCAATTCTCCAGAAACCCCGCCGTTCCACCGCCCCTCATCCCTCGCTCATTCCATCTCCTACGCGTGTTCCTATGGAACAGAAGCGCAGGCATGGTATGTGTTCGAGTATTCCAACTGCACCGCGTACTTGTGGCCGTTGATTGCGAATGTCGGCGGAGTATACGCGCCGGGCGAATTGCTGAAGTTAAACAATACGCACTCATCGCCGACTTCAGCTCCGGTCAGTTCTCCGCCGGTTTGATTCGTGTATCCCAATCCTGGAAGCGGATCGGTGATGGTTTCAAATGTTTCGTGCGAGAGGACGTTGTTCGTGGAGTCCACGAGCAGGCCATTGGGAGCTGGCGTCGCGATCGCGCAAACTGAACCTTGCCATGGCTCGACGGAGAACAGCACGATCCCAATATCCTGGAATTGCACCGCGTCGTGGTAACCACAGAAGGCCATGGTGGCGAGATTGTCAGGCGAATAGCACACGGGCGTCGGATTTTGCTGCGTGATGTCAAAGCAGGTATCGGTCCCCTCTGGAAGGAAGACATGATAGATGCTCCCAAGGCCCGATCCATGATCTTCCGCGACTGCATGCACAATCGCGGCGATGTCGCTCTCGTAGAGGGTGGTGCCCGGCACTCCGTACTTGACGCGGGCGCGCCCGCCCACCGGATAGCGAGAGTCGGCCATCGTTCCCACGTACTGGTCTGACAAATGAATGAACGTGCTCTTGTTCAAATCCCTGAGAAAACCCTCAGGGTTACCCCAGTTCGCAGCAATCGAGCCTTTCGCATTCACATAAATCGCGTGCTGCCTGGCCGTATCCAGTGTCGGCCCCCCTCCACTTGCCAGGTCTGCGGGGTAGAAGTACGGGCCAGTCAGCGCGTTGTCGCTAATGGAAGCCCGCCTGGCGGCAGCTTCCGGGTTGAATCCGCCGTTCATACGCTCGCGATGAATGGCTTCGAGCTTTTCTTTTGCTCCCGGCACGCGGGCGGCAAACGCATGGAGCCGGCCGGGGCCTGCCTCGATGGCGGCGTCGATATCAACTTGTGACACTTTGACTTCTTCGCGAGCCTCCGCATTCTGCTGCGCCCGAGCGACCGGCAACCCATGGGTCCCAAGCAAACATACCGCACCCGCCAGCGCGGCGCGCAGTCCTATCGTGCTAATTCTGATCATCGTTGAACCTCCTGAATCAGGGATAAGATTTGAGAGTTTTGCATGTCTTGTTTGTCCAGCGGGATGTCGTTCGGGCAATCGGCGCGAAATTCTGGGCCCTCGGACGGCCCGGAAACAACAGCCATAGTCACTGCACAATCGTTGCTTGTCAAGGTCAATCGTCAAGTTCGCATCGAATCGGGCGCGAAAAACCTGCCAAAACGGAACAGAAACGGAAGAAGCCGCTGAAAAAATCGGAAAGCGCGCATCAGGCGAAGATCAACCATCGTGATACAAATGTGGTCCTCTGCATCGGATCGGCGCACTTCGCCTGACCATGATGCCTTGTTTGGGTTGAGACGATCTCCGGCCCTGAGAATTCCAACGACGATCCCCCGGTCGTTGGTAGGCTGTTTCCGCTGTACAATCCCAACATGAGCCGTCTTATTCGACCCGCAGCCGGACCCTGTCTCGCGCGTCTAAAACCCTGGGTGTCCTTATGACTACATCCCGCGACAAGTCCGAGCCGCGTAAATTGCCCATGATGCCCATCCGGGACATGGTGATCTTCCCCTATATGATGACCCCCTTCGTCGTGGGCCGCGAGTCGAGCGTGCGCGCCCTCGAAGAGGCTCTCAACGGCGACCGCAAGATCTTTCTCGCCACCCAGCATGACGCCTCCATCGATGAGCCCAAGGCCAAGGAAATCTACCAGGTCGGCTCCATCTGCAACATCGTGCAGAGCGTCAAGATGCCCGATGGCAACATCAAGGTTCTGGTTGAAGGCGTGGAGCGCGCCAAGTCCACAGACGTCAGCGATCGTGACGGCTTTTTCGTCGCCACCGTGCGCACCGGCAGGACCCAGTTCGAGATGACACCGGCCGTCGAGCAGCTCATGCAGCGCGTCACCAGCCTCTTTGAGCAGTACGTCAAGCTCCAGCAGTCGCTCAACTATGAAACCATCATCGCCACCGTACGGATGGATGAGCCCGCCAAGCTTTCTGACATCATCGCGGCCAACCTCCAGTTGGGTATAGAGGAAAAGCAGGAACTGCTCGGCATCTTTGACCCCGCCGCTCGCCTTGCCCGCATTGCCGATGTGCTCGATGTCGAAATAGAGAAGCTCGATCTCGACCGCAACATTCAGTCGCGCGTGAAGCGCCAGATGGAGCGAGCCCAGAAAGAGTACTACCTCAACGAAAAAATCAAGGCCATCCAGAAGGAACTGGGCCGCGGCGAGAAGAGCGAGTTCGACGAGCTTCGCAAGAAAATCGAAGCCGCCGGCATGCCCAAGGAAGTCCTCGAGAAGGCGGTCCAGGAGCTCAAGAAGCTCGAAGCCATGCCGCCCATGTCGGCCGAGTCCACGGTGAGCCGCAATTACATCGACTGGCTGCTGGCGGTGCCCTGGAAGAAGCGCTCCAAAGAAACCCGCTCCATCGAGTACGCCGAAAAAGTCCTGAACGAAGACCACTACGGTCTGGAGAAGATCAAGGACCGCATCCTCGAATTCCTGGCCGTCCGCCAGCTCGTAAAGAATCCGAAGGGCTCCATACTCTGCTTCGCCGGCCCTCCGGGCGTGGGCAAGACCTCGCTTGGAATGTCGATCGCCAAGGCTACGGGCCGCAAGTTCGTCCGGCTCTCTCTCGGGGGCGTGCGCGATGAAGCCGAGATTCGCGGACATCGCCGCACCTACATCGGCGCCCTACCGGGGCAGATCATCCAGCACATGAAACGCGCGGGGACCAAGAATCCCGTCTTTCTCCTCGACGAAGTCGACAAGATGGCGTCCGATTTCCGCGGCGACCCGGCATCGGCGCTGCTTGAAGTCCTGGATCCGGAGCAGAATACGAGCTTCCAGGATCACTATCTCGACGTCGATTACGACCTTTCGCAGGTGCTGTTCATCGCCACCGCCAATGTGACCCACACGATTCCCGCGGCGCTGCAGGACCGCATGGAGATCCTCCGCCTGCAGGGCTATACCGAGCACGAAAAACTCGAAATCGCCAAGCAATACCTGGTGAAGAAACAACGCGAGCAGACTGGCCTGAGCGAAAAAAACATCACCTTCAAGGACGATGCAATCCTCGAGATCATCCGCTATTA
>Ga0207098_10085_pt1 | contig 29836 bp, 28 predicted proteins | sample Alteio_BWMinHeat_84_FD_153548 | JGI IMG/M metagenome (GOLD analysis project Ga0207098, IMG submission 153548) | Enriched cells from forest soil in Barre Woods Harvard Forest LTER site, Petersham, Massachusetts, United States -... | ecosystem: Environmental > Terrestrial > Soil > Temperate forest >...
TTGAAGTGCACGAGGACCGCAAAGGGGTTCGGTGGTTCTGCACCGGCTCGGGTATTGCACGCCTTGTCCACGGTTCGTTCCAGAAGCTCGCTCCGTATAAACATTCCGCCGACTCGGCCACGTTTCGGATTTACGAAGATCGACAAGGGAATTTGTGGACCAACAATGGGTCAGGGTTATTGCGGGCAAGCAACAAGAGCCTTGAACGTGTGGCGTTGGGAGTGCACGCGAGGTACATGTACTCGGATATGAATGGCAATCTTTGGGTGGCGACCGCCAGCGAGGGACTTCTTCGCTTCACAGACCGAGCCTTCAAGATGTACACCCCGGCCGATGGAATACCTGCAGCTAATATTCCGATGGCCGTGTTATCGGCGCAGGACGGCACTCTTTGGGTGGGCAGCAACTGCGGAGGCCTTTCGCGCTTTGACGGCAACCGGTTCAAGACCTATAGCGAGAAGGATGGGTTGCTGAATTCCTGTGTATGGAGCCTGGCGGAAGACGCTCGCCATGATCTTTGGATAGGCACCTGGGGTGGCGGGCTCTTCCGATTTCGTAACGGCCGCTTCACCCAGTATTCGACTCAGCAAGGCCTGCCCAGTGTTGTCGTACTGAGCTTGGCGGCGGCGCAGGACGGATCGCTCTGGATTGCGACGACTAACGGCTTAAGCCACATGCAGGATGAGCATTTCCATAGCTATACCACTGCTGACGGGCTCTCCAGCGATCGCATTGTTACCGTGGTCCAAGACCGTGTCGGAGGCATCTGGGTGGCGACCGATGCGGGTGTAGATCACCTGTTGGGCGTTCGATTTATGCCGGTGCGGGGAGCGCGCGCGGAGGGAGAGGTTCCCTACGGCCCTCTCAAAGAAGACACAGTCGGCAACCTCTACGCGTTTTCGTTGGTGAACGGCATCAACCGTATCCAAGACAATCGTCTTATCAGCGTGAGTGGAGCATTGCAACCGGCCGGCATGGTCGAGGCCCGCGATCATGACTTTTGGTTTAGCGGAAGAGACGGCATCTATCGGGTTGCTGCCGGTGATCTCAGGCGCGCCGAACTGAATCCTGACTCACCGGTCGATTACACCTCCTACGGTCCCGCCGACGGGTTGGCCACCAGGGAGTGCACCACTGGTCAGCCCAACATCGCGATCACTAAGGACGATAAACTCTGGGTCGGAACCTTGAAAGGGCTGGCGATGCTGGACCTGCGCCGGCGGCTCAATAGGGACCGCAAACCCGTGATCTTCATGGAAGAGGTGGAGGTTGGAAAGACAAAGAAGAACCCAGGCCGCGAACTAGTGCTTGATCCTGGCATGGCCCACGTGGGCTTGCACTTTACCGTCGTCGATCTCGCGTCACCGGAGAACGTCCGCATTCAATACCGGCTCGACGGAGTGGACGTGGCATGGTTTGATGCCGACTCCACCCGCACTGCAACCTACACTGACATTCCCGTCGGTGTTCATGCCTTTCATATCCGTGCGAGTAATGGAGAGGGTGTATGGGACCACGAGGGCATCGTCTACAACCTCATCCAGAAACCGTTCTTCTACCAAACGGTCACATTTCGGCTGGCCGCCTTCGTGGCGGGGGTTTTGCTGGTGGTTGGTTTGTACCAGCTTCGTCTGCGCCAGGCCTCTGCACGGTTGAGTGCACGGTTGGAAGAGCGGTTAGCGGAACGGGAACGTATCGCCCGCGATCTCCACGACACGCTGTTGCAGGGCTTCCAGGGTCTCATCCTGCGCTTCCATGACGCGATGATGGAGATCCCGGAGCGCGGGCACGCGCGGCAACTGATGGAAACAGCGCTCGACCAGGCCGATGAAGTCATGGCGGAAGGGCGGGACCGGGTGGTCAGCTTGCATCCATCCTTCGACAAATCCGGCGATCTGGCTCAATCTCTGGCTCGTGCCGGCGCTGAGATTGCGATCGGCAGCGAAGTCAAGATTTCTGTCACTACGGAAGGTCAGGTGCAAACGTTGGATCCTGTTGCTTCGGACGAAATCTACTGCATCGGGCGAGAGGCGATGGTGAACGCGTTTCGTCATGCGCAGGGACGGAGCATTGAGGTTGAAATAGAGTATGCATCCTGGGAATTGCGCCTGCGGGTTCGCGACGACGGGCGCGGCATAGCCCCGAACATTCTCGAAGCCGGCCGTCCCGGACACATCGGCTTGGCCTCCATGCGCGAGCGCGCGGAGAGAGTCGGTGGCCAGTTGGATATTATCAGCGGCCGGGACGCAGGCACTGAAATTGAATTGAGAGTCCCGGCAGCAAACGTCTATCGTGGAATTCTGGTTGAGTCAACATGGCGGCGGCTGTGGCCCCACTCTTAGCAGGCTATAGAGACTTCGTGAGCACCTTGATCAAACGACGCCCAGTTGCGCGCTTAAGCCGCCCGAAAGGACTAGCCAAAGTCAACTCCAGATGAGGTAGCCAACCTTCGTCGTCATGCCTCAATATCAGGCCATCTGGAGGGTTTCCCGATGGCACTCCTTCGTTCCCAGGCGTGGAAATCAAAGTCTGCGCGCAAATCTCAATGTGTTTTCCCAGCCATGATGAGACGTCTGCGAAGCTATGGTTCCCCTGAGTCTGTCGAGCCGGGTGACCACCTCTTCCGGCAGGGAGAGAGGCTAGTGGATTTTTTTGTTGTGGAGCAGGGCGAACTGGAGCTCTACGAACGAAAAGGGCGAGCCTCGTGCGAGGTGGAATCCACCTTGGCCAATCTGCAATTCACAGGCGAACTCACTTTGCTGAACGGCCGCCCGTCCCTGCTCAACTGTCGCGCCGTCAGAAGTAGCCGCGTTCTGCGCATCTCTCGAGAATCCGTTCGAAAGTTGATGCGTACCGAACTGGACATCGCTGAGTTGGTTCTGACCGAGTGGATCATTCGGCGCTCTCGTCTAGTAAATCATGCGCAAGGAGGGATCATCGTTGTCGGCGATAGCCTTGCGGCTGAGACCATGCGCATCGAGCGGTTCCTAATTGGGAATGGTCACCCGCACCAGTTGATTGACTCCAATCTAAATCTGGAAGCAGAAGTTCTGCTGCGGGCTTTGGACGTCGAGTCAGACCAGTTGCCAGTGGTCTTCTTCTCTGACGGTACGACCTTCCGGAAACCCGCAAATACCGTGCTGGCCAACAAGCTCGGATTCGATCAGGATTTGGGTGAGCACACGGATTATGACCTTGCGGTCGTGGGTGGTGGCCCGGCTGGACTTGCCGCAGCCGTGTATGGTGCCTCGGAGGGGCTTACGACTCTGGTGATTGAGGGAACAGCGCCTGGAGGGCAGGCGGGCACCAGTTCCAAAATTGAGAACTACCTTGGGTTCCCGACCGGTGTATCAGGTCACGACCTGGCACAAAACGCCACCGTACAGGCTCAGAGGTTTGGCGCACGCTTTGCCATCTCGCGGGATGTTACCGGTATTCTGCCGGCCGGTAACGGTTACTCTCTTTCGCTCGAAGGGAGTAAGGCGATCTTTGCCCGCGCCGTCGTCATAGCCACCGGTGCTCGATACAAGCGCCTCGATGTTCCTAACTACAGGAAGTTCGAATACCAGGGCGTCCACTATGCCGCCACCGCCATGGAAGCGGCCAGATGCGTCGGTAAAGAAGTTGTTGTGGTGGGGGGCGGTAACTCCGCAGGCCAGGCTGCACTGTATCTTGCCCTGTCGGCCAGCCATGTTCATCTACTCATCCGCGGAGAAGGTCTTAAGGCTACGATGTCTGCCTATCTCATCCAAAGAATTGCTTCCTCCAATCGCGTCACACTTCATCCGTACAGCGAAGTCGTTTCGCTCGATGGAGACACTCACTTGCGCAGCGTGACCTGGTGCAACCGCCAATCACATAAATCGCGCCGCTGTCAGACCAGCAATATGTTTGTCATGATCGGAGCTCTCCCCAACACCGAATGGCTTCACGGCAGGCTCGAGTTGGATGCGAACGGCTTTGTGATGACGGCGCCAGGTGATCGCGACGGCTGTGCCTTTCAGACCAGTCTTCCCCGCATCTACGCCGTGGGTGACGTGCGGTCCGGTTCAGTGAAACGCGTCGCCAATGCCGTGGGAGAAGGATCTGTCGTGGTGTCCTACATCCATCGTCATATTGCGGCGCAGAAGACGCAGGAAATGGAACGGGCGGCGATCGTCGCCTAAGTCAGCCCTCGATGAAGCCTCGTCTTACGGCGATCATCACCGCATGCGTGCGGTCATTCGCGTTCAGCTTGGAAAGGATGCTGCGCATGTGCCCCTTGACCGTATCTTCAGAAATCTTCAGACGGTCGGCGACTACTTTGTTGGAGCAACCCTCTCTGACCATGCGCAGCACCTCAATTTCACGCCCTGACAGAGCGTCTGAAGTCAGGTGACTGGCTAGTTCTGAAGCGATCTCGGCTGGTATCCGGTTCTTCCCGGAGTGAACGGCGCGTATGGTGTCTACCAGTTCTTTGCGCAGCATGCTCTTGAGCAGATAGCCCTTGGCGCCGGCCTTCAACGCGCGCGTTGCCTGCACATCACCGGCATAGGTAGTGAGCACCACGCAGCGTGCGCCTGGCCACTTTTCAAGGATCGCGCTAATAGTATCGATCCCATTCATACCCGGCATCTGCAGGTCGATCAATGCCACATCGGGCCTGAGCTTCGCAAACGCCTCAATGGCTCCTTGACCATCCGAAGCTTCGCCCACCAACTCCATATCGGGCTGCCGATGCAGAACGCTGGCAATCCCTTCGAGGATCAAGGGATGGTCGTCGACGGTCAGGATTCGAATTCGATTGGCGCTCACCGATGTTGCGCTCATAGCGTCTGCCTCCCTTCCAACTTACCTCGCGGGCGGACGACCACCAACCTGCGCCTTCCATAAAGCCTTGCGTCCACAGAATACGCCCCAGCTCCCAACAGACTAATGGCTATCAGCGTGCCGATCATGAGTGCATCGATCTCGAATGCATCTACACGAGGTTCACGGCAAACCCAGAAAGTGCACAGACACGTCAGCATTGCCGATACGGCTGCCAGGGGCGTGTACCAACCAACTATGATCGCGACCGCGGCAATACGAGACAGCGCCAAGAGCACTTGCGTCTCTGCCCCTGGACAAAGCCGCGTTTTTGAAATCAGGGCCGCGGCCACCACCAGTCGAAGAATCAGGAGAGCCAAGCCTGCACTTCGATTGGGAAACGTGCCGAGAAGCCGTTGCATACTCCACTCCAACGACAATGCTACGAACATCGCGGTTAGAGCGGGAACTGCTTTCGGACTCCTGCGTGGTAATCATTTCGTGTAGTATGCGCCCGAAAACCGGTTTGCGCGGCAGAGGGTGACCGGGCCTGTCGGCCACGATTGACAACTCCTGGCAGCGGAGAATCCCTGAACGCTGACCTACGTTTGGGTGCCCATCTACCAGGAAGATGGAATTTGGAATCACGTTTCGATCTCATTACACTTCTACGCATCGGGTAGCAGCAGACTCCAGACATTACTGTGATGTGCTCGCAGACGGCTGAATCCCGGCTTGGAATTGAACCTCTGTATGCGCGTCTGTTAAGCGGGTTTCAATGTGTATTTCGGATGTCAAAGTCCGATGTACCGGGCAATTGTTCGCGATTTCCAAGAGTATCTGACGCTGCTCATCCGTCAGGTTGCCGACCAACAAAATCTCTCTTTCGATTCGATCAACTAGTCCTTCTTTGGTTTCACAGCCGAGGCAATCCTCGGCATGGATCTTTGCATGCATCAATCGGACCCGAATGTCTTCCAGCGGCCATCGTTTCCGGTTGGAATACATGCGAAGAGTTATGCTGGTGCATGCACCGAGTGCTGCGAGGAGAAGTTCGTACGGATTTGGACCGGCATCGCCGCCACCCGCCTCTACCGGCTCATCCGCCTGGATTCGGTGCTGTCCGATCGAGATGTTCTGCAAATATCCAGCACTTCTCGACATGACCGCCACATCTCTATGCATTTTGAGATCCCTTCTGGACACTAAAACGTTGCAGACAAAACATCGACACGCGTGATTTCAAGCCGACATTCGTACGACCTCTGAAACCGGTATCCCTGCTGCAAAGGGCACCTTCGCTATTCCATTCGAGGAGTGATCGAGCAGCTGGACATGAACATGTTCGAGCAGAACTACGGTCCGAAGGCGTCTTTCCGAAGGCCTGAGCGTTAGCCGCTGCACCTTTTCGGTAAAGGGACAGCCCGTTCTGGTCAAAGAGGGAGCGCCAACGCAGACCGAAGAACTTGCCCGGCTTAAGCGCTTTGACCTCATCGATGCTCGATTCATTGCATCTTGCTAAGGTCGTTGAAGGTGATCTTGCCTGGCCTCAGAAACAGCATCAGGAGGAAATATGCAATCACCACCCACACGATCAGGACGAATCCATCTGACGTCGCCAGTGTATAGGCCTGCGCCCGCACTTGCAGGCCAAGAATAGCGGCAGCACTTTGCTGTGCCTCTTGCCCACCAGTTGACCGCGGCAGTAATCCGGCCGCCAGCATACGCACTCGGTGATCGGTAAGCCAGCTGCCCCTTTGTACGTAGAGTCCCAGCATGTTGGAGTGAAATTGCTCCCGCACGCCAACGAAGCGAGTCATGACAGCTACGCCGATCTGGCCGCCGAAGATTCGCATCAGGTGCATGAATCCGGAGAATGTGGCAACGTTAGCGACGCTTGTCAGGGCACCCGATTCGAGCGCTTCCAAGACAATGCTCCCGACCAATCCGATGTATGCGCTTGCCAATCCGAGAGAAAGTAGAAGCTCCACTATTTCGAAGCTATTCCCTGACCACGAAGTATCCACCTGTGCCCAACGCAAACAGCATATCGCTCCCACGGTAAGTCCAAGCGCCAGCACCAGCCGCGAGTTCACGTAGATGATGATTGTGGCTACCAGCCACACCACCGCGAACATCGGGAGGGCCACCCAGGCAAGCGTGTGTCCGGTCTCAAGTGGCCGGTAGTGTTGAATGTTGGCGAGGAAGCCCGGCACGAGCACAATCGCAGCGAGGTGCATGAACTTGAACACGAAGATGGATGTGGCCAGAATGATGATGTTCCGAGTGTTCAGAAATTTGAGATTCACGACGGGATTAGGCTGGACAACACGTCTCAGGATGGTTGCCCCAAGCAGAAAGATTCCCGCGACGAGCATGCCGACGATAGTACCGGAGTTCAGCCAGTCCAGCCGCTGTCCTTGATCCAGAGCCCCGTATAAAAGAGCAAGGCTCAAGCTGAAGTAAATGAACCCGTGCCAACTCGGCCTAGGATCTGCATTTGTCCGGCACGGAATTCCGAAATGGACACAGACAATCATCAATGGGGCGAATAGTGCGGCAGTCCAAAAGATCCAGCGCCAGGAAAGATGGTCGATGTACCATCCCTCCTGCAAAGACGCAATGTTACTGACGAAGACGATGTCCGCTGCATACGCCGCGATCCCGAAGATGACCAGCCGCTTCGGAAGGTTGGTCAACACGAAGGTCATCGTGAGGGAGTAGAAGGTGCCTGACGCCAGCCCTGCGACGATCACCAGAGCCATCATCACCTGGTAGTTCGGCGAAAACGGCAGCAGGAAAGATGCGGTTGTGAAGATCGCGCCAGCGGGTAGCAGAATTCTGCGCGGACCCCAAATGGCGTTTACGAAGACGACAAATACGCCGCTGAACATCGTCGCCATATTGAATGCGGTTGGAAGCCAGGATGCATCATCGAAACTGATGCCGAGGGCGCCTCGCAGATCGGGGAGACCGACGCTAAGTAATCTGCTGTTTAGCGTAGCGAGCCCCGCGCCCAAGAAGACCGCCAAAATTCCAACGTATGGGTTAGTGGTGGATTGGGGCTGCTCGGATTTTGAAGGGGGAGATTGACCCGGAGTCTCTGAGGTCGTCATTTAGGAAGTTTCCCTCACGGATCTGCTCGATTTGAGAACATTTACGATCCCTATATCCAGGGTGCAGTCGCTCCGCCCCCTAGATTGTTCATCCGGCCCCTCTCTGTACCTTCGAATCTTGCCGTGCCCACACATGCTGTCCGGCCTAGCTTGTCTCACGGAAAGAAGTTGACCATTGCGTTCAACGCCAGAGCGTGGATAAAGATGGTACATAGAACCGCGCCAGCACCAGGTCAAGGGAATGACGATCGCAACTTGATGAACCTGGGTCATCGGTCTCTGGCTTGTCGTGATATTAGACATAGCGCGCAACTGCGACAATTACATAAAGCTGGTATCGTACTCACCACATGACGTCAACACGGAGCTTGGAGGACTCTTACTCTGATACGAACTCCACTGAAAAAGATCGCAGCCGGTAGGGTAGTCGTGCGCATCTGTGGTGTACTTGACCAGGTCAGTGACGCGAGCTCTGACTGCAGGCGGCTCAAGGCGGGCGACCAGGTCATTACGGAGCGCCGCCGTTCCATCGGCAACGCGGTCGGGTGCGCGATCTGGCGTTGCATGGGACCCAAGGGGCGTCAGAGCGTCAGTGTTCGGAGAAAGAAGCGCATGGTGCGTTAGGGCCTGGACATACTCGCTAGAGATATGTGATCGAAGAGAGGTTTGAAGTGCCGCCGACGGTAGAGTCTGAAATCGCGGACCTTGGGTTTGGGTTGCTAGAGCCGACGCAGCACCTTGTGAATTGGATTGGGGGCCACTTGCCTTCGATCAAAAAGGCGCGAGAAAAATCCGATGCTAGTACGGCACATGAGGCGGCTGTACGCCGAATCAAGCGAGGTACACCATGAAATCTCCAGAAAGCTCTCCTAAGCACGCTGATGCAAAACTGGATTCGGGGGGGCAGCTCTCCAAGGCAAAGCTCTGGATCGTGCTTCGACGTGCCTATCACTCGCTCGTAGCCTTCCTTGAGAGCGGAATCACTTCAAGAGGGGTTGCCCTCAGCGACTTTGTTGTTCTTGAAGTCCTTCTGCACAAGGGTGAATTGAATGCTGCGGAGATCGCGAAAAAGACTCATTTGGCCGCCGCTTCAGTCGAAATCACAATTGCCAATCTTAGAGAGCAGAAACTAATCAGGCTTCGATCTCACGGGGGAAAACAGCAGAGCAAACCTTCTTTCAAACTGACCGAGCGTGGACGCGAGTTGATCGAGTGGTTGTATGAAGGACATGAAAGGGACATTGCGAGCCTGTTCGATGTTCTTTCCAATCAGCAACAATTCGATCTGTATCAGTCGTTGCGGAGGGTGGGCCATCACGCCGCCGGGCGCCGGGCGGTGCCCACAACGATTCAGAAAGGTGGTCTGACGCCATGGCAATTGAGCCGGGCGGTCGAGTACATCCGAAGACAAGCCGCCCGTCCAATAACGATCAGCGAGGTCGCTGCTTCCATCGAGTTGTCGGACTCTCATTTCCGGAGAGCATTCAAGATTGCCACGGGCCTCCCTCCGCACAGATGGTTGCTGAGCGTGCGTATCGGCGAAGCACAGAAGCTCCTAAAAGAAGGCGTCGCGTCACTGTCGGAGATTGCCATAGTGACCGGGTTTGTCGATCAAAGCCATTTTTCGAGAGCATTTCAAAAGATTGTCGGCGTTTCCCCAAGAGTGTGGCAGCGGGATCACAATCTGCAATAGACTGTGATCCCGCCAGGGACCGAGTGCCGCTCAACCGAACGCACCGCGAGCAACTTCAGTACATCCGTTAACACCCCGTCTCCCAATCTCACGGAATCATCGACCCTGCTCATCACGCAAAGTCTTTTGCTGCACCCAAACAAGCAGTTCGCGATTTCATCTTTGGTCATCTATCAACGTCGGCAGGATGGGAATTCTGGGGATTGAGTCGACGAGTGGCTATCGTTGGGGGCGATAGCCGGCCTTCTTTCACTGGGCATTTCTCTCTTGTACCTGAAGACGATCAGTTCTCACCGAAGAAAGCGGCTTTGTACAAGACGCTTTCCTGAAGGCCGGTTGATCCTTGGAAAGCGGAACAGTTGTGAGGGAGGTTGTTGTGACCAATGCGAAACAACGTACGGCGGCGGTGACAGGGGCGGGCAGTGGGCTCGGACGAGACATTGCGCTAGGTCTCGCAGCCAAGAACTATCGCGTCTTCGGAACAGCCTTTAAGTCGGAGGAGATCGAAGACCTCAAGCGGGCGTCCAGTGGAGCGGTAACGCTGGCCGACTGCGACATTACAGACGCCGCCGCGGTTAAGAATTGGGCTGGCGAGGTTGCAAACCACACTGGAGGCAGTCTTGACCTTCTCATCAGCAATGCCGGAATCCTGACCCCCGGTCCCTTGGAGATTCTGCCGCTCGATGCCATTCGGCATGAGTTTGAGGTCAATGTGTTCGGCGCCTTGTCCGTGATGAACGCCTTCCTGCCGCCACTCCGGAAGGCGCACGGGCGAATCGTCCAGATCAGTACCTGGACTGCGAGCCTGCCGCTTCCTTTCAACGGGCCGTCGGGCGCATCGAAAGCAGCCATCGAAGTGTTTGCGGCGGTCTACCGGGCAGAGTTGAAACATCTGGGCGTTGATGTCGTTGTTGCGCCAGCGGGCAACATGAGGACCGGAGGGCCTGCGAAGACGGCTGCAGCCCTTGCGCGAGTCGCAGACGGCATGACACCGGAACAACGAGAATTGTACGGTCGAACCTTCGCAACCTTCGCGAACGGCCTCAACGCCATGCAGAACAGCGGACTTGATTCTGTCTCTGCCGCAAGCCGGGTCATCGAAATCGCCGAACAAGTACCTGCGCCAAGCCGCGCTCCTATAGGCGAAGACGCGGAAGAGATGCTTCGGTTCGTTCGTCAAAAGTCCGATGCCGAACAGGATGCTCTCCGCCTACAAATTGTCGGCCTGAGCTAGTCGAAAACCAAAAGTCGCACTCAACCATCAGGAGTGATCCATGATCGAACTCGTAGACCCCAACGATAGCCGCGCCGTCCGCAACAAGAACAATGTCCTTCGTTTCTACGATCTGGTGATTAACCAGAAAAAATCGCAGGCATCCATTGCCACATTTATGACTCCTGGCTATATCCAGCACAATCCGCTGATTCCCGATGGCGCTGAAGCGCTGGGAAAGTTCTTCGGCCAGATCACCAAGGAGCGGGCCAATGCACGCGTCGTTGTCGATAAGATCATTGCGGTTGGCGACTATGTGTTTGCTCACGTGAATTTCCTAAACCTGTTCAACGACGATTCGGAGGATACCGGGATCGCCGGTGTCGATATCTACAAAATGGGTTCCGACGGAAGAGCCCTCGAGCATTGGGATACGTTGCAAGCGGTTGGTGACCCAAAAAATTCGGCGCCATGGCTCGCCCCCAATCTCCCGCGCGCCAATCCAAACGGCATGTTCTAAACCCAATCAAGTGAGAACGTATGACCTACTCGATCATCGGTTCCGGAGCAATTGGAAGCGCCCTGGCCGGCCATTTCGCAAGCAAGGGTATCGAAGTTTCACTGGCCAACAATCGCGGGCCTGGTTCGCTGACGGATCTCGCTGGCAAGATGGGCTCGAACGTGAAAGCGGTCACTGTCAAGGAAGCCGCGCTTACGGACATCGTGATCCTGGCGATTCCGTTTCAGGCGGTGCCTGATGCGGTCAGCACGATATCCGATTGGGGAGGCCGTATCGTCGTGGATGCTACGAACGCTGTCGATCTCCCCGCTTTTACTCCAACGAACCTGGGAGGGCGGCTGTCTAGCGAGATCGTGGCCCAGGCTGTTCCCGGTGCGCGTGTCGTGAAGGCGTTCAATACCTTGGCGGCAGCGGCCCTAGCGAGCAATCCCGCCGAGGCCGGCGGACGGCGTGTCATCTTCATGTCTTCCAACGATGCTGACGCGATCGCTACGGTCAGCGCCCTATGCGAGCGACTGGGATTCTATCCCATCAATCTTGGACGGGTATCTGAGTGCGGTCGTCTCCAGCAGTTTGGCGGACCTTTCTCTGCGCAAAATCTAATCAGGATTGACTAACTCAAAGAGTCGGGCGATACGTAACCGCAAAGATTAGGAGATCCAAGATGTCTGTGAAGGGAAAGATGAGTCGAAGCAGCTTGGGGCAAGTGATGCCGGTTCACGCCGATCCCCTCGGCTTCAAGAATGCGTCGTTCAGAGCAGTGAATCAAGTGACATTTAGCGCTACGTCGTCCCACCGAAACCTATCCGTTTAGCGCTTGAGGAACAGACCCGTCCTGGGACGGAGGCAGTGATGAGGAGGCAAATATCGCACTGGCCTCGACCATCCCGTTGAAGAAGCGACGGGGCGATCCAGTCTATCCTACGAGGATTTCGCTGTCGCGCTGATCGACGGTGTGGAGCAGAGAAGGTTCATTAACAAGCGATTCACTGTGGCTATTGAAGGAAAACAGCATGTCGTCATCGATAGAAGAGAACAAGGCACTCATACGCCGCTTTTTCAACGCCATTGAGAGTGGCAGCCTCCATGTCCTGGACGAGATCGTCGCGGAAGACTACGACGATCATCTGGCTGGGCAGACTCCAGGACGAGAGAGCGTCAAGAAGTACTTCGCCGGACTTCGCTCTGCGTTTTCAGATCTGACGCTGCCGATTTCGGCGATTGTGGCTGAGGATGACTGCGTTGCTGTCCTCAATTCCGTCCGAGGCACGCACAATGGAGAATTCATCGGCCTCGAGCCCACTGGCAGAAGGATCGACGCGATGGCTTTTCAACTCTACCGAATCGAAAACGGACAACTCGCGGGGCATTGGGAAGTCGCGGACTACGCGCTGCTCATGCGCCAGCTTCAAGGTTGATTCCGCGCTGGTAAACGAGGGTATTGCGTGAGAGTAGCTTCGCTTCCCAGCCGAGGCGTTTCGCCTTGAAAAGGCCGAAAGAAGAGGAAGTTGCAAACCATCACAAAGAGATCATCGATTGCTTCGCGATCGCTTGGGAGGCTCAAGATGATCCGCATTGCCTGTGCAGGTCTAAGCGTTCTCCTGTCACTTTCGAGTCGTACCTTGGCTCAGTCGCTATGTCCCGCCAATCCTCAGCCCTATACACTCCTTCGGCAGGACGAAGACTACCGATATCTCTGCAATCCAACGTGTCGGCACGACGATTGGGATCGACTCAAGTACGTACCACTCGAAGCGAACGAGGATGGGTATCTCACCTTTGGCGGCGAGATTCGAGAATGGTACGAGGGCTTCCGCAATGCGAGCTGGGGTCTCGGAACTCAAGACGATAACGGCTATCTTTTGCAGCGCCTGTCAACATACCTCGATATCCATGCGGCACCTCGCCTTAGGTTCTTCGTGCAACTCACCAGTGCTATCGAAGCGGGACGGAGTGGCGGCCCGAGACCGGTGACCGATGAGTCAAAGCTATTTTTTGAAGAGGGCTTCGCCGACTTTGGCCTCTCGAAGACAAGCGATGAGTCGGTGGTGTTGCGCCTTGGACGGCAGGAGTTCGAGTTTGGTTCCGGACGCTTTGTTGACGTCAGAGAGGGGCCCAATGTCCGCCAGGCGTTCGATGGTGTGTCGGCTAAATGGAAGACATCTGCATGGGCCGTCGATGGGCTTGCTGCAAAGCCCGTACTTAACGGCGACGGCGTTCTTGATGCGCCCCCGAATCACGACTCTACCTTTTGGGGCGTATATGCTGTTCACCCTTTGCCTGAAATCAACGGCGGAAACTTCGATCTTTACTATCTAGGGCTCGCTCGGAAAAATGCGCAGTTCGAAAAGGGTTCCCAGAACGAGTTGCGCCATACGGTGGGCGGAAGGTTCTGGGGCGGGCGAAACGGCTTGAGCTATAACAGCGAAACCATGTTCCAATGGGGGGCGTTTGGCCCCAATGGCATACGAGCCTGGGCCACCGCTCATGACACCGCATACACCTTTCGCTCAGCTATGCTCTACCCGCAGATTGGCGCCACGGCAGGCATAGCGAGCGGCACCCGTGGAGGTTCTGCGTCGCCGTTGGGAACCTTCAATCCGCTGTTCCCCACGGGCTTCTATTTTGGCCAAGGCGGCATCAGTCTACTCGGCCCATTGAACCTCTTCGAAGCTGGTCCCCATATAACTTTGCAGCTCGCCAGATCGCTTAGCCTGATTGCAGACGACCATACTTTCTGGCGGACCAGCCTGCAGGACGGCGTGTATGGACTCGGTGTCAATCTACTGGTTGCCGGGCAAGGCAACTCTAGGCGCTATGTCGGAAATCAGCCGTCGGTCGGCGTGTACTGGAATGCGACCCATCATCTTTCGGTATCCACAGCCTACGGACATTTTTTCGTCGGTTCGTTTTTGATGCAGGCGTCGCCACCAGGCAAGGCCGTGGATTATGCCGCTGTATGGACGACGTATAGGTTTTAGTCTTTTGATTCCCCTAACGACGAAGCTCACTTTCATGAATAGGTGGCTGGAGGTTCTGCAGGAGAGCAACTATGGAAATCGGCAGTGACAGTTTTGCAGCCATCCTCCCCTTCCAACGACGGGTAAGCCCCATCGGGAAGCCGATCTTCTTGAAGAGATCGAGATCGCCGACCAAGTTGGGCTCGACGTGTTCGCCATGGGTGAACAAGGGCGCGAAGGACCGCGATGTGCCGCTCTCACCGAAGCTTCTCGAAGAGTACTGACCTGTGTTGCTGTGAAAGAGATAGCCGCGCGCCGTCTCGCAGGCATGATCATTCAGATCTCGAGGCTTTCGGGGATTCTTGCGGCCCTTGGAATAATCCGGCGAGCCGACAGAATGGGCAGACTCATATTCTGAACCCTCGTCTGACGTACTACACTGCCGTTGACTTCGTTATCAAATACGATGTCTGGGAGTCCCGTTGGTTTCGCATATTCTGCCTGGGGTTATGTCTCATAATGGCTGCCCTCTTCTATCGGTGTCGCATGTTTCGCCTTCCCGCCACCTTGCGATTCGACGATCGACTTGTTGCTCCAAAGGGTAAATTCAAAACGCCCATTTTGAGGCAAGACAGCGAGGACGCACACCGTTAGCGTGGGTAATACCCGGCCGTTGTCCGATTTTGATCTCGGTCTCCGAGCTAGTCCAGAGCAAATAAGCCCTGGTTACCCCATCGAGTGAACAAGACTGACTCGATTTGGAGTACCTGTCGCGGGCAAGAGTGCAGCGCAAATCACCGCTCGGGAATTGGACTCACCTGAAGCAAGAGCCAGCGCGTCCGCTCCTTCTTTCGCCAGCCGCTTTGCAATAGCCGCGCCAATGCCGCGGGACCCACCCGTAACGAGTGCCGACTTCCCACTGAGTGCTGCCATCTTCGTCTCCTCCTGGCCGTTCCCTGTTATCCCTGGAGCAATCTACGCAATCGCAATATCTAATTTGGCTCCATGACACAGTTGTCTGGCGTCAGCAGCCCCTTTTCACTTCTGGGTTGTAGCTTCATGTCTCCTCCGTTTTTCCGTTTGCTGAAGGTGGCTCGTCGCCATCACCTACCGTTCTTCGCCGCAACGTGCACAGCAGGTCGTCGACGACATTCTTAAGGGAGGCGGCAGAGAAGCGCCCCTAGTATATCCCGCCTCGGGACCGGCCAGGTACGCCGTCATCGCGGCAACCTCATCCGCGTGGCCATAGCGCTTTACAGCCATAAACCCAGAGATTGACGGCGGATTTGCGCCGTGAGGTTGGCTTTCTAATTTTCGGCACTTGGCAGTTTTGCGAACTCTGCCTTGGCTTGCCGGTAGATTGGAATCTCGGGATCGGCGTTCTTCCACAAATCCAGGAAAGTTTCGTAAGACTTCCGCGCGGCGGCTTCATCGCCCATCATCTTCTGCGCACGGCCAAGTTGGAGCCACGCCAATGATCCCGTGACATGTGTGACGGTAAGGCCGGGATTATCGATGAGCTTCTGGAACTGAGCCGCCGCCGACTGGCCATCGCCGAGTTCCAGGTACGCTAGTCCGCGAATATAAGCGGGATAAACATAATCGAACGAGTCCGTGAAGGCCAGATCGTACCTGGCAGTCCCGCGGAGCAAATCGATGGCGGCCGCCGGATCATGCTGCTGCAGCTTGATCGCGGCCCGGATCGTGGGGGCGAGGTAATTCTGCACGAGCGTGTCTTCGGGCCTTTCCGCGCTGATTTGGTCTGCCAGCTTGCCGGCTTCCTCTGTTTGTCCCGATCTGGCGAGCGCGAGCGCCAGGACAAGCTTGTTACCCCAGTCCAGCTCGCTTATATCTGCCTTGCTTTCGAAGCGTCGTACCTGCACATCCCTTCCGACCTCGGCATTCTCGAGGGCCGAGCGAATAACCCACGAGTAGAAGTCTGAAGTCTGCGATGGAATCCCAAAAGCCTGGAGGCGCAGCCGTTCGGCGGAGCGAAAGCGACCTTGCTGAGTCTCGATCACAGCATGGTTGAGCAAGGCGTTTATTCGATCGCCGCCTCGCTCTCTTTCCGCCAAGATCTTTGCGAGGCCATCGCGGTCGCCGGTAGCAAATAGCACCATCAGTCTCTCGTACCGGATTATTGGGTTGTCGAACTTAAGAGCGTCCGCTTTGGCGAGCCATAACTTCGCCTCGATGAATCTGCTTGCCACCCTGCTGGACCGTATCGCGAACCCAAAATAATACGAGCCTGGCCGCAACCGTGCAGTCTCAGCCGCTTCGTCAGCAGCGCGGTCGGGCTCGCCGAGATGGATTGAGGCAGCCGCGAGGTTATTACGAGCAAACACATCCCGAGGAAATAATTGTAAGAAACGAAGCGTGGAGGAATAGGCTTTCTCCCAGTCGCCGATCACCCCGGCGTAGTAATTGATCTCGGTGTTCAACCGGTCCTTTTCGGTCAATCGGTCGCGCAGTTGATACCCACGGGTATAAGAAGCCTCCGTCAACTTAGTGTTACCGAGAAACGAATAGGCGACGCCCATGCCCTCATACGTCAGGGCAAGGTTTGGATCCAGTTCGATGGCTCGCTGATAGAGTTTGAGCGCTCCTGCAACATCGCCCGCGTAGTGGAGTTTGGTCCCCTCAGCGCCAGCCTGCAAAGCCTCGAGCGATGCACTGAGCGCCTTTTCCAGCGGTTGATTGAACCGCGCCAGCGAAGCTGAGGGCTCTCCCAGCTTCGCGCGAAGGTGTACTGCGGCGACTCCCAGCTCGTGAATGACTTGATTCCTGCTACCGATATCGGCCTGCTCCTTGCCGAGGGTTGCTCCCGAACTGCAGTCGAGCGCTCTCATCTCCAGGTGATAGCCGTTGCCGGCGTCGGCAATCGATTGGGAGATCACCATCTTGCTGTTGGTCTTAGCGCAGATCTGGCGTGCCACGTCGGGCGCGATCTTGGTGGTCGAAGGAAGCTTGAGTTCACCCAGAGTGGCAAATGCCTTATCCATGCCGAGAACATTGAGGTAGGGTGTTTGCTGCATTTCGTAGCGCAGCGCGATATTCAATGCATCGTCGAAGACCGGATCGCCGGTCTGGTTGTCGGCGTCAGCCAGGACGATTGTGTCTGTCGGAGCGAGGGTGATGCGATGGCGGTAGACGTCGTAGCGCCAGATCCCTACAGCGATGAGTGCGAGCAGCGTTACGGCCGCAGTCGCTCGCCGTACGCGTTTTCTTACCGGATTGGCGTTGCGCACGATCCTTTCGAGATCGTTTTTCAGTGCGGTAGCTGATTGGTAGCGTTGCCCGCGGTCTTTCTCGAGCGCCGTCCCGATCACGGCTTCGAGTGCCGCTGGAATGGAAGGATTTAACTGGCGAACAGGAACCGGTTCTTCATGAAGCAATGCTTCCCGGACCTTCGCGGGATCATCGCCAGCAAACGCGCGTTGCCCGGTCGCCATTTCATAGAGCACCAACCCAAACGAGAACAGATCAGTGCGAGCGTCAAGCACCTCCCTTCGAATCTGCTCGGGAGACATATAGCTGGCTGTACCAGCGGCTCCACCAGTGCGAAACGTGCTGATATCTGATTCGGCTGGTGGACGCTCATCCTGCTTCACGTCGCTGGCTATAGCGTTCAGTCCCCGGACATCATTTGAAGGCTCGGCAAGCATGAGTTTTGCCAGACCAAAATCGAGAATTTTCACCCATCGCTTAGCCGATTGGTCGGAGGTGATAAGGAAGAGGTTGGCTGGTTTGATATCGCGGTGAATGATTCCGCGGGAATGCGCTGCCGCGAGTCCATCGCAAGTCTGGAGCGCGATGTCTAATAGTTCGTCCAGCGAAAAAGGCTCCTTCCTGACACGGGCCAGGCGGTCGCGCAGAGTCTCCCCCTCGAGAAGCTCCATAACTATCACGGGCTGGCGCTCAAATTCTTCGACCGCGAAGATCGTGCAAATGTTGTGGTGGTTCAAAGAGGAAGTGGTTCGTGCCTCACGTTCAAACCTTTTTAAGGCGGCAGGATCGTCGGCCATTTCCTCCGGCAGAACCTTGAGAGCCACGCGTCGGCCGAGTTTCGTGTCTTCGGCTTTATAGACCGTTCCCATGCCTCCGGCGCCCAGAATCTCGAGAACCCGGAAATGTGAAACCAATTTGCCGGCCAGGCCGGAACTAACGATCTGATCATAGGAACAGTCATCGCCAGGGCCCGGCGCAGGCTCGGCAGGCCAATCAAGTCCTGCCTCTTCGATTGGGACCAACAGTCGATATCCCCGCCTGGGTACCGTTTCGATAAATTGCGGACTCGTTGCTGAGTCGCCGAGAGCGCGGCGAAGGTTCGCGACTGCGACGTGGATACCGTGGTCAAAATCGACCACGGTGTCGTTCGGCCAGAGCGCCTTCTGGATCTCCTCGCGAAGTACTAGTTCGCCCTGCTTTTCCATCAACATGCGCAGGACCCGAAGCGACTTCTCCTGCAGAAAGGTGCCTTTGTTCGCCTCTGAGCAATTCGCAGGGCGAATCTCCCCGGTCTTGATATTGACCTCAAGCGGGCCTAGCTTGAGCCGCTCTGGTGAATCAATCGTCATGGCAAGTTTCTGAGAATAATGGGGATGGATAAGTTGCTGAGGACCGGGACCACAACAGTATAGCCACGCTTCCCACCAGGATTGAGGGTTAATTGAGACTTTCCTGCATTGATTCGCCAGTAAATTTGGTACGAAGGCCGGTTGTGCAAGCTGCGTGAATTCGCCTGATCCGCTCCGTCGCCAGCACGATTCCCCGACAACCGGTCCTTACTTGTCCAGAAGTCGAGATCTCAGTCATGTGGCGAACTTTCCCCGGCACACCCATCGGATTGTTCGGCATCTCCTGCATGGTCGTTGTCTGCGTCGGACGCCGGACTGCCTTACTCCAGCGCTCGAAAGCCGGTCGCGATCTTTTGCGAGTTCCACTTTCCTCCATCCCAGAAGTCGGTCATCGCCGCCGTATGCAACGAAAACTCAAGTTCCAGTCAACTGCGGTTTGTGCTGTCGTCATCATGATCGTCACGTGCCGTGGGCTCGCACTTGACCCGGGCCAGCCGGCCAGCAGCTATCTGCGCAAGTATTTCACAATGGAAGACGGGCTTCCTGCCAACGAAGTGAATACCATTCTACAAACCCAGAATGGATTCCTTTGGGTCGGGACTGAGGCTGGACTAGCCCGGTTTGATGGAGAACGGTTCACGCCGATAAAGTTGGGGCCAGGAGTAGCACAGCTACCTGTGCGCTCCTTATCGACGACCCCGCAAGGCGACCTATGGGTGGGAACCAACGCCGGTCTAGCGCGCATACCGAGTTCTGCTCTGGATCACTTCGATCGTGCGCTTGTGACTATGTATCACGCAGGTCCGGGTCAGAGTGACCAGATCTTATGCATTCATCGGAGCCGCGCCGGCACGTTGTGGGTGGGAACCAGCGGAGGTCTGTTCCGATTCGATCGGGATAACTTCTTTTCGATCATCTCGCACGACATGATCAGCCGAATCGAGGAAGACTCGGATGGTCATCTGCTTATCATCACGGGCCACGGGTTTGTGGAATTGGACGGGGCGCGAATCATTCCCCATCCCGAGATAGCCCAACAACTGGGGGTAGCCACGAACGCAGTTTTTCACGTGTTCGAGGATCGCAAAGGTGTTACCTGGTATTGCACGAGCGCAGGTGTCGCGCGTCGCGTTGGCGGACATATCACGAAGATCGAACCTTACGGTGTACCTCACAGCGGAGTGTGGCGGGTTTACGAGGATCCGCAGGGGAATATTTGGGTCGTCGCCCAATCGGGCTTTTTCCGCGTCAGTGCTACCGGTCTTGAACCTCTATTCCCGGGATCAGACGTAACAGCAAGGTTTGGCTATTCTGATCGTGAAGGTGACTTGTGGGTCAGTGACGAGAGCGAGGGGCTTGTCCGAATCAAAGATCGCGCTGTCCGGATGTACACGACATCTGATGGACTTCCGAATAATAGAGTCCGTACCGTGCTGCGGAACCATGACGGAACACTCTGGGTCGGCAACAACTGCGGTGGAGTCTCACGGTTCGATGGAAAGCGTTTCCACAATTACAACGAGAAGGATGGACTCTCGAACTCTTGCGTGTGGGCTATGGCTGAGGACAATGAGCACAACCTTTGGATTGGAACCTGGGGCGGCGGGCTATATCGTTTTCGGGATGGTCAATTTACCCAGTACAGCGAACAGCAGGGGCTGCCAAGCAGCGTCGTAATATGCATCTTCGCCGCACCGGATGGATCCCTCTGGATTGCGACCTCGGCCGGCCTGAGCCACATGCAGAATGGGCATTTCCGCAATTATTCCGTAGCCGATGGGCTTTCAAGCGATCTCATTACGACTGTCTATCAGGATCGCAGCGGCACAGTTTGGATCGGAACAAGTGTGGGCGTCGACCGCCTCGCTGGCGAGCGCTTTGTGGCTGTTCCACGGGACGCCAGGTCCAGTGACGCACCGTTCCATTCCCTGCGAGAGGACTCATCGGGTGATCTCTATGCATTCTCGCAGGTCAATGGAATCAGCCGTCTCAAGGACGATCAATTCTTTAGCGTCAGCGAGGCGCTCGCGTGGAGTGGCATGATCGAGACCGGCCGGCACGACCTTTGGTTCACCGGGCGACAAGGCATCTTCCGGGTTGCGGCAGGCGGCCTCAGGAATGCCGAGCAGGATGGCGGGTCACCGCTGGACTATAGCTCATTTGGCCCGGAAGACGGGATGAATTCGAAGGAATGTGATAGCTGGGGCCAGCCCAACGTGGCGATAACCTCTGAGGATATTCTTTGGGTCGCGACGGCGAAGGGCTTGGCGAGACTGGACGGGCAGCGGTTCCAGCGTACCAAGAACGAACCCGCGATCTATATGGAAGAGGTGGACGTGGGACGAACAAAAGCATCGCCCGGCCGGGAACTCGTACTGACTCCAGGCACATACCACGTGGAATTCCACTTTACTGCCGTCGATCTGGTATCTCCGGAGAAAATCCGCCTTCAATACCGGCTGGACGGTGTCGACCCCTTATGGCTGGACGCTGACTCCACTCGAACCGCGATCTACAATAGTATTCCGGTTGGCGCTCACTCATTTCATATACGGGCCTGCAATCGCGATGGCGTGTGGGATCGTGGCGGCATCGTCTACAGCGTGATTCAGCAGCCCTTTCTTTACGAAACAACTTGGTTTCGACTGAGCGCCCTAGCTGTGATCGGCCTGCTGGTGGCTGGCATGCATCGATGGCGCGTCCATCAGTTGCAGGAGCAAGAGAAGAAATTCCGCGAAGCAGTCGAAACCATGCCGGCCCTGGCTTTCGTTGCCGACCCCAAGGGCAGTCGCACGTTCTTGAACAGGGGATGGCTTGAATACACCTGCTTGAGCTCGGAACAGGCCTCAGGTTCAGGATGGGAGGCGGCGATTCACCCCGACGATCTCAAGCGCGTCAGCGAACGATGGCGCGAGTCGCGGATGAGTGGCGAAGCGCTGGATTATGAAGCGCGGCTTCGACGCGGATCGGACGGAGCCTATCGCTGGTTCCAGACGCTCGCCAGGCCTCTGCGCGATAACCGAGGCAAGATCGTGAAGTGGTGTGCAGTGGCGACCGACATTGAAGACCGCAAACGTGCCGAACAACTCCAGGCCGATCTTACCCATGCGAGCCGGGTGAGTACGATGGGAGAGATGGTTGCCTCCATCTCGCACGAACTCGCACAGCCCATTCAGATCACTACCGCTCATGCCAAGGCATCTTTGCGATGGCTTCAGCGCGACCCTCCCGACATGACTGAAGTTCGCAAAGGGACGGAAAAAATCATGGAAGCGGGCACCCTTGCCTCGGAGATTATCGACCGTCTGCGATCGTTGTACAAGAAGGCCGCCCCCAAACGGGAGTTGGTTGCGATCAATGAGGTCATCGTCGAAATGGCCGGAATGATGGGAGGCAAGTCCCGAGAGAATGGAGTATCGATCCGCATCGATCTGAAAGACGACCTTCCCAAGACCGTGGCAGATCGGGTGCAACTTCAGCAGGTACTCATGAACCTAATGCTGAATGGCATCGAGGCGATGAAGGATACGGGCGGAGTGCTTACGGTGAAGTCGCAATTGTGTGAGGACGGCCAGATCCAGATTTCTATTCATGACGCAGGGCCCGGGCTGCCCGTGGGCATGGCCGACCAGATATTCGACGCGTTCTTTACGACCAAGACGCAAGGCAGCGGTATGGGCTTAGCAATCAGTAAGTCGATCGTTGAATCACAAAGCGGCCGGATTTGGGTCAACAGCGGCGACGGGCGTGGCGCGACGTTTCATTTCACCTTGCCGGCGGCTCCCGCGGAAGCAAACTGCCGTGGATGCAGCGTGATTCGGCATTAAGCAGAGTGGGTGCGAGGGCCTAGTGGTCGTCATTTCTGCACTAGGTCAGCCGACCGGCGTATCGTTTGAAACTGCCCTTCGACAATCCACCTGAGCGAAAAGTCGCATTAGCGTTCACGTGGCTTCCAACCCGTGCTCAGCATTGGAATTCACTTCTCTCGGTAGGAGGTTCTTCGGCCAAGTAACCCTTGAAGCTGAGCAGATTCGGGGAAGGCTCAGGCACCAGATCTAAAGAAGTCCGAGGCGCGGGGCACGACTCTCGTAGATCGAATCTCGGTTGGACCATTGGTCGAGTTCTGTAATGTCCGTGATGTTAAGCCAACGGCAAGACCTTCCCGACACCGCTCTTTTCCGCGGCTGTTTGAGCTTCGGCCGCCTGGCTGAGTGGCAGCTTACTGCTTATCGGGATCACAGTTTGGCATCTCGGACGGCCTCGACCATAGGCAAATGTGGCGGACGAACCTGATCATCCGAATGTTTTCGTAGCCATCGCCTTCCCGTCAACTGAGTCGCTAAACTGGGATGGCCATGGCTTAAAGGAAGACGGTAAGTCTCAAAACCGATGACTCAGATAGCTCAATCAGAGGTTTCTCGCTCGTTGGGGCCGTGGCAGCCTCTCCGGAACCGCACGTTCCGAAACCTGCTTGCGTCCAACCTGGTCTCTGATATCGGAACTTTTATGCAGAGTGTCGGCGCGGCATGGCTGATGACTTCGCTCACCAGGAATCCTCTGTGTATCGCCCTGATTCAAACCGCTTCTGCTTTACCCTTTTTTCTCTTGGCGCTACCAGCAGGCTCGATCGGAGACATCTTCGACCGCCGCAAGCTAATACTCGGTACAGAGACGTGGATGCTGGTCATTGCGGTTGTGCTGACTGTGGCTACGTTCGCCGGAGTGATGACGCCGTGGCTCCTACTCCTGCTTACGCTGGGGTTGTCGATTGGGGATGCGGTAGAGTCGCCCACCTGGAGGGCAATCTTTCCTGAACTGGTAGACAAAGAGGAGTTACCCGCCGCTCTGGCTCTGAATGGGATCGAGTTCAATCTGGCTCGGGCCGTAGGGCCGGGTCTCGGCGGCTTCATTGTCGCATCTGTAGGCGTGGGCACTGCATTTGCATTCAATGCCCTCTCCTTCTTCGGTGTCATCGCTGTGATCAAGAGATGGAAGAGACCCGTGCGAAAGAGCACACTGCCTGCAGAGACCTTCCGGGGAGCAACCTCCGCTGCCATTCGCTATGTCCGATATTCCCCGGGTATTCGCAAGCTGCTGCTTCGGTCGGCAGTTCTTATCTTTTTCACGAGCTCCTTTTGGGCGCTCCTGCCAACTGCAGCGAGGGAACTCAGCAAGAGCCCAATCGCCTACGGATTCTTGCTCGGGTCCTTCGGATTGGGCGCGGTGCTGGGCGCCATGGTGCTGCAGCGGACAAGGGCGAAGTTCTCGACGGAGACTCTACTGTCTTCGGCCACAATGATATTCGCCGCAATTGTCTTAAGCCTGGCATTGTTACGTACACCCGCGATCCTCTGCTTCCTAATGCTCTTTGGGGGTGCCTCCTGGACCGCGATCATGTCCCTCTTCAACATCATGGTGCAGGAGCTTGCGCCCGATTGGGTAAGAGCGCGAGTACTCGCAGTCTATCTCTTCGTCTTTCAGGGAAGCGTTACCGTGGGTAGCACTCTGTGGGGCCTTGTGGCGTTGCGCACGAGTGTCCATGCAACTCTTGCAACTGCAAGCATCGGAACGGCTGCATGCCTATTGCTACGGCCCTGGTTCAGATTGCCGGATACTAAGCTGGATCTCAGCATCTGGAATCACTGGGTTAAACCGGCCATGATCGAGGAGCCTGAGCCGGACGAGGGGCCGGTCCTCGTCACCGTGAAGTATGTAATTGATCCGGCGAAAGCGCCAGAGTTTCTCCATCAAATCCACAACTATGAGCGTGTCCGTCGCCGCGATGGCGCGACAAGCTGGGGAGTCTTCGTCGATACAGAAGCACCAAACACATACCTGGAGAGCTTCAAAGTCGACTCTTGGGCGGAACACGAGCGGCAACATAACCGCTTCACTCAAGCCGACGGTGAGGTTGAGAAACAAGTGCTCAGCTACGCCATCAAACCGGTCGAGGTCCAGCACTATATCTATGCGCGGGAAGAACCTCGCTTCTCAGAGACCGACTCTTAGCGAGAGAAGCAATTCCGGGACCTTTGGTTTCGCCGAAAACTCTGAGAACTAACGCAGGCTGCGGGCGCTCGCTGCCCCCGTTTCCTCGACGGTCAGTCTGGGTATACCAGCAGCGCTTCTCACTTGTTGCCAAATCGCAATCCTCTGCGGACTGATCACCATTCGGGACTGGACAATTCGGATCTGGGCAGAGGTCGAGGGTCCAATACCGGTTACCAGGGGTATCTCAGAGCGCCAAAAGAAGCAGCCGTGACGCTTAGTTTCAATGGGTTACTGCCCGCCTCTGTACTGTCACGGCAGAGGTCGCGGGCTCGAGCCCCGTTGACCCCACCGTACATTCCAAAAGACTTACGGGACGAATGGCGATTCCGCGATGCGGTGCAGAGAAGTGCGCGAATGCAAGAAATAGGACTTAAAACCCGTTGGGCCCGGACCATCATGTTTCTCTCCAATGGTTCTCAAGGGCGCACCGCAGGACTGTACCCATTTTTGTACCCATGCTCCTTCAAAATCGGTCATAATCTGGGGTGTGCCGATGGTATTGGCCGGGAAGGAGAGAAGAAGTAAACCGAACAATCGATAGGAACTTATAGCAACCGGTAGCAGCAGGAGCGGTGACAAAGCGCACGGCTCTTAACCGACAGGTTGTAGGTTCGATTCCTGCCGCGTCCACCATCATTTTGAATAACTTAGAGTGGCACCTTTTCGACGGCTATCGAACTGTCTCCGACTTGGTCCAATTCGAAATTCAAGTACAGTTCGGAACGGCGCAAGCTGATCTAGGTCGCCTTTGTTTTCTTCAACCGTACAAAAGTCCGGGGAGCGTTTTTCGCGAAGACTCTGGGTATTGCCCGAAGGGTTGTAGGAACATAAAAGTCGATTATCGAGAAGAAAGCAGGAGGCCTATTGGTGAAGGTCAGCGGCTGCCGGCGAAGTGCTACGCAGGAATTGATCCGCCGACTCCGTCGAAAATCACTACTGATTGATTATCTGGATCTATGCGGGTGCCGGAACTGTTGGCGTGACCCGGAGATCGTAGCCGAACTTGCGAAGCTGTTTGGCGAGGTAACGGGCACGGTGGATGAGCAGCTTTGGTTCGTATTCGGTACCTTGTTCGATGTAACGCACGCCCTCGTGAAGGATCTTCCAGACCAGCCGGCACAGCCGATGCGCAATAGCCCAGATGGCGGATTGATAGCCGAGTCGTGGCAGCAGACGCCGGAAGACCGCCTGGAAGTGGGTACCCTTGCTTCTTGCTGCAGCGTGGGCAGCCTGGCAGAGTATCCGCCGCATGTACTTGTTGCCTTTGGCACTACGGCTGCTGCGGTTCTCCTCGGCACTCTCCTCTTTGCCGGGACAGGTCCCCACCCAGGACGTGAACTCCGCCGCGGATGGAAACTTGGCCGCTGTCGCTCCCACTTCGGCGATGACCTGCTGGGCTGAATCGATGCCGAAGCCAGGAACTTCCGCCAGGCGGATGACCGCGTCCTGATGCTGTTTCATGGCTTGGGCGATCATCGTATTGAGTGTGGCGATCTACTCATTCATGTGGCGCAGCCGTTCCAACTGCAGACCGAGCATCTGACGGTGTACAGGGTGGGATCGGCCTGTCACCGCCTCGATCAACTGTTCTTCACTGCACTTCAGCCGGTCGTCGCCTAAAAGCGCCAGGTTCTTCGGATCGGTCTCATCCTGCGCCAGAGCATGCAGGATACGCAAACCGCTGGCCCCGAAAAGGTCGGTGACGACAACGGACAGCTTGATCCGCATTTCTTCCAGGAGACACTCGATCTGGCCATGCAGGCGTACACGATCGCGGATCAGCTGCAGCTTCATGCGGGTCAGGTTGCGCCAGATGCGCTGCGCTCCATCGGGCACAAAGCTCATAATTAATTCCTTGGCCATGAACCGCCGCGCCAGCCGCTCGGCATCCTTGAAATCATGCTTCCGCCCTCGCGGAGCTTTGTTGGAAAAGGCCTGCGCCAGGTGCAGGCTCATGTGCGGCTCCAACTCCAGCCACACTGACCGCCAGTATTGCGCCGTCGATTCCATCACCACCTCTTCCACGCCACGTTCCTGCAGCCATATCGAGAGGTGGCGCAGTTCGGTGGGCATGGTGAGGAACCGCCGCCGTTCCGGCTTCTCATCCGGCGTGGCACGATCCACCACGACCACCATCAGGACCTTCTTATGCACGTCGATTCCTGCAATCTTGTTCGCCATCGCTTCCTCCGGGCGCAGAAGCGGCAGGAAACGTGAACTCAGGCAACAGACACCGTCACGTGCTACCAGTCCAACCCACAGGGGTGGATGGCGCTACACAAATTGGTCCACAACACGCATCCCAGGCCAAACTCGGACACGGCCTCAACTGATCCAGAGTAGGCTCGGCCTTCGCCGTCCAGCGCCCGCTTCATCGTAGGGCCTCTGGCTCAAACCGATTTTCATTCATATGGGTGGGTCGAAGACCCATGCTTAACTCGGATGTTGTACCGCGGATTCGTGCTGACATGACCAGGGCTCTTCAGAATGACGCGATGCCACTACTGGAGATTGGCGTGTTCGGCCTGCGTCTGCTTCAGAATTGGAATGTCCGCGCCCGCGTTTTTCCAGAGCGCCAAGAAATCCGGATAGTCGACAATGCAATGTGAATTGAGACGCTCCATGACTTCGCACATGGTTATGAGGGTGCACTCATCGGCGAGGTGCTTTGCGTGGTATGAGAACTTTGTGCTCCTCGAACATTCTCATCACCTGTTTTGCAATTGCAATGGAAGATGATCTGCCTGCGCTTGCCCGCCATTGTTCTGCCGCCGTACCGATAATAGTAAGAAGAACGTGTCGCGCCGACACCACAACCCGTAGATCATCCTCAGGCAGACGGAGTTTCTCCGCCAATCGTGCGCTCAGAGCCCGCTCCTGTTGATAAAGAATGTCCCACAACTTCGCACGCGCAAGTGGGGCCTGATCGATCAGTGAGCGAACGAGTAGTATTTCCTCCGCATTCGTGTCTTGCCACTTGGCCCATTCAAGAATTGCTTCCGCGAGTGCCTCCTCCACCGAGAAGTTCACCGCATGCCGGGAAAACGCTGCCGAAAAGTCGCGGTTACCGGATATCGGGTCAAGGAGGATCAGATCCTTACTAGCAAAGTAGCGGTATAGGGTTCTTGGAGCGACTTCGGCGGCTTCCGCGATCGCTTCCATCGTGGTCCGGTCGTAGCCATCCCGTTTGAAAAGCCGCAATGCCTCGCTAAGAATCCGATTCCGAGTTTTCTCTGCCTTTGTCTCTCGTAGACCCACGTTACATCCTCTTGCGCCGCAGCACTTTAGCTCTACATCATTCTCTTATGTAGTGTCATTCATTGTCAAATGGCATATAAGGCACAATGGCATTACTTGACAAATGGCATTAGCTGCCATTATTGTTCTCGTCGCTGATCGGCCCCGCCTTTCTTAGTTCCAGAAAGCGAAACGACCGGAGGCGGATGCAAGAATCTCGCAGCCCGGGGCGTGGAGAGCAGACATGGTTGGGAGGAAGATGAAGATGGGAAAAACTCACTTACTGCGGGGCGCATTCCCTACGGTGACCTTGGTGGTGTTGGCCGCGATGGCTGTGTGTGGCCGGAGTTCTGCGCAGACCGAGCACAACGACGAATTTGTCCAGCGCGACGGAACCCGGCTGACCCTTGGAGGCGAAACCTTCCGCTACAGCGGTCCCAATATTGAATGGCTTGGCGTGGAAGCCTACGGCCCCATCGATCCCATGGGTCCCCGCTATCCCAGCAATTTTGAAGTCGACGACGCGATGGACACCGCCAAGACCATGGGCGCCCGCGTCATCCGTTCGCAAACCCTGGGCGACAGCGTCGGCTGCGATCTCTGCATCGAGCCCAGCCTGGGCGAATTCAATCCCGAGGCTTTCAAGCACATCGACTATGCTCTTAAGGCCGCGCACGACCGTGGCCTGCGCCTCGTTTTCACCCTTGTCGGCGACTGCGCCAACTGCAAGCAAAGCGGTGTCGGCGAGTACTTCAAAGACCGCGGCCCTACCGGATCCAAGGACTTCTTCACCGATCCAGTCGTCATCGCTCGCTTTGAGAAGCATGTCCAGGCGCTCCTGAATCATAAGAACTCCCTTACAGGCGTCTATTACAAGGACGATCCCACCATTCTCGCCTGGGAGAACTGCAACGCCTGCGGCCTCGTAGCGTCACTGACCGGCGACGGCCCCAACGTGGCCTCCATCGTCAATTGGGTCGACACTATCGGCGCCTTCATCAAGTCGATCGATAAGAAGCACCTCTACCAGGACAACAGTTATTTCATCGCCTTCGATAAAACCGGCGCCTTTCTCGACAGCAAGACTCCCGACATCATCACCTCTGAGTACTATCCGCACTGGGAAAAGATCTTCAGCATGGGTGGTGCAGGGACCACTGCTGAGACCTTCCCGAAGCAAGCCGCCCTGGTCACCGGCCACGGCAAAGTTTATGTCGTGACCGAATACGGTTGGGACGTTACCGACTGGGCGACGCAGGCCGACCTTGAGAGAGTCCTCACCACCATGAAGGACGACCCCAAAATCTCCGGCGATCTCTTCTGGGCGCTTCAGGCCCACAATGACAAGTTTGGTTGGCAGCCGATCCCAGCCAACGTCCTCAGCGAGACGTTTGCCAAGAAGGGCGAAACCGGCCAATGGTGGGCTCTCTACTACGGCGGGATCAACACCGTCGTCATGACCAAAGAGGATATGGCCGCCCGTGCAGAGCTTTTGCGCACACACGCATTCGAGATCGCCGGCGGTCCCGTTCCTCCGCACGCCATTCCGCCAGCTCCCGTTGTCACCTTTGAAGGCGGCGGCCTGGTTGCCTGGCGCGGCTCCGCAGGCGCGGTCAAGTATTCCATCGAGCGCAAGGACAACGGCACCTGGACCCTCATCTGCGACAAGTGCGCCACGGAC
>Ga0207098_10086_pt1 | contig 29797 bp, 28 predicted proteins | sample Alteio_BWMinHeat_84_FD_153548 | JGI IMG/M metagenome (GOLD analysis project Ga0207098, IMG submission 153548) | Enriched cells from forest soil in Barre Woods Harvard Forest LTER site, Petersham, Massachusetts, United States -... | ecosystem: Environmental > Terrestrial > Soil > Temperate forest >...
GAGAATCCTTCAACAGACATCTTTTGGAGTCGCGATCGTTGCCTCTGATTGTGCCGCTCGCAGTTTTGGTTATCTGGATCCCAATTGCATTTCACGGGATCTATGGCCTTTTTCTATTTAGAAAGGCACGACCTAATTTAGGACGCTTTCCATATTTTCAAAATCTCAAATATGTTCTTCAGCGTTTGAGTGGTTTAGGTTTGCTCTTATTTATTCCTGCACACATATACAAGACTCGAATCGAACCGGGATTCTTGCATACTACCTTGGATTTTCATCACATGTCCGAGGGGCTTCATGAGCCGCTGACACTCGCCGTTTATTTTCTGGGCGTTTTAGGTGTGGCATTTCACTTGTCAAATGGCTTTTGGCAATTCTGCATTGGCTGGGGTGTGACAACGTCTGAAAAAGCCATGAGAAGAGCTGAGGCTTTTAGTATCGCATTCTTTTTGATTTTGTTGACCATGGGCTATGGTGCGATTTGGGGATTCCTTAAGACGTGATACGTAAAATAAAAAGTTCCTACCTATCTACACTTGTTGGGGTAGTGTTCACTGTGTCAGTTTTCGCCCTTTCTCAAAATGCACTGGCCTTTGCAATTATTCCTGTCATGGATATTAGCTATAGCACTGGCTCTGGGACAGGCGACCAGAGCCCCAGTCTGGGTCTTAGTCCCCTCTTTTTTAAAGGGGGCGGCCTCTTATTCGAAAATACAGTTGTAAATGGCGTTCGACTGGAATGGGGAGCTATTTACATGGTGCGAGGTTTCGTAAATAATTCTGTTTCGAGCCGGTTTGATTTTTACTCGATGCAGTTTCCATTAACAGTGAAATACTATGTCAACCGAGCTTTCTTTATTGGGCTTGGTGGATATTACGCACACGGAATGGGAAACGTCTACATGAACCCCACATCTGGTGGTGATACACAATATAGCACCTACGGGGATTTGGGGCTTTCTGCCGATGACTTCGGATTGTTAGTCAGTATGGGTACCAAACTCAATCTGGTCCCCAGAATCGCCTTGTTCATGGATGTCCGTTATCTCTACGGTTTACAAAATATCAGCAATATTCCTGGAGTCGGCATTCGACTGGCCGATTATCAAGCGTTGGTTGGCCTGAGATTTGGTGGTGAAAAAGGCGACTGAACCCGTTCTGCGAAATAGGATTTTTGGCTTCAGGCGAGGAGGTTTTTGCGAAAGGTTCGGAGTGTACTTCGGCTTCAAGTGCATCCTGCACTTGACCGTCCACAGGACGGACACACTTTTCGGCCATTCATGGCCTCGAAGAGTACATGAGGACTCCTTGTGCTGGCGGCAGCCCCCGAAGTATGAAGCCAAAAAGACATTTCGCTAGGCGCTATCCTCGGCTGAGACTTCCATATGCACCCTCACCATAGTAGATTTCGCCCGGTTGATGAGCGATTTTACGGCGGATAAGCTCAGATTCATGGATTTTGAAATCTCTTCGTAAGAGAGGCAATTCACCAATCGCAAAAGAATCGCTTCCTTTTGTCGATTGCAGAGAGACTTCATTAATTCTTCTAATTTACGTTTTTCCAGTTCCTCGATGATAATGGATTCGGCAGTTTCCTGTGAGGAGGGCTCGAAATGATAAGAGATGGGTTCTCCTATCTGGTGTTGCCGGAGATAATCGAAGACAGTGTTTCGGGCGATTGTCCAGATCCATCCTGAAAATTCGTATTCGGCATTATAAGTCTTACGATAGTGATAGATTTTAAGAAAGACGTCTTGGCAAAGTTCTTCAGCCACATCCACAGAATGAATCTGCTTCATAATAAATTTTAGAATCGGTTTCTTAAATCGAGAATAAATAGGTTCGAAAGCTTCTAAATCACCGTTGAGAAAGCGCAACAAAATCTCTTGTTCGGTGAGTCCCGACAAGGAGTTGCCCGCACACGTTAGGCCTTGACCCTTTAATCCATTAAAGGTCTCCAACATATTCCAATCATATTAAATTTTGGATCTAAAAGTAAGCCTTTTTAATATTAACTCGGTCGATTGTCTGTCGGTTTTGATTTGAAGCCAGCACGTTCAGGTCGAGGCCCTCGCTCACGTTCTTGAGTTCCTTGTGTTTGAGGTAACAAAGCTTTTTTAGAGAGTCTGATTTTTCCAGCTTTGTCTACTTCGATGACTTTGACTTCGATTTCATCACCCTCTTTTAAATAATCTTGAACACTGTTCACGCGTTCATAGGCGATTTCAGAGATGTGTAGCAGACCGTCCTGATTAGGCAGTACACTCACGAAGGCACCAAACTCCACAATCTTTTTTACAACGCCTTTATATACTTTTCCGACTTCTACTTCAGCTACAATGCCCTTGATAATATCGATCGCTTTTTGAGCTGCAAGATTGTCATTTGAAGCAATATTGATTTTTCCATCGTCATTAATGTCAATTTTGCATCCTGTTTGGGCAATGATCTCTTTAATAACTTTGCCACCGGACCCAATTACATCTCTGATCTTGTCAACAGGAACAGAGATCGTAATAATTCTGGGAGCAAATTTTGAAATATCCACTCGGGGTTGATCGATCGCTTTTTCCATTTCTTTCAGAATATGTAAGCGTCCCTGTCTTGCTTGAGCAAGAGCTGAACTCATAATTTGAGAATCAACACCTTCGATTTTAATATCCATCTGGATGCCAGTCACACCGTCGGCAGTCCCGGCTACTTTAAAATCCATGTCGCCCAAATGATCTTCATCCCCTAAAATGTCTGATAGGATAGCCACTCGGGAGCTCTCTTTGATCAAGCCCATGGCGATTCCCGCAACGGGCTTGCCAAAAGGCACGCCAGCGTCCATAAGCGCCATCGAGGCACTACAGACAGATCCCATTGAAGAAGAGCCATTGCTTTCGAGCGTTTCACAGACAATACGAACAGTGTAGGGAAATTTCTGATGCACTGGCATCATCGCGCGAATTGATCTTTCAGCAAGAGCGCCGTGGCCAATCTCACGTCGACTTTGACCGCCCATTCGGCCTGTTTCTCCAACGCTAAACGGAGGGAAATTGTAATGAAGCATGAATTTTCGCATATTGTTCTGAAACATCGTATCAACAATTTGCTCGTCATCAGTCGTACCTAGTGTGACGGTCGACAGAACCTGTGTTTCACCTCGAGTGAATAAAGCACTTCCGTGGGTTCTTGGTAGCAGTCCCGATTCTACTGAGATTGGCCGAATTGTGACCGTGTCACGGCCGTCAATTCGCACACCTTCACTTAAGATCATCTCGCGCATCATTTGATACTGAAGCTGATCAAAGATCGCTTTTACACTGGTTGCTTTTGTTTCAGCTTCATCCGAATTTTCCTCGAAGGCCGTCGATGGAACTAGTGCTTCTACTGCGGCTTTTCGGGCATCTGCAACTAAATCATTGCGAACTTGTTTTTCTTTGGTTTTCAGGGCTTTTTGTAATGGCCCTTTAGCAAATTTTTCGACTTTTTCCTTCAAACTGGACTCTGTTGCTGCAGGTGTGAATTCTCGCTTCGGTTTACCGCAAAGGCGTCTGAGTTCTTCAACGCATTGGACGACTTTTTTAATTTCATCATGACCGAGATTGATCGCAGCTAGAACTTCCTCTTCAGGAACCTCTTTGGCGCCACCTTCGACCATCATAATGGCATTCTTAGTTCCGGCGACCAGAATTTCCATATCTGATTCTCCGGTATCAATCTGGCTCCAAGTAGGATTGACAACTAAATTTCCTTGGATTCGGCCAACCCGGCAAGCTGCTGTTGGGCCGTTAAATGGAATATCAGAAATATGAAGCGCAGCGGATGTGGCGACAGCTGCCGCAACATCGACATCTGCTTCGGGATCAACCGAAAGGACTGTTGCGACTACTTGTGTATCGTAAAAAAAGCCCTCAGGAAAAAGAGGTCGGATCGGACGATCGATCATTCTCGCAGACAGTGTTGCTTCTTGTGTGGGTCGACCTTCTCGTTTGTGAAAACTACCGGGAATTTTTCCGGCAGCGTAAAATTTTTCTGCAAACTCAACGGTGAGCGGAAAAAAATCAGCGCCTTCTCGCGGTTCTTGCGCCGCACAGACTGTAACGAGTACTCGTGTGTCTCCGTAACTGACTAATACTGAGCCATTTGCCTGTTTTGCTAACTTGCCTGTTTCAATGGAAAGCTTCTTGCCTCCCATTTCACATGATACATTATGAATCATCGTGCCCTCCCGGCTACCCGCATGGGTGCCTTTGGCTGAAAATAAACTCTTATTGGAGCAACTTCTGAACTAGAATTATTTTCTGAGTTCGAGAGATTGTATGAGTTGTGTGTAACGTTTTTGATCTGCGACACGAAGATAGCCTAGTAATTTTCGTCGTTGTCCGACCAATTTTAATAGTCCGCGTCGTGAGTGATGATCCTTAGGATGATCTTTGAAGTGCTCGTTCAACTCATTAATATGGTGAGTGAGAAGGGCAACTTGAACTTCGGGAGACCCTGTGTCGCCCGAACTTCTAGCGTACTTGCTAATGATTTCTGTTTTGCTACTGGTTACTTCTGCTTTTTCTGCCATGGTTTTTACCTAAAACAATTGATTTTTATTGGTTTTTTTCTCTATTCTTCTATTTCGACAGGTACTAACACGGTAAGATGTCGGATGTAAAGGCAATTTCCGTGGCTGGTGATGAACACCGCTTTTTGCGAGAGCAGACTTCGTGTCTTTCCTGCCAGCCGCCGTCCTGGCTGGCAGGAATCTCGCAAAAAGCGGTGTTCATCACCAGCCACGGGAAATCCTTCATGATGCCGACTGCGGGCCACTGAAGGTACTTTCATTAGATTCATTTAGAAGGCTTCGAAGGTTCTGGCACAAGGGCTAACTCAAGTTAGGTTTCAGAAATTCACGAAGTTTTTCAATGACTTTAGCCTCTATTTGCCGGGCGCGCTCTCTGGTCAATCCATAGAGGTCGGCTACTTCCTGCAGTGTTTTAGGGTCTTCAGCGAGTAATCGATCGTGCAAGAGTCGGAGTTCTTTCTGGTTTAGTTGTTTTTCGAAACTAGGCAGGCGATCCCTCAGAATATTAATCAGCTGTTCCCGCTCTAACGAAGAGTCGATACTCTCGTTTTCATCAGGAAGGCGATCCAGGTGCGACGCGGTTTTACCGCTCGCGTCCTTGTCGATTGGACTATCTAGCGATACTTCAATTCCGTGTCCGGAGAGCCGCTGTTCCATTTCGACGACGTCTTTTTCACGAACATTGAGCTTTTCTGCGAGCAGTTTTGGTCCGGCCAACAAGCCTTGTGCTTCCAGCTTCTCTTTTTCGCGCATCAGATGGTAGAAAAGTTTTTTTTGGGCTTGAGTCGTGCCAATTTTTACCAGCCTAAAATTATCTAATAGGTATTTCAAAATATAAGATCGGATCCACCAGGAGGCATAGTAGCCGAGACGAGCCCCTTTTGTTGGGTCAAATTTGGAAACCGCTTTCATCAACCCTATGTTTCCCTCTTGAATGAGATCCAAGAGATTCGAATAGATACTTCGATATTCGAATGCGATCTTGACGACCAACCTAAGATTGGCTGTTACAAGCGCTTTTGCCGCAGCTATATCGCCCTGTTCTTTCATTTTAACGGCTAAAGCAAATTCCTCGGCCGGCTCTAAGAGAGGATATTTCCGAATTTCTTCTAGGTATTTTTTTAAGGGATCGTGGGGAGAAATCGGGCTTGCGTCAGTGTCCGCGGGTAAATTTTCCGGCAAAGGTGCAGGCAGATTTGTAGAGCTGGGATCTAGTTCGTCCTCTGGCGGGCCATCAAGCTCCTCGGTTGTACGTTCTTGATCTTCATCAGAATTATCCACGAGTACGCTTGCTGCAAGAACTTTCTCTTTCGTTCGCGTTTTTCTGGGAGGAGAAGATAAATTGTTTTTCGAAGGTGCTCTTTTTTTCTTCATACGGGTTTCGAGATTTTTTATACTAGTTAAGCAATGGACTCAAGCAACATGATATTTGCTTTAGGTGGAATTCACGTCATGCAGGGTGAAACCAGAGAGATCTATTTAAAAGTCTCCGAATCTTTTTTGTCCAGCTCTATCCAAGTACCCGTTACCGTTTTTCGAGGCAAGAGGCCCGGTCCAACTGGTTTTGTCGTTGCTGCGATCCATGGTGATGAAATTAACGGAGTTGATATTGTAAGGCAACTGATCTTTGATATGGATCTGGATCGGCTTTCTGGAACGCTGATAGCAATTCCTGTCGCTAATATTCCGGGCTTTCTCGCACAGTCAAGATATCTTCCTTACCATCGCGACTTAAATCGTTTCTTTCCCGGCTCAAAAAATGGTCATAACGCCGAACGATTTGCCTATCGGTTTTTTCGTGAAATAGTCAAAAAATGCGATTTTGGAATAGATCTTCATACAGCGGCTGCAGGCCGAACTAACCTTCCGCATGTCCGGGGCGACATGAATAATGCCCAAGTGAGGAAGCTCGCCAGAGCCTTCGGATCAACTGTAATAGTTGATCAACCGGGCGTCGAAGGTTCGCTGAGACGTGAAGCGACGAATAGGGGGGTGCCAACAATTTTGTTTGAGGCCGGGGAAACGGGGCGGTTTTCAACCAAGGTATCTGCGGTGGGGCTGAAGGGCGTCTGGAATGTTTTGGCAGAAATGGATATGTGGCCAAAAAGTAAGAGAAAAACTCCACCTTTTCAGGTGATTGTTAAACAAAGTGAATGGGTAAGGGCTGAAAAAGGGGGGCTTTTAGACCTCTGTGTAAAGCCTGGCGACTTAATTTATGAGGGAGATATTGCAGGATCCATTCTGGATCCATTTGGAAAGACCGTTACGAGAATAAAAGTGCCGGCCACTGGGATCGTGATCGGCATAACAAAAGCACCCTTAACGGTGCCCGGTACCGCCATTGTTCATATTGCTCGCTTAAAAAAGACGCTTTCTTTAGTAGAGCGATCGTTAGGAGAGAAACGCTCTTTGAGAAAACGCTGATCGACAATTGGGCGGGTTCAGGCTATTTTTCTAATATGTCCGTTCGTTCCAGTTACAAAAAAACTGTTTATCCGAATAAGCTCACACTCATTACCGAACGAGTTTCTGGGCTGAACGGATTAGCGTTAGGGGTCTGGATTAAAGCCGGAACGCGCCAGGAAAGTCCTCAGGCGCTCGGAATTTCTCATTATTTAGAACATATGCTCTTTAAAGGGACCAAGAGCCGGACCGCCTTACAAATCGCTCGCGAAATCGATCAAGTCGGTGGGGAATTTAATGCATTTACGGCCAGGGAATATACGTGTTTTCATATTACGTTACTAAACAAGAATTATGAATTAGGCTTAGATATTCTTTGTGATATCATTCTTAATTCTAGTTTCAAAAAAGATGAATTTGATCTGGAAAAGAAAGTTATCCTCCAAGAAATCTCTATGGTTGATGAATCTCCGGAGGAGCTGGTTCATGATTTATTTTTTGAAACTGTTTTGCGGAATCACAGCCTCGGCAGGCCCATTTTAGGAACTCAGCAGAGTATTCAAAAGATGCGAAGAACGCAGCTCGTAGATTTTTTTGTCCAACACTATCGCCCAGAGAAAATGGTAGTCTCAGTCGTAGGGGATATTTCACACGAAATGGTTTCTCGTAAGATCAAACCCTTAACCGGTAAAACCTGGCCAGGGCGCGCAAAGGCCTCTAGTGATGCAGGTGGTCAGCAAAAAAATAAAATGCCACGAGCTATTCCGAATCTGGAATCAGGGGTTTGGGTGGTACGACGTCCGACGGAACAGGTGCATTTAGTTTGGGGAAGTGTAGGGCCGCATTATACTTCGAACGAACGTTATGCGGCAGCCATACTAAATGTGTTCTTGGGCGCGGGGATGAGTTCGACTTTGTTTCAGGAAATTCGCGAAAAACGCGGACTGGCTTATACAATCTATTCTGGTCTTTCACCGTTTACGGATACTGGAATGTTTACAGTTTATTCCGCCACTCATGCTAAGAATGTGGTCACTTGTCTGAAACTCATCGAAAAGTGCATTTCCAGAGTGAAGAAAAAAGAACTCTCAAAGAGGGAACTGAGGAATGTCCAGAATAACATCAAAGGGACGTTCCTGCTATCTGCCGATAATGTCGAGTCGCGGATGTCGAGACTAGCTATTAATGAGATTTTTCTCGGACGCTATTTATCCGGAGAGGAATTTTGCAAAGGGATCGATCGAACGTCTGCGGATCAGATTCTGACTTTGGCGAATAAGATTTTTCGAGACTATCGCAGGCATATCCTAGTTATGGGCTCTAAACTTCCACAGAAACTGGTTAGGCAAGTTCGAGCACTCGCACCTTAATTTTCTAGGAACTACCTTTTCTTTTTTTCCAAATGAAGAATCCGACGGCAGCCGCACCTGCTAGCAAAAGATATAGCATTGTGTCGTCTTTTTCAGCCTTCTTGGCCTTATTATCCGAGCCACCCTGTACTTGGAGGCCGGGAAAAATCGTATCGGTACTGAGATTGGCGGGGATCTGGGCATTCTGAAATAAATTTCCAGCTGCCGGAGCTACATTTATACCACCAGCTTTTCTAAAAGCTTTGAGCGTTCGGACCATATTCTCAAAGTCATCTAAGTACTGTTGGTATTTATCTTTGTGGATGGAATACGTTACCAGAATTCCAATGTCCTGTTTTACCGTCGCTAGATAGCGTGTATAAAATCCTGGAATTTCAGATTCCAGATGAAGAGCATCTACCCAGGGTTGACCATTCAGGTTCACTGTCTTGGCATATTTGGGCTCTGATTTTACTGATTTTCCTTGTACGCTGGTATAAGTTTTAGCAGCCTTAAGATAAGTCAGATACTGATCGAGACTGTCTTGGTCTCCCTTAAGTTTGGCGGCGAGTACGATAATAGCTTCTTTCTTTTTGGATTCGTTAGTACTTTGGCAGACCCATTCCGCGCCTTCAAGGATACATTGCCACTGTGGCGGAAGTTCGAATTCAGCGAACTGGTTTGCAAACCTTGCTGCAAATGCTGATTGAGACAAAATCAAGAAAAACAATAGAAACAAAGTTTTCATACACCGCGGCATCTCTCGCTCCTTGAGACTTTATTGAGACTAACTATTTGGCCGTTTAGCTATAAATCCTTCATCTATCCACAAATTATCGTAGTATTCTTTTATTTCGAGCACGGCCCTATCATTTTTTACGCTCAGCACTTCCCCTCGAGCAATGGGGTCAGATCCTGGATTCTCATCTCTTGCGGGGAGTGAAAAAATATCAAAAATCTGTCCCATCTCTATTCCATCTTGGCTTCCTTTGTCGATCTTGACAAGATTTAATCGATCGTTCGCAGCTAATACTCTGGATTCTAGTAGAAATTTTATTCGGGATACACCTTGCGTGGGGGACTCTGTAAAGGTCTCTCCAGCCGATTTGCCCAAATTAAGATGCATCGTCGCTGCGAAAGTTCGACCTTCCAAAATTCCTTGGCTCGCAGAAATCGAAAAATCGACTTCTGCAGAGAGTTGATAACCGACAAGGGCCCTGAGTTGGAGATCGGAAAATTGGTTTCGTAAAGAAACAAAACCCGAAAGTGAATAAAAATAGCCGGAATGGTAGTAGATCAGGCTGCCTGTTGAGAGAATAGAGTCTAGTGTCAGGCCTGCTCCCAGGTTTGCCTCCCATTCTGTTGCAAAGGCCGGGAAATGAGAAAATGCGCCGACAGAAAAGTTTGTTGAGTTCGGAAAGTCCAGCTGAATTTGCAAATCCGTGTCAGGTAAGATGCGGTATGCCAAACCGACAGTTTTGTCATCGCTTTTCTCAGTAAGCCGGGAATGGTTCCACTGCGAGCTCAGTTTACCAAAGAGAGTGAGTGGAACAAACAATCGCTTTCGAATCCAAATATCGGTCTGGACCTGTTCCCCGTCGAATGGTTTAGCCGTTGCCTTCGGTTGATAAGTAAGTTGACTGAGCTGAAGCTGAGTCGGCGAATGGGCTTGATATTGACTTTCCCAGGGGCTGAGCGAAGCGTGCAAAGACTGCGTCCCAAAAAAAGCCATTAAAAAGAAAACTGAAAAAGTTGAGATGACTCGCTGGAGATAACGCATTTCGACCAGCTATTGCATAGCTCCTGGGAAGTTGGAAGATGCATCCCGTAAGAAATTTTATTGACGCTTGCGTAGGGCTTTGGAAGCGGTGTAGGCTAATGCTGTCGCGGATACCACAATACCCGTTTAGCTAAGGAAAACTCTATGTCAATTTATACAGAGTCCCTCGAGTATCACTCTAAAGGACGAAAAGGTAAAATCGAAGTCGTTCCCTCCAAGCCAGTTGGTACGCAAAAGGACCTTTCTTTGGCTTATTCTCCTGGAGTCGCGGAACCTTGTCGGATGATTGCCGAAAAAGAAGACCAAGTTTACGAATACACGGCGAAGGGTAATTTGGTTGCAGTGGTTTCAAATGGAACTGCCGTATTAGGTCTGGGTGACATTGGCCCATTGGCAGCCAAGCCAGTAATGGAAGGGAAGGGCATTCTATTTAAGAAATTTGCCGATATTGATGTCTTTGATATCGAGCTCAACGCTAAGAACCCTGACGATGTGATTCGCGCTTGTGAATTTTTGGAGCCCACTTTTGGTGGAATTAATCTCGAAGACATCAAAGCTCCTGAGTGTTTTTACATCGAAGAGGAACTGCGAAAACGGCTCAAAATTCCGGTGTTCCACGACGACCAACATGGTACTGCCGTAATCAGTGGTGCAGCATTTTTGAATGCGCTGGAAATTATCGGCAAGAAAATTGATTCCGTCAAAGTGGTTTTCTGTGGTGGGGGAGCTGCTGCCATTGCCTGCGCTGAACTGTACACTCGACTCGGAGTTCTCCGGGAAAATATTATGATGGCGGACTCAAAAGGGGTGATTTACAAGGGCCGCAAAGAGGGCATGAATCCCTATAAAGAGCGATTCGCTGTTGATACGAATAAGCGAACTGTAGGGGAGGCCTTAGAAGGTGCTGATGCTTTTATTGGAGTCTCTGTTAAAGACGGGATTTCAATCGATATGGTCAAAAAGATGGCGAAGGACCCCATTGTTTTTGCAATGGCAAACCCAGATCCAGAAGTATTGCCTGAAGAGGTGGTGAGGGTTCGGCCGGATGCGATTATGGCCACCGGGCGATCGGATTATCCGAATCAAGTAAACAATGTCCTGGGTTTTCCCTTTATTTTTAGAGGAGCGCTGGATACACGAGCGACTGCCATTAATGAAGACATGAAAATGGCAGCGGTTCGAGCTCTGGCGCAATTGGCGAAGCAGGAAGTTCCGGAAAGTGTGTCGCGGGCGTATGGAGGCCAACAATTTCGGTTTGGTCGAGAGTATCTCATTCCTAAGCCATTTGATCATAGAGCTTTGCTCTGGGTTGCACCCGCGGTTGCGGAAGCCGCCGTTAAGTCTGGCGTTGCTCGGAAAAAACTGGATATCGAAAAGTACCGAGACGATCTCGAGACATTATTGGGTTCGTCCTACATGGTTATGCGAGGCATTAAGAATCGGGTTCGTACTGGCGCATCAGCATCGAAGTCGAAGGTTACTATTGCCTTTCCTGAGGGAGAGCATCCGAAAATTCTGAGTGCCGCTCATGTTATTCGTGAAGAGGGAATTGCGGAACCCATTCTGGTTGGAAATATCGATGCAATCCAAAGAAGGATTAAGGAGCTCTCGTTGGAGGATCAGCTTAAGGGTGTGCAGATGATCCGACCATCTACTAGTCCAAAACTGGAAGAATATGCGCAGAGGTATTTCGAGAAACGCCAACGCAAAGGAACAACTCTAGCGGTAGCGCGCCAGCTGATGAAGCAAAATAATTACTACGGCGCGATGATGGTGGAACAGGGGCATGCCGATGGCCTTTTGAATGGAATTTCGCAAAGCTATCCAGAAACGCTTAAACCTGCGATTCAAACCATTGGTGTCAAATCGGGTTCGCGCTTAGCGGGAATTTACATGATGGTTTTGAAGCGCAGGGTTCTTTGGTTCGCTGATACTACAGTGAATATTGAGCCGGATGCGCAAGAGCTTGCGGATATTGCTATCCAGACTTCTGAACTAGCGCGCCGATTTATGGCTGAAGAGCCACGGGTGGCAATGCTTTCCTTTTCAAATTTTGGTTCGAATGAACACCCGTACGCCAGGAAAGTGAGAGAAGCTGTAGCGATTGTGAAGAAGCGATGGCCTGATCTTATTATTGACGGCGAAATGCAAGCCGATACCGCAGTGCGTCCGGAAATCTCGTTAGAAAGTTTCCCGTTTAACCAGGTTCCTGGAAACGCAAACATTCTCATATTCCCTGACCTACAGTCTGGAAATATTGCCTATAAGCTCTTAGCAAGACTGGCCTCGGCGACAGCTATTGGCCCAATTCTAGTTGGAATGAATAAACCAGTCTTTGTTTTGCAGCAGAACTCTGATGTAAATGATGTCGTCAATATGGCCGCAATCACAGCGATGGAAATTCATTTAAGAAGGGAAGTAATACATGCCAGCGTCTAATCAAAAGAAAGTAATTCTGACTGCCGAAGCGCCTCAACCGATTGGTCCATATAGTCAGGCTGTTCAGGTCGGAAATTTTGTTTTTTGCTCTGGTCAGGTCGGGATAGATCCCAAAACTGGCCAGGTCGCGTCATCCGACGTAGTTGGGCAAGCTGCACAAGTCATGAAGAACGTGAAAGCCGTGCTAGACAAAGCAGGTTGTAATTGGGATTCGGTAGTGAAGACCACGATCTTCTTGAAGTCGATGAATGATTTTTCGGCTGTGAATGAAGTCTACGCTACGCATTTCAAGGGAGCTCCACCTGCAAGATCGACTGTAGAAGTAAGCCGACTTCCGAAGGATGTATTGGTCGAAATTGAAGTAATCGCCGCGTTCTGAACCCACGACGGTTCTTTTGGCCATAATAAGTGAACGCGAAACAATGTCTCGCGTCTCGCCTAATGTAAATCATTCGTTTTGGTAAGCTTGAGATTTCATAAATAAATTTTGTGATATTATTGTACTCAATGCGGATACTAAATATCACTTTGCGGTGTTTTACCATTATGTCAATAGCCGTTGGCCTGGAGGCGACTCCTTCTTTAGGGAACCCTGATGAGACTCCTAACAAGTGCAGTTCTGGTGCGCACCCACTTGTTACCGCCGCAAAACGGATGAGTGAAAAGTTGATCGAGCTGAAAAATCAGTTGGAGAATGAACCGTTAGATGGAAGCCAGGTACCCTGGGTGAAAACCTCATGGGGCAGGAATAGTAAAAGAATGCTCGAGGGGCAAGTCCAAGAAGCAATAGAATTAGCAGATGACATCTTGGGACCTCAGAATCGTAAGGGAGAAAAGCTCTCAGATTGTTTACACCGGATACATGGCACCTACCTAAAACTCCGTCAAGCAGAGCGGGATATACACTCAAGAACCTATTTCCAGCTCTTACGACGTCGAAACAGTCGAAATAGAAGAAATGCAAGTTTCAGCGAAGGCACGCGGCAGAGAGTCCGTACGGATGATGAAGAGCAGAGACTACGCCAGAAGGACAAGAACGAAAGGGGAGTGGCTGTAGCAAAAGTGGAAAGACGAAAATCTAGCCCAGACATGTTGGGAAACGGACACTTGGCCCAACGCTTTTCACACGAACATCTTGGGAGTAATCACTCGAAACACAAACATGCAAAGCATGAACCCTTGAAAAAAGATAACCAGAGTGGAGAGTGTCCCGATGTTTCGCTGGTGGCTGAAGGCCACAGCATGGCAAATATTCCGATTAAACATCAGGGTGGAGAAAGCATTTGTGCCTCCATTGTCGCTTCTGATCTCATCGATGCCTATCGCACTTCGCATCCAGAGAAATTTGGTTCGGACTTTCGTCCCACCTCTGCCCTGGTTCTTGCCTTCGAACATGAACGAAAGAGAAATTCGGAATATTTGGAATTCCACAAAGAAGATCTCAAGACAATAGATGCAAATATACAGAACTTGGAGGGGAAGATCGCTAGTTTACCCAAAAACTCGGAAGAACAGGACGATCTTCTATTGAAGCTGAGAGTTGCCCGTGCGATTAAGGCCCTTCCCGACGCAAAAAATAATGTTCTCAAACAAAATGCGCTTATTGATGAGGTTCTCAGCGGAGCTAAAGAAAATGGCGTATGCCTTGAAGGGGAAGACTTAAAAAAGGGTGTGCAGGTCCCAGTCAAGCGCAATATTACTAATTATTTAGACCTTCTTTATGGTGGGAGTCCGAAAAGAAGCTCGCGAGTGGACCTCTTTTTATCGCCCATATCGGAACAGACCACGGAAGCACAGTGTATTTATGATGAATTTAACCAGCGCGGTTTGCCGGTAGAGGCTGGCCGTTTATACAAAATAGTTGAGTCAGCGCGTAAGAAAGGGAAGACGCAGTTTGCTTTTAACGTCTTAGATCAGATTGCTTCAACATGCCAAGGGGAGAATCGAGCAATGCTCAGCGCACTTCCTAATCCTGTAAAAAAGGAGTTGAGCTCCCCCCTTGCCCTAAAGGAATTTGCTAAACAACATTTTAATAACCCACATTTGAAGACACAGCCTTTTGCTCTTTCCATATGCAACGGTGTTGTTGAACACGGTAGGTCTTACAAAGGTGTCACGGATGTTAATGGTAAGCGCCATTGTCGAAATTCGGACACACATGGGGTGACAGTCATTGGGATTACCAACGATTGTAAGCTAAAAGTTCGAAATTCCCACGGAGGCTGTGGAGTTTGGTGGGAGAACTGCCAGAACGGTGTAATGGAGATACCATGGGATGCACTCGGAGATAATTCCGTTCGTGCGACGTACCTAGAGGATCAGAATTAAATCGACGATTTCCCCACGTTGATCTTTTAAAGTTATGCTTTCCAAAAATAACTGTAATAGACCCATTTTAGGTATTCCAACATTGTGACTCGGATCCCATTACCCTCTGAGCGCCAATTTTCGCGGTTGAATGGTTCCTGGGAGATCGATAATGTTTCAAACCGCAGCTGGGTTTGAGCATGGTGAAGTACATGGCGAAAAATAAACTGTGCCCTTCTCATATGGTAGCTCGACGTTACCAATAAGACTTTATTCCAATGGCGCTCTGATGCATAACGCAACAACCATCGGGCATTTGCTTCTGTATTCAGGCTCTCTTTTTCAATAATAATGTGATCGAATTTGATCTTCTTCAAAACCAATGGATGTAACTGTCTAGCTAAGTCGTGCCAGCTCGTTTGTGGACCCACGCCCGAAAGATATAAGATCGGGACGGGCGGGGCGCTTGGGTCTTCCTTCTGTGTAAGCTGCCAGTAACGAAACCACAAGTCTCCAGCGGCAGCAATGCGCCCTTTACCACCAGCGAGAACAACGATGGCGTCCACTTGTGGGAGATTTTGATAGTCGACTGAATCCCGGTAGTGATAGACGTCGCCTGCGGTTATAAAGGCGAAAATCAGAATTCCAATGATCATCCCAAACCCGATGAGACAGAGATTTCCAATAAGATTTCGCAGGGTTTGGAAATTGGAGGACTCTTTGAGCTTCGTCATGGATCATCTCTTATAGCAAATCTTATCATGGGTGTTTCTGGGTATTTCCTGGTATTTTTTGGATTTTATCCAGACTCACCCGCAATACCTGCCATTTACGGCGGGGATATAAGGCGTTGACAGCGAAGTGGTCAGGGTGTATCGATGAATCTTTGATACTAGGAACGATCGATTCGTTTTGGCAGCCGTGGGTAATGACCATAGCTGTGCAACTCTCGAAAGGGGATTCGAGAGCGATTCGGACGTGAATCGCACATAAGTGAAATCCTCTTGTTTTTACAAGAGGAGGACGTCAAACCTTGCAAAAGGTAAAGGATTCCAGTAAGTTCCGGACTTAAGAGAAAAGGATTTTTTTATGGCACGTTTTTGTGATTATTGTGAAAAAGGCCCGAAATCAGGCAATCTCGTTTCCCATTCAAATATTAAGACCCGCACCCGTTGGCTGCCTAATTTAAAGAAAATGAAGGCAGTTCTAGGCGGTAACACTCAAACCGTTCGCGTTTGTACCCGTTGTATTCGATCAGGGAAGGTCATTCGACCCATAAAACGCACCTATAAGGTTGAAACAAAAACAGCTTAATTTGTAGTTTTTTCTGGTGTAGTGGCTCACGGCTTTTCTTCCCAGCTGGGAAGAAAAGCTCAAGGCTTTGCGAATACCAGTCCGTGTGCTTCCACATTCTTCATCAGTTGGTGAACAGCCTGGTTACGATGTGAAATCTTGTTTTTATCTGCCGATGTCATTTCAGCGAGTGTTTTGTTTGCGCCACGTGGGATAAATATCGGATCATAACCAAAACCGTTTTGACCTTTGGGACTTTCAGCAATAGTTCCTTCAAGTGTTCCTACTGCATGGACCATAATCCCTTCGATCACCAAGGCGAGAGTACAAACAAATTTTGCACGACGATCTTTTTTATCGGCGAGCTCTTGCAAGAGCAATTCAACATTAGCTTGGTCTTGACTCTTCTTCGGACTTGGGGGGGCATAACGGTGACTCTTTACTCCAGGTCTTCCTCCAAGTCCTTCGACCTCAAGCCCCGAGTCGTCAGCCAAACTGGGATAATGCGATGCCAAATTACAGACCCGCGCTTTGGCCACTGCATTATCGAGGTAGGTCGCGTATTTTTCTACATGCTGGAGTTTTCCCGCATTTCGAATAAGTTCTTCTGCAGGAACTAGAACGATGTCGGGATAGGTTTGGTATAGAGATTTAAATTCATCATATTTTTCCCGGTTGAGTGTAGCCAAAACAATTCGATTACTGAGTCGCATAGCAAGTTCATACCATTGAGAAGCCTTCGCTGAAAGGTCATAAACGTAAAGTGAATTCAATTGACCGAGCAGCGTGTTAGAGATAGGACTCAATCAGGCGAATTTAGCGGTCAACTTGTTGACTTGTCGCATTAATACAAGGGAAATTAAGGGAGAAACTATGGGATTTCAACGTTGTCTTTCATTGGGGACTTTAGCAGCAACTTGCCTTTTAGTAGCTGGACCTAGCTATGCTTGGCAATACGATAAACTTTCATCGGAAGAAAAGAATAGTGTCGACAAAACGCCAATCTTTAAAACTGAAACGGTACAGGGTTCACCATGGAACCGATTAGTTGGTATTAGTTATGTTGATGCTACGCCCGAACAAGCTGCCGCATGGTTTACTCATTACGAGAATATTAAGAAGACTAGCAGTTTGATTGTGGATTTGACGATTTCAGATAATGAAAAAGATGGTAAACGTTCGCCGTTTGCCAAGATTGAGTACACGATCAAAGTCGATTTGCCAGTGATTCCATTCAGTATTAATTATAAAGTCGACCACGTAATAAGTGAAATTGTTGGAGACAATGCGGAAGATCAGGCAAAGGGCAAGGCCTATGAAGTCGTTTGGAATTGGGTGAAGTACGGAGAAGGGGAAAAGAAGAACTACTTCAAAGGAATTTCTGGCAGCGTTCGATTCGAACCGGCTGGATCGGGAACTCTGATGATCTACACGAATTATGCTGACCCTTATTTTCCGGGGATCAGTTTCTTTAGAGCCAAGATTCAGGCTGATGCAGGCAAGGCATTTCGCGAGACAGTAATAAACGTTCGTGATGAGACGAAAAAATCGCGATTAGAAGAAAGCGCGAATTTCGACACCTGGGTGAAGGACTTGCGCGAAGCACTTGCCGTAAAAGCAAGCTTATAAGAATCAGCGCAGCAATAGGGATACGAAAGAGGTGGCTTCGCTAGGAGTCACCTCTTTTTTCTTTTTCAAGGAAGATTCGCTAAATCCGCCACAGATTTGCATAAAAATGGAGGACTCTCCTTCATTTCGGTGGCCAAGTCCGACGAACAATTCGGATGATAATGGTGCCCAGGTAAGACGACAGTTTTGGAAGGAAACGTCTTTATCTTTTGAATCGACGCAAACATCTCTTCATTGCTGCCTGTTTCTGCGTCGGTGCGGCCGCAATCTCTAATAAAAATGGTATCTCCCGTCAGTAAGTAGGGTGGGTCGCCTGGTAAATAGTAGCAACATTCACCTTTACTATGTCCCGGAGTATGAATGACTTCTAATGAAAGCTTCCCAACGGAAATACAGTCACCGTCCTTGATTTTCTTTAGACGATCTGTATTCTTCATCGTTCCTTCCATCCGAAATGTCTCTCCGCTAGGCACAAAGATTGGAATTTCTGGAAAGTCTTTAATCAGCTGTGGAACGCCCGCAATATGATCAAAATGCGTATGAGTAAGGAGAACTCCGACTAATTCTAATTCGTATTTTTTAAGACTGCTGAGAGGTCTGCTCAGATCTTTCTGAGGATCGACAATCAGTGCTTTCCTGTGATCCCAGTCGATAACTAAATAAACAAAATTTTTATAAGTCCCGATTTCGTATTGGGCAATGGGTTCGCCTACGATTTCGCCCTGGGGACTTTTACCATTGAGGTGTTCGGGAGTTTTCATAGGTCCTGAAAATAGACGAACACTCTTAATGATGCAACCACGACTGTCGCCAGCCGATGGTTGCATCATCTATGAATAGGAACGCGCTAACTTCGTAATTTGCGTTGCTGGATGCTACGCCCAATGAAGTATCCGGCAACACTGATGGTGGCAATGACGCCAACAATCGTTAGAGTTCGGCTATTTTGCTGCATCCAGGAACCAGCTCTGCGAAAAATTTCACGTGATTTCTGTGACGTCTCTTCACCCAATTCTTTGGCTCTTTCACTGATTTCAGAACCGAGCTGTTCAGAAGAGCTTCTTACAGACTCCATGACATTTTGCAGTGGTTTTGACATGCCCCTTCTATCCGTTGAAATATTTTCCATGCGAGGATCTCCTTTTCTTCGTATTTGCGGTAACTGCAATAAATATTCCGTGTTATAAGCGAAACTAAACGGGGGTATAAAATGCCAAAAATGACGAGCTCGGGTTTCGGATGGGCACAGGGAAAATACTCCCGTCAAGCCCATGTTAAAATTCCAGACGGAACTTATGAAGAAGAACATGGCCGACAGGGCTTTTTTGGAAAAGTGAGCCATCTCTATCATCGACATCCCCCAACAGGATGGCTGCGAATCGAGGGGAATCTAAGACCCCGTGCTTACTATGCAGATCAATTGTCAGGTGTTCAAAATGCGCAGCCAGAAATTTTATTAAAAAATTCCGATGTTCAACTCGGAACTTCGAAATTTAGCGAGGATATGTCCGTTTTCGTTCGCAATGCAGACGGGGATGAAGTTCGCTTTGTCCATCAAGGAACAGGCACTCTGGAAACTGATTACGGCGATCTTGAATATCGCAAAGGTGATTATCTTTTGATTCCGCGGGGAACAACATATAGATTCACAAGCAAAGAAAAGAATATTCATTTCGTAATTGAGGCAGCCTCTGAAATTCAGTTACCAGATCGAGGAATGTTGGGGCCTCAGGCTCAATTTGATCCGATGGTAATGCGAATCCCGGTTCTAGCTGAAAAGGAACGAAAGTCCGGAGCGAATGAACAAGGGGAATATGAACTACAGATTAAAAGGCAGGGGTTGTGGACCCGAGTATTCTATCCTTGGAATCCAATGAACGCGGTTGGATGGAAGGGAAATCTGTGCCCCTGGGCTCTCAATGTAGATGATATTCGGCCGATCGTATCGCCGGGATACCACTTGCCACCGAGCGTGCACACCACATTCTTGGCACAGAAGTTTGTCATTTGCTCCTTCTTACCCCGACCTTTGGAGAGTGACGAAGGGGCGATGAAAGTTCCTTTCTACCATCGCAATATAGAGTTTGATGAAGTGATTTTCTACCACGCTGGACAGTTCTTCTCACGTGAAGGAATTGGTGCCGGTTCATTGACCTGGCACCCTCAGGGTATTCATCATGGTCCGCATCCCAATGCAGCAAAGAACGCTGAAAGCAAAACGCGAACGGAAGAAATTGCTGTGATGATTGATACGTATCATCCTCTGATTCCGAGTCATTCAGCCGAACATGTGGAATTTAAGGACTACGCTATGAGCTGGAAAGCGGATCAAAAAAGATAAGTTAAAATAGATGTTGTTTTGCTATCGTACTTGAACTTCTTGATGTTCTTAGCAGTCTTGTGATTTTGGTCTCACTTAGACCATTCAAGCATACGACTTAACGCAAGAAAAGCCTTTTTCCCCATATCTTCCGGGACTGTAATCTCCGGCGCCTCATTTTTGAGTGCTAAGTAAACTTTCTCTAAAGTGTTTAATTTCATATAAGGGCACTCATTGCATTCACAGGTGTTTTGCGGTGGGGCTGGAATAAGGACTTTCTCAGGAGCTTTCCTCCTCATTTGGTGGAGAATACCTTCTTCCGTCGCGATGATAAATTTCATGTGCTTAGATTCCACAACGAATTTTAGCAGGGCGGAAGTACTGCCGATAAAATCAGCTTTCTCTAAAAGAGTGGGTTCGCACTCTGGATGTGCAATAAGCAGAGCATCGGGATGTTCGACTTTAAGAGCGGCGATTTTTCTTTCAGAAAAAGTTTCGTGGACAATACAGGTCCCTTGCCAGAGGACAAGCTCGCGGCCGGTTTGTTTGGCAACATAAGCGCCGAGATTTCGATCTGGAGCAAAGATAATACCTCTATCTTTCGGTATTTTCTGGACGATTTTAACTGCATTCGAGCTGGTGCAAATAACGTCACTTTGGGCCTTAATTGCCGCCGAACAATTAATGTAGGAAACGACAAAATGATTGGGATACTGACTTCGAAATCGGGCGAAAGCTAGGGGTGGGCAGCTGTTGGACAAAGAGCATCCGGCGCGGAGATCCGGTAAAACGACTTTGCAAGATGGGTTGAGAATCTTCGCCCCTTCGGCCATAAAATGGACGCCAGCAAAGACAATAAGTTTGGCTTTTGTTGACTGCGCTGCACGGGCCAATTCCAGGCTGTCTCCTACAAAATCAGCACTATCTTGAATTTCAGATTCTTGGTAATAGTGGGCCAGCAAAACAGCGTTTTTTTCTTTTTTCAGACGGTTAATTTCTGCCAATAGATCAATATCAGCTGGAATAGAACTTTCGTTTGGGAACGAAGCATGACTGACGCTAGCTAATTTAGCGAATATTTTGGCCGGCGCTTCAGCAGAAAGCTTGTTAAAATTCGTTGTCATTGGTCGATCTTTTTTAACTGTTTTGAATAATTATGGCAACTGACTTGCTGGGCTGATATTGTATTACTTGAATGAGTGTGTCGATCACTACTTAATAAAGGAGTTAGATTGAGACTACCCAATATACTACGAACAGTAGAACGGACTCTTAAAAGGCTGTTATCGTGGACAGGATTAAATCAGGGAAGGGAGATTCAGGAAGGTGATGCCGTGAAGGTAATCAGGAAGGGCTCCGCGATGAGAGTGATTTTCTTTTATCCGGGCGAGGAAGGAACTTATGTGGATCACGCAGAAGTGACCTTGTTTGAGAATGGGATTGTACACATTCAGTCAAATCAGGAAGAGACGACCACCCATCTCCAGAACTGTGAAATTCTGTGGCATTTTGAGACAGAAACGGAAGAGCGAACCAACAAAGTTCGTTTGCTTAAGCCAAAAACAGAATCCCGTTCGATGGACGAATCTCCCAGCAAGGCAGATTCTAGCGTCAATCCAGCGAATCCCGAGCTGGTAGAATAACAGTTAACTAAAGAAGTTGTGGTAGTTGAAAGACTGCTATAGATTGCCCACCTAAAATAAGCTAGAAGAACTCATGGCGTGGAACTGTCGCTTGCTGAGTTTCCTGAGATGTGTCGCTTGTGGATTCGGTCTGCTATTTAGCACCGCCGCCTATAGCGAACCGACGTTGGTAATTTATGCAGATGAGCAGTTACTCGGAAGGGGCAGTCTCGGCGCAGCCATATTCCCCACCTTTGAAAAGAAATACCGCTGCAAAATAAAACCTGTGGGCTTTAGCGACTATGGTCAATTTCTATCTCGATTGGAATTCGAGCAGGCGAAATCCAATCAAACTAAAACCCCAGCCCGTGCTCATTTGCTGATGGGCTTTGATCAGTCAGTTTGGTCAAGGCTTAAATTCTACACCGAATCTTGGGGAGACGACTGGATTCCGGAAGGTTATCAGCAGCTTCGCTCTGAAACGAAGATAGAGAGGGATTTTCTCCCGTTTTCCTACGGCATACTCTCCTTCATGGTGGATCTTGAACAAGTCAAAGACAAGCGTCTTACGGAGCAGCTACTATCAGCCAACCTTTCAGTGAACGACCTTTTGCGGCCAGAGTGGAGGCGAAAGGTTCTTTTAGAGGATCCCAGAACATCCTCAGTCGGATTAGAATTTCTTTTGTTCACTCGATCTGTTTTTGGAGACGAGGTCTGGAAATTCTGGGAACGCTTTAAGTCGCAATGGTTGACTCTTACTCCCGAGTGGGAAGGCGCCTATCGCATGTTTTTGCATCAGGAAGCGCCACTCGTTTGGAGCTATGTTTCGAGTCAAGCGTTTCATGCAAAAGCGGGACAGCAGGACCGGTATCGTGCGGTTCTATTCAAGGAGGGGCAACCGTACCAAGTCTTTGGTGCGGCTCTGGGGGGGCTTTCGAAAAGGACAAAGGAGGAGACAGAACTGTCCCGGCGATTCTTGGAGTTTCTCATTAGTGAGGAAGTGCAGCTTCTTGTTCCAGAAACGTTTTGGATTCTGCCGGCGAGGAAAAATACCTCTTTGCCCGCTAGTTTTCGAGATCTACCGAAACCTAATCGCTTGACTCTTAGCGTTCCTAAACCAGGCGAAGCGAAAGATTTGATACATCAATGGAGTCTAAACGTGCTAAGCCCCCAGTCGAAGCTAACTCTAAAAAATGAAAAGTGAGAGACTCGTCAGATTAGTGCTCAGCGCCTGGGCGGCCGTTTTTTTTCTCGTTGTTGTTTTATTGCCACTGGGCGCACTATTTAGCGAAGTTCTAAATAACGGGAGTGTTAATCTTTTCCAAGATTCCGTCGTTGTTACCGTTGCCAAAATTACTTTTGCTCAATCCGTTTGTAGTACCGGATTGAGTGCCCTATTTGGATTGCTCATTGGAACCTGGTTAGGGAAGCAGAATTTCGGAAGATTCTCATCAGTGATTGAAGGACTATTTTTGCTCCCTTTTGGCATTCCCACGGTAATTGTCGCAGGTGCATGGGTATCGATCTTGGGACGAAACGGGGCGCTGTCGTTTTTAGATTGGTCCTACAGTTTAAAAGCAGTTATCTTGGCGCACGCTTTTTTAAATATACCTTGGGTATCACTATTGGTTTATCAAGCGATGAAAGACCTATCGAAGGACCAGATTGAAGCTGCGAGGACACTCGGCTCCGGGTTTTTTTATGAATTTCTATTTCTCATCTGGCCCAAAATTCGTTGGGCTTTTGCCAATGCATGCTGTCAAGTGTTTGCGCTTTGTTTGATGAGCTTTGCAATCGTACTGATTCTTGGGGGTGGTCCGCCCGTTCAGACTTTGGAAACCGAACTCTACGGACAATTGCGTAACGGCGGATTTTCAACTGGCATTTCTGGTGCCGTGAACTGTGCGCTCTGGGAATTGATTCTGGCGATGATTCCTTGGTTCTTTTTAACCTGTTTTCAATATTTAAAGAATATAAAAATAACACACCCAATCGAAGTAAAAGAATCTGTCCGTGGTGAAAAAAAATTAAATATTATATATGGAGTTATTCTAGGGCTTATTTTCTTAAGTCCTTATTTTGCTGTTTTTAATTTTGAAATTCTAAGTTCAACTCTAAAACAGCCAAATTGGTGGAGTGAAGTCAGGGAGCCGCTTTCTGTATCGCTGATTTTGGCTGGAAGTTGCAGTTTTTTGACGGTTCTTACCGCCTGTGGGGCTGTGATTCTATTAGGCCTGTCAAAAACTCGACGAAGATATCTGGCGTTGATAAGTATTTTATTTTCGATACCCAGCGGGGTCTCTGTGATGTCATTAGGCCTTGGCTTATGGCTACTCTACGGCAGATGGTTAGACTCAAAATTTGGAAATTTCGTTGCCATTTTGGCTTTACAGACTGCACTTTTTTTTCCAATTGTCCTGCGAACGTTAGGGCCTGTAGCTCAGTTCAAGCGAGCAGATTTATTTGAGACAGCGAAACTCTTAGGTGCTTCTCCCTGGCGGGCTTTTTATTGGGTCGAATGGCCAAGGTGGGTGGGACCGATTTTCTCCTCTCTCGCGCTAGTTGCGGGACTTTCAATTGGCGAAGTAGCGGCTGTGAGCCTTTTTTATGATGACAGCTGGGTTACCTTACCTGTTTTGGCTAACCGTTGGTTGAGATTATATCGGTTCGAACAGGCTGAATTAATTTTGGTCTTCTTGTTTGTGTGTTCTCTATTCTTTGTGGTAGGTTCTTTTTTATTAAAAAATCGTTTTGGTAATCAATATGTTAAAGGAAGCGGAAAATCTCCCAGCACCAGGCTTTGACCTTGAACCAATTTCTGAGTCCAATTTATTAAATAATCTTGTAGATTTCCAAATAAAAGGATTAAGAAAGGCGATTGCTGGTTTTATATTAAGTGCTGACTTTGTGGTTGGTGTTGGGGAACGCGTACTCCTTTCTGGAAGGAGTGGGAGCGGCAAGACCAGTCTCTTAAGAACTATCGCCGGCTTAGATCCTCTTAGACGTCACGACCAGGGACATTTTTATTTTGGTAGCGAGGAATGTTCTAAAGTCCCGGTGCATCAGAGGCAGATTGGATTAATGTTCCAGGAGCCGACGCTGTTTCCTAATCTATCAGTTTTAGAAAATATTACTTTTGGACTGAGAGTTCGGGGAGTTGGTAAGTCTCAGAGAGAGAATCTAGGGTCCCAATGGCTGGAAAAAGTGGGCCTTAAATCCAAAATGGAAAGTTCCGTAGACCATCTTTCTGGAGGGGAGAAGAAACGTATCGCCCTCGCGCGGGTGCTTATTTGGAAGCCACGTTTGATTCTGCTTGATGAACCCTTCTCGAATTTAGACCATGAACTCAAACAGAATCTCAGAAAGGAGCTCATTGAATTACATCAGCTCTGGCCGGCGCCGATGCTCATTGTTTCACACGATCAGGAAGAGTTGGAGTATTTCGGAACGAAAAGACTCCATTTGGAATGGAAGGATGATTCTGAGATAAGAATTGTCAAATCGTGTTGACCGAAGGGCTTATTATTGAATAAAGTAAAGAGAAGGGCTATTTTATATAGGAGAATTGTTTATGTCCCAAACCCCCCATTTTCAAAAAATTAAACCCCCAACGTCTGGCGAAGCGATTACTATCAAGAATAAGAAACTTCTGATTCCAGATCATCCAATTATTCCTTATATCGAAGGGGATGGGACGGGGCCAGATATTTGGCGGGCATCTCAGATGGTATTTGATGCAGCAGTTGAAAAGGCCTACGGTGGTAAGCGTAAAATCCATTGGTTTGAAGTATTTGCAGGTGAAAAGGCTTTCACTACTTTTAACGATTGGCTTCCCGAAGATACACTAACAGCAATGAAATCTTATTTAGTATCTATTAAAGGACCATTGACTACCCCTGTCGGAGGAGGAATTCGATCCCTCAACGTGGCGTTGCGACAAATGCTTGACCTCTATGTCTGTGTTCGGCCTGTGCGATGGTTTCAAGGCGTGCCATCTCCTGTAAAGCATCCAGAAAAAGTAGATATGGTAATTTTTCGGGAAAATACTGAAGATATCTATGCTGGAATAGAGTTTGAACAGAATTCTCCACAAGTCAAAAAGTTTTTAGATTTCATGGAATCGGAATTCCCTAAAGAATATTCAAAAATTCGTTTTCCTGAGACCTCTGGAGTTGGGATCAAGCCAGTTTCGAGAGAAGGGACTGAACGTTTAGTTCGAGCGGCGATAGAATATGCCATTCGAGAAAAGAGAAAGTCCGTTACGCTGGTTCATAAAGGCAATATTATGAAGTTCACAGAAGGCGCATTTAGAAGTTGGGGCTATGCGCTGGCCGAGCGTGATTTTGCGAAACAAGTTTACACCTGGGAACAATGGGAGAAAACGAAGAAAGCAAAAGGTGAGGAGGCTGCTAACGTCGAAATGAAGTCGGAACTCGAAGGAGGCAAAGTCCTTATAAAAGACGCGATTGCTGATATTACTCTGCAACAAGTTTTGACCCGGCCCGATGAATTTGATGTGATTGCAACTTTGAATTTAAATGGTGATTATTTATCAGACGCTTTGGCTGCTCAGGTGGGCGGTATCGGAATTGCGCCTGGAGGTAATATCAATTACTCGACTGGTTTTGCAGTTTTTGAAGCCACCCATGGAACTGCGCCGAAATACGCAAATCAAGATAAAGTGAACCCTGGATCTGTCATCCTATCCGGTGAGATGATGCTAAGATATATGGGATGGACGGAAGCCGCCGATCTGATTATCAAGGGTATGGATGGTTCGATTCAGAACCGTACTGTCACCTATGACTTTGCACGGCTCATGAAGATAGAAAACCAGGCTAAAGTTACTGAAGTGAAGTGTTCGGAGTTTGGTAAGGCCGTGATTAAAAATATGTAAATTCTGAAAACGAGGGATTTTGGTTTTAGGCGAGGAGTACTTTTCGAAAAAACCGGAGCATACACGTAAGTATGTGAGGATTTTTGAGAAAAGACGACAAAGCCTAAAATCAAAAGAGCCGTTTTCTTTTCGAAAAATCTATCTTATAGTCGGTGTCATCCTAGAAGTAGATCATAACGGTGTAAGAACATCTGGAGGGATTGCCATGCGTCGTCCGAAAATTTCCGTAATAGGTGCTGGATTTGTTGGTTCAACCTGTGCTCACTGGGCCGCTGCTAAAGAATTAGGAGATGTCGTTCTTATCGATATCAATGGCGATGTGGCGAAAGGAAAAGCCTTGGATTTGTTTGAGGCCTCACCAGTTGAAGGCTTCGATTCTCATGTCCAAGGGGGCAGCGATTACGGTCTGACCGCAAAATCGGATGTTGTAATTATTACCGCAGGCTTACCTCGCAAACCAGGAATGAGCCGTGATGATCTGCTAGCAACCAATGCAAAGATTGTTAAAGATTGTGCCAAACAGGCTGCCGCAGCGTCGCCCGATGCTGTTCTGATCATCGTTAGTAATCCATTAGATGCAATGTGTCATGTCGCAATGAGCGCTTCCGGTTTCCCAAGAGAAAGAGTCCTTGGAATGGCGGGAGTTTTGGATGGTGCTCGGTTCAGAAGTTTCATTGCGATGGAACTGAATGTGAGCGTCGAAGATGTTCAAGCTTTCGTTTTCGGTGGACATGGCGATACGATGGTCCCCATGCCTCGTTATGTTTCGGTCGGTGGAATTCCGTTGGAACAATTGCTGTCGAAAGAGAAAATCGCAGCTCTCGTTGCCAGGACACGAAATGGTGGTGCCGAAATCGTTAATCTGCTCAAGACAGGGTCTGCTTACTATGCTCCCTCGGCTAGCGCCGTTCAGATGGCTGAAGCTATTGTCAAAGATAAGAAGCGCTATCTACCTTGTGCCGTTCATCTGAAAGGCGAATATGGAATTAAAGACCTCTTTTGTGGAGTAATTGCTAAGCTAGGAGCAAAGGGTCTAGAGGATGTTCCCCAATTGGAATTAAATGCTGAAGAAAAAACGATGTTTGAAAAATCGGCTTCGGCAGTGAAGGAACTCGTCGTTGCAATGGAAAGGCTGGGAGTCTAGTCGATGAATATTCATGAGTATCAGGCAAAGGAATTGCTGCGTAGATTTAACGTCAATGTTCCAACAGGAAAATTGGTTGAAGAAGGGGACGGCATCGACAAACGTGCCCAAAAAGCAGCAGAGGATCTAGCGGCTGAACGAAAAAACTCAGTCTGGGTTGTTAAAGCTCAGATTCATGCGGGTGGACGTGGAAAGGCCGGGGGAGTTAAGGTTTGTAAAGACGTAGCCTCTGTCAAGAAAGCGGCCCAAGAGATCATCGGAAAAACGTTGGTTACTCCCCAGACCGGAAGCCAGGGAAAGGTAGTACACAAGGTCTGGATAGAAGAAGGGTCTGATATTGCAAGGGAGCTTTATCTAGGAGTTGTGATTGATAGAGCCATTTCTCAGGTCGTTATGATGGCTTCCACCGAGGGAGGAATGGAAATCGAGGAAGTTGCCGCTTCTCATCCAGAGAAAATCATCAAAGTCCCGGTCGATCCGGTTACTGGGTATCAACCTTTCCATGGTCGTAAACTAGCCAAAGCACTGGGATTAACTCCGGAGCAGACAAAGGAAGCGGTTGCTTTTTTTGGCAATCTCTATCGTTGTTTTATGGATTTGGATTGTTCCCAGGTTGAGATCAATCCCCTAATCCTCACCAAACAAGGAAAGTTAGTTGCTCTCGATGCCAAGTTCAATTTCGATGACAATGCTCTCTACAGACATCCCGATGTCGTTGCGATGCGAGATCTCCTCGAAGAGAATCCACAGGACGTGGAAGCCTCCAAGTATGAGCTCGCCTATATTGCGCTGGATGGAAATATTGGATGCCTTGTGAACGGTGCTGGTCTCGCTATGGCCACCATGGATATCATTAAATTGCATGGCGGCGAACCTGCGAATTTTCTAGATGTGGGGGGTGGAGCTTCGAAGGAGAAGGTCGCCCACGCTTTTAAAATCATCCTGAAGGATCCGAAAGTGAAGGCGATTCTAGTTAATATCTTTGGCGGAATTATGAAGTGCGATGTGATCGCCGAAGGGGTTATCGCGGCTGCCAAGGAGCTAGAGCTTGAGGTTCCGCTTGTCGTTCGTCTTCAGGGAACTAACGTCGATCAAGGCAAAGCAATTCTGGCAAAATCCGATTTAAAAATTATTCCAGCAGATGGTCTCACCGACGCCGCAAAAAAAGTGGTCGGGGCTGCCCAAGGAAACAGTTGAGGAGCACCCTATGGCAATTTGGGTAGATAGAAATACAAAATTGATTGTACAGGGCATTACCGGTTCGCAAGGAAGTTTTCATGCGATGGGATGTCGGGATTATGGAACTCAAGTAGTCGGGGGAGTCACCCCGGGCAGAGGTGGACAGGTCCACGAAGGATTTCCTGTTTTTGATACAGTGGAAGAGGCTGTTCGAAAAACCGGAGCAAATGCCAGCATGATCTTTGTTCCGCCTGCGGGCGCAGCTGATGCAATTTGTGAGGCTGCTGATGCCAAAATCCCGTTGATCACCTGTATTACGGAAGGAATACCGGTCCGTGATATGTTGGCCGCCAAACGCTATATTAAGGGTACAAAATCAAGGCTTATTGGCCCCAATTGTCCCGGGATTATTACCCCTGATCAGTGCAAAATCGGTATTATGCCTGGGTTTATTCATAAGGCAGGTGGGGTAGGTGTGGTGTCCAGATCCGGAACTCTGACGTATGAGGCTGTTTATCAGCTTTCACAATTAGGTATAGGTCAAAGCACCTGCGTTGGAATTGGTGGAGACCCTATCAATGGTACAAATTTCATTGATGTTTTAGAGGCCTTTAATAGGGATTCAGACACCATAGGAGTTGTTTTGATTGGTGAAATCGGAGGGACCGCAGAGGAAGAAGCTGCAGAGTACATTCGGCGCGAGGTCAAGAAGCCCGTTGTCGGATTTATTGGAGGTGCGACGGCCCCTAAGGGTAAGCGCATGGGCCACGCTGGAGCGATTATTTCAGGCGGTAAAGGGACAGCTCAAGAGAAATTTGCTGCCCTTGAAAATGCGGGCGTGAAAATAGCTAAGAGTCCCGCCGATTTAGGAAGTA
>Ga0207098_10087_pt1 | contig 29778 bp, 23 predicted proteins | sample Alteio_BWMinHeat_84_FD_153548 | JGI IMG/M metagenome (GOLD analysis project Ga0207098, IMG submission 153548) | Enriched cells from forest soil in Barre Woods Harvard Forest LTER site, Petersham, Massachusetts, United States -... | ecosystem: Environmental > Terrestrial > Soil > Temperate forest >...
TCACGAATTGGTGCTGAAAGACGTAGACCTGCTGTTCTTCAGTCCAACGCTGATTCACAGCGCCGTGATTCCCGGATTTGGCCTCGGCACCGAATTCGCTCATGATTACCGGCTTTTGCGGAAACGTCCAGTGAATGTTGTCGGCGTCCTCGGGCGTCATTTCGTACCAGCCAATGTATTCATTTTGTCCGATCACATCGAGCGCGTCGCAGAGAGGATCATTGTTGATCATCTCGATGCCGTTGGGTCTGGGCCCGATGATGGCAGAGGTGATGAGACGGGTCGAATCAAGTTTCCTGGCTTCGTTGGCTAGGTCGGTAAGAAATCTGGTGCGCACCGGATTGTTCGGTGTCTCATTGGAGACCGACCAAAGGATCACGGAGGCTTTGTTGCGATCGCGGCGGATCATCTCCTTGAGCATAAAGACGTCCTTGGCATATACCTCGGGCTTGTCAAATGAGATGCGCTGCCAATTGGGTATCTCGGACCAGATCATGATTCCGGCCCGATCGGCCGCTCGTTCCATGCGCTCGTCGTGAGGATAGTGGGCGAGGCGGGCGAAATTGGCGTGCATTTCTTTAAGGTAGTCAAAGACGGTGCTGACGTCGCTGTCTGTGTTGGCGCGGCCCCCTCGGATCGGAGCTTCTGCATGCATATTTACGCCCTGCAAAAACATCGGTTTGCCATTTAGGAGGATGCGGGTACCGTCAACACGGATATCGCGGAAACCGATATCATCGGTCAGCCGGTCGTCTCCCGAGGCAACAGTGACCTTGTAGAGCTTTGGATTGTCTGGTGACCAGAGAGTGAGTCGGGCAGCATTGACCTTGAACCGTGCGTTGCCTTCGGCATCGGTAGTGGCCGTTCCGTTGGCAGCTGCTTCTGGAATATCGACCGTAACCGCCGTTCCGGCAGGGGCGTTCAGAACGTGAACGTAGCCCGTGATTTCAGCGTTGTGAGGATCGAAGCTGGGGCCGTGCGCAAGGTGCAGATCGTAATCGTCAATGAAGACGGAGGGCACCGTAACAAGCGAAACGTCGCGGGTAAGACCTGCATAGTTGAACCAATCGATGCCAACGGAAGGAATGCCATCGATAATGCGCGTGGCATCGACGGCGATCACAACAAAGTTTGAGCCTTGATGCAGGATGGCTGTAACTTCACAGTCAAAAGGTGTATAGCCGCCCTCGTGATCGCAGACCCGTTTCTGATTGACCCAGACGTGCGACCGGTAGTTGGCCGCACCCACATGCAGGAACGTACGGGTGTTCGCTTTGGGCTGCGCCTCGAAGTCTCGCTGGTACCAGAGAACACCTTCATAGCTGAAGAGCTCGGGAACTTGCGTGTTCCAGTCACCGGGGACTTTCAGGGTGGGCGCAGTTGAAAAATCGTATTCCTGGTTATGCTTGCCGACGATATTGGGATGTTCATTCAGGGCATAGGACTTGTCATTGATCTCTCCATTCGAGGTATAGAGAGCTCTCCCTGGGGATTGGTCCACAAGGTAGTGCCAGTCTCCATTGAGGCTGGTCACGGCGCGATGGTCGACTCCCACCAGCAGGGTCTCGAGAGGTGGCTGTGCGAAGGCCGGAGATACAAGGCAAGAGCCGGCCAGCAAAACAGAAACATGAACGAGCATTAGACAATTTACCCGCCGGTCGAACGCGGTCATAGGAACTGGCACCCCCGCTTCGAGCTTACAGGGACAAGGGCGGGGTGGGCGAGCATTGGGAGCGCTCATGGAGATTCCCGCCCAACCCGCGCAATGTTGTCGGTTGCGGGCGATGGCCTGACTCAGGCTGCGAATGCACCGCTGGCAAGGGTTTGGCCCCGCCTTTGCCGAGAACGGACCAACCAATAGAAGGCAACAATGTGCGTGATCATCAGCAAAGGCACGTAGATGATCGGGATGGCGTATGTCGAGCCCAACTCCCCCGCCATCGCGGGAAGGCCGACCTGGATAGCGTGGTAATAGTCGATGATGAGATCGGCCGCTCCGACGAGATTAAAGGCGACGACGAACAACCAGAAAAGTGGACGCGCCCTTGCGGTGAGAAGCGCCAGCATGGCTAAGACTCCAGTGGCAAGGTCGCCGTAGGCGGAGAAGGTGGTAAAGCCAGAGGGCAAATGAGCGCCTACGACGCCGGGGAGGATAAAGACCAACCCGAAGAAGCGGAAGCTATGCAGAGTTGCAATGGCGCGGTGCGCTTCGAACCGGTCCATCGATCTGAGTCTGGGCAGGATGTAGACGCCGAAGCAAAGCAGCCAGGCGACATAACCTAAAACGAGATGTATGCGGAAGAGAGTTTCTGGCGACATATGGCCTCTGTCGATATAGGATTATATCAATCATCCTATCGACTCAAAATCTGTCCCATGACCGTCTTGGACTGATGGGCCGAGTGCCGATGCCCATTGGCATGCGCTTGCGCGCGATTTGGCACGGGCCAAGGCGGCGAATGCCCCGATCCCTGGGGAGGGTTAAAGCTGGAGTTGGTTCCTGAACTACGGTCTCACGGGGTTGCAAGGTGGCATTCTGCTTCCTTTAGTCAACACCGGAGAGTCTGGGATCCCGGCGTCCGGGGAGCGCGCGGAGTGAAAGAGTGAGTTTGCTTTGGATGCTCCGTTATAGCACACAGCTCAATAACTCCGAGCGCGAATATGTCTGGACACCTCACGCTAATTGCGGTACCTTTTTGATCGAATTATCCTGTCCCCGTTTTTCGGTTGTTGACGCACTAAATAGAAGTTATTTCCCTTCTCCTTTCTCGAAGGGTCACGATCCCAATCTAACGGCCCAGCGAGACCTAATTTCAGATCTGAAAGTGCGGACGGATCTCGCGACTTTCGATACCGCGTCGGCATTCAGGGGTATACACATGGCTGATGACAATTCGGGAACCATCCACGATAGCAGCGACGGCGGCGTTGCCGGCAAACACGACCCCGTCGATTCGCCCCGGTTTCTGCTCGGCCCCGCGACCTCGGGCGAATTCAACAGCGCCACACTGCGACTGATTCCGATCGCATGTTTTCGCGTGGACGATATCCGATTTGCCTTCGACTCTTCGTTCGTTGGGTTCGATCCGGCCGACGAAAAGAATGATATTCGGGCGGAATTGAAGCTCCTGGTCAATCTGCGAAAAGACAATCCGGAATCACCGCTCTCTGTTTTCGGGCATGCTGATCCGGTTGGCAGCGATGATTTCAACAAGCAATTGAGCGGACGCCGGGCGACTGTAATTTATGCGCTACTCATCTCGACTACGGATCCCGACACCGCGACAAAGCTGTGGCAACGAGTGGCGCGCGAAGAGAATTGGGGCCCGGACCAGCGGCAGCAGATGCAGGCGCTAACCGGCCTTCCTGCAGGTACAGCGGATGCCACCCTTTTTAAGACCTACATGCAGAAACTCGCGCCGGCCGATCTAAAGGTAAGTAAGAAGGATTTCCTGGCCCAGGGCGCTGATGCAGGGGGCAAAGGCGATTACCAGGGGTGCAGCGAGTTCAACCCCAAGCTGATCTTCTCGACCCAGAGAAACAGCGAATTCGAGAAAAATTCCGACAAAACCGTCAGAAACGATGCAAATGGCCTCAATCGCCGCGTGATCGTACTGCTTTTTCAGAAGGGAAGCAAAATCACCCCGGCGAGTTGGCCATGCCCCCGCGCGACAGAGGGTGTTGCCGGCTGCCGAAAAAGATTCTGGTCCGATGGCGAAAAACGGCGCAGCACACGGCTCCCCGATAAGGATCGCAAGTTCGACGACACCAAGGACACGTTCGCCTGTCGGTTCTATCACCGGTTGCTGACCAATTCCCCATGCGAGTCGGAATTGACCATCGTCAAGATCCGCCTGTTTGACGCCCAGGCGCGGCCGCTGCCGTTCGCTCCCTGCCTGACTACCGAAAGTGGACAAACTAAGGCTGCCCGGGCAACGGGCGCTCCGCCCAGCCCGCTCGGAACCACTTCTGGATCGGCGCCTGGCAACTTCGCCGGGGGCAACATAGAGGAGGGGATCGTCACCGTGCGGGTCAAGAAACTCCCGACGACCGTCAAAGTAAGATGGAGCCGTCCCAAAGCCACGGAGACTTCGCCGGCTCCTCTGCCTGACCCGGCGGACCTCGATGACTTCGAATTTCAGATGGATGTGGCGGTCGACATACCCGATGCGGACCCGCAGGCGGCAACAACGAGCCGATTGAAGAACCTGGGATACGACACTGATCCGAAGAGAAAAGAGGTGCCGGGAATGGGCGATCCTGTCCAGGCTTTCCAGCGTGACTACAAACCGCAGTTTGCGGACATCATCGTCGATGGAACTTTGAATCAGCCCACGATCAATGACAGCAAGTCGTCGCACGATGGAACCAAGCCGGTTCTGCGCGCCGGCAGCGATATCGATCTGAAGAGGTGACGGAGGTTAAATACAAGCAATCCGCCAGCCGTCGGATCCGTGATGCAGCGAGCCAATCGAGAGTGGTTACGGTGCCATTGTGGGGCTGAGTTCAAGGATTGCCAGGACCGCGAAGTAACCCGCCATCGCGAGCGGGGCGACAAACGCAGCAGAGTGCCGACGCCGCCGGTACCGCCACCTCTCAACAAAACCGACAACCATGCCTCCGATCATGGCGACCAGGCTGTGTCCGGCAAATTCGCAGGCAAACATCAACGGCCAGCATGTCCGGATGCAAGCGAGGCCGATGAAACTCCCGAAGCGGATGCAATCGCGATCTGCATGCCAGCCCAGAGGCGCTATCGGCCAGGTGCGGTGGCAAGCCCATTGTGCGCGTTTATATGTGACCGTCCTCTGCCAGAGGGCAGCTAACAGGAAACAAAGTGCCGGTGTGGCATAAGTATGGGTCCAGTCCAGCTGGCGAAGCATTACGGCCGCTATACCTGCCGCCAGCCAAGGCGCAAGATAGCCGAGAAGGAATCCCCCAATGGCGCGGTGGCGCCGTGCCCAAAGGCTTGCAGAGGCTGTGAATCGTACGGTGCCCGTGAGGAGGGGCAACATCATCGCCGCCACCATGACCATCCAGTCGGCGATCGCCGCGAAGAGCGTCATCCTGTGGTGCACGCCGTGCCCGGCGGTTCGCCAAGCGTGAGGGAGCATGACTGCCCACGCTACCGCACCCACTCCGATCGTCCACCATTCCGGATGCAACCAAAAGAAGGATTGAGTTTTGACGCCGACCGACCTGCACTGGCGGGCAACAGCGGGGATCATTTGAAGTAGAGGCTGACTCGCCCCACTTTAACCTGGGGCACCTCCCCCTCCCAATAGCCCCTATTGAAGGTTACGCGCAGATTTCGCGGATCCCAGTTCTTACTGGCGATCAAACGGGGAACAGCGTCAGTTAGATCCACAGTGAAACTCAAGCCGTTTCCCCCTCGCGGTCCCTCGGGGTCGCTCGCCTTCTTCACGCCGAAGGTTCCCAAATTCCCCACGAGCAATTCGGGATGCTGTTCGGGAGCATCGCCTCGGGGCAGGTTCAGATAAACGCGGAACGGAGGCGCCTCTTTGCTGCAAGTGAGATTCTCAATATAGAGGTACACTTCCATCTCTGATAAGGCTTTGTGCGAGGCTGCCGGACCCGTTGGTGCGTGCATCGCCAGGGTTATCTCTGTTGGCTGAGAGCCCAGGAAAAACGGCTCGCTCGTAGCCCCCACCATTTCTGCAACACGCGGGGCCTCTGCTGCGGGCTTTTGTGGATCCTGCGGATTCGCCATCTTTGACTCCCTCGGAACACTCTGCTCCACCGATTGGGCGCACGTCCCTAAAGCGATACTCACTAAGACAATGAACCGCGTAAACCACGCACCGGGCTTCGATGGACGCATTTCCATATCTGCCGTTACTTTACTCGCTGGCGGGCGGTTGCCCTAGGGCGCGCCGTTGAACGGATCACTGATGTCTTCATACTCATAGGACAACGGCGGCTGCCTGGTATCTAAACAGGCCCGCGAATTCATGGGAGTCGCCACTCCATTCTCATCATGGAAATCGAAGGAATCGCCAAGCCACTTTTTTGAGTCCTGACCCGGGTCCGAATCTTTCGGGTTGCGGTCCAATCTCTTCAATTGCTTTTGCCGCTGAGTCCACACCTCCCACAGCCGGTCGATATTGCAATGATGTAACCAAAAGATGGGGTCGAGAGCAGCGGTTTCAGGATCGATCATGTAGCTGCCGTTGCCAAAATTGTTGTGCACAACGTTGTGAGGGACCATTTCGAGAGACCCGGAGTTTCCCGGGATGTGGGAGTGCCCATCTGGAGGGAACACGGGCCCGCCGAAGGCTGGACGGACGCCTGGAAATGACTTCGACTTCAAGCAGTTCAGGTTGGTATCGGGGTTGCCCGGGATGGGCGTGAAGGGCGGAGACGGATTGATATCCAAAAATGGCAGGCCTCCATTCGCTCTCGTAGAGCGCTGAGTCACAAACAGATGATTCACGGCAGGGTCGGCCGGTTTCCGAAAAGGCTCCGGCAGCAAGGGCGTCGAGGTGACATTCCAATACGGCAGAGCCCAGTCTTTGGGTCCGCCGAGTATGCTCGCGACAATCTTCGCTATTGTTTTCTCAAAGAAGTGCAGGTAAATACGATGCCAGGAAAGAAAAAACCACGCCCCATGTTCGCATTTCGCCCAGAATTTATCCGCATCAGCGGGAAAGGTGTCCTTGGATAACTTATTTGGATCCCCTGGCCGGTTTGGGAGCAGCGTCTTATCGATTCGCCCCGCCCTTTGAGGGTAGTCATGAATCGCCCCCTGGTAACGCCAACTCAACGGATTGTCGAGTCCCAAGGTCTGCATATGAGCAATGGCCTTCTCGTAGAATTCCAGGGTCCGATCGGAAGACGGCAGCTTGGACACATCCCGGCGTATTCGGACCGGCGGTGGAACAGCAGGCCGCCTTGTGGTTCCGTTGCTCATTGCCGCCTCTTTCGTTCAAAACGATTTGAATGCGCCTGATTGGGGAATAGGCATCCTAGAATTAGTCCAAATCATACCGCGGACTTCAAGCGTGCACCAACAAAATGCCGTTTTCAAGATCTTCGTCAGCTTGGCGGGACAGTCACCACTAAGTGGACATATGACGACTCGGTCCGCTCTAACCCACGGCAACTGATACGTCCTGGCGTGGCAATCAGGATGGATCACGAAGTATGATCCCGGTTAAGGGATCGGGTGGGCACACCGAAGATCGAGCGTACGAAGAGTCTTCGCACCGCGCGCTTGGTCTCAGTGACTATTGCGGCTTATTACTTTGTAGGGGCGGCCTGAGAAATCAGTGCATGCCTGCATGCCTGAATGCAAAGCCTGGGCGCCATGTTCTGACCTGTAATATACTTCGGTGCGGGGAAATCGATGGCAGAAGACTACACAGTCCAGCAGGGCGACCATCTGGCCAGGATCGCGAGAGCCTTCGGCTTTTCAGACTGGCAGACGATCTGGAAACATCCCAACAACGCCAATTTGAAGAATAAGCGGCAGAACCCAAACGTCTTATATCCAGGTGACTTGTTATATATACCCGACCGCCAATCGCGCGAGGAATCGTGCAGTACCGATAAAAAGCATGGCTTCGTCATGAAGACCTCTGACCTCAAACTCCGGTTGACGCTGCGCGATCAGTATGAAAACCCGATAGCCAATGCCTCCTGTAACTTGATTCTGGGGGCCAAATCCGACACCGTCACCACAGATGGTAGTGGAAAAATCGAGGTCGATATTCAACCGGATGATCACGACGGTATTCTGATAATCCAAGACGCTGAGACACCATTCGAAAGCACTCCAATTTCATTCAGAATTGGAGATTTGGATCCGGTCCTTGAAACCTCCGGACAAGTTGCCAGGCTGAATAACCTGGGATACTTTGCGGGAGATATCAAACAACCCGATCCCGCAACCTTCCAATCGGCCGTTGAAGAGTTTCAATGTGACAACAACCTGACGGTCGACGGCATCTGCGGTCCAAATACCCAGGCCAAGCTCAAGCAAGTGCATGGGTGTTGAGCCAGTTGGACGAGACGCCCGAACACTGCGCATTCGCGAGTCTCTGACGCGACATGCCTACCCTAATCGAGGACGCGTCCATGGCTGTTTTCCTAGTCGGACTTGGCCTGGGCTTGGTGCGCTTGAGGAAGTGGGGGATTGCCTATGAGATCAGTGCTGAGGCTGAGGGCGGAGAATACGAACGGGAGAGTCCGTAGGGTCCTGAGGGCATGCGTGATCAGCGTTCCGCAAGATCCCGGTCCTGATACCCCCGCCGAACTTGATTGGCATGAGAATGAGCCGGCATCGGATTCTCCCTTCAATTAAGATGGCCCGCGTGGGGCACGGAAGAGTGCCAAGTCTTTGGTGCCCATGCGGGCTTTTTGTTTTCGGTGTTCAAGAAAACGGCACGCGGAAAGCTCGAAAGCTCTCAGGGATGACAGGCAACGGCCCAAAATATCCTAATCCAGACCGGTAAGCAAAATCTGAACACACATGTGCATCTCGACTACGGCTATGCAGTCACGAGCCACTCTAGCCAGGTATTCGATGCTGCCCAATTCGCGGTTCGCCACCTTGACGGTCGTTGGAAGGCGAAGTGAATTGGATGCGGTCGGCTTTGGAAAAGCTACGCGCTTCCTCTCGGAACACGGAGACACCCTGCCGCCGTCGAGGATCGTGAGTGCGCTCATTTTGTCCTGCAGTTGCACGGTTAACCAGTTGGCTGCGGCATCGATGCTTTTCACGCGCGCATACTCACCCCAGCCGATGCCGACCTCCATTGATCTCCGTTAGCAGCGCAGGATGTCGCCCCACTTCATACCGTTCTGCCCAAGTGTGGTCCGCGCCGGTCATGTCTTAGCGCGGAACCAGCGCACGGACCTGCACCTTGCGTTCTTCATCCCCTCCCCAACAACGCTTCTCGGGCTCGGTCGAGGCCGCGCAATATTCTTTGCCCTACCCGGCTGAGGCTGAGAACTCCGCCATCTTCGACAAACCCGATCATGTGATTCATTCGCGCCCCAGAGTTTCCGGCTCGAGGCCTCCCACGCCGGACGATTCCGGTGACCGCAAACCGCAACCGTCGAGTCGGATCAGGAAAAATAGAGCGCGTAAACCGCCGACAAATGCGACCGGGCCGCCTCAAGCCAAACTCCTTGTAAGCCGCGAAGAGGCCGCGCAGCTCCTCTCCATCAGCGTCCGGGGAGTGGATTACCTGACCGCCACGAGGCGACTATCCACCCGAAGGATCGGAACGCGAGTATTGATTCCGATCGAAGACGTGCGTAAGTCTGCCCGCTCCGATCATCCCGAGCGGCTGGCCGGCTGATCAAAATCGCCAGGAATCACTCAGAAGAACGTGAAGGAAGCAAACGACGAAGCCAGGTGGGAGCAGGTTTATGCAATTCCGTTAGTTTGCCGTTCTCGCAAATCGCCACCAGACGAAATGGTCTCCGCAAATCGTCGTTATCGAAAACCCACACACGCGGAAGCCTTCGAAGCGCCTCGCGAAGGTTTGCCAGGATCCGTGGATAACGGCTGACCAATTTTTCGTAAGGCACGTCGTGGCCGCCCTGGCTGACGCGCATCGCCACGCGCTCCTCCGAGACTTCGGGACCGGAAGTACCAATGAAACAGAGGAGCACCGTGTAGCCTGCAGCAGCTGCATCCGTGAGGAATGAAAGTTTGTCTCCGACCGGATCGGAAAACACCGTCTCAAAAACGAAGCTCTCGCGCTGGCGAATCAGTTCCTCGCGAATGGATGCGGCCAGGGCCGCAGCTTCGTATGGATCGATATTCAATTCACGCGCCAGCAGGTCGGCATTGACGAAGCGAAGTCCTGCGGGTTCGAGATGCGCGTAGTAAAAAGTTGTTTTTCCGGCTCCGTTCGGTCCGGCAAGCGCGACCACGATCGGTCGCTGATCAAGCGGTGAAGAGACAGTCAACGAGCGGCCTTGGCTTTTGCGGATATGCGGACCGGCCTGAATTGCCGTTTCACGAAGCGTCCAACGGTCTGGCGTCCGTCCTCGCCCGTGCGGATGAGCAAACCAGGTCTAGCAAAGTGAGGCTCATAGTGGGGAAACGGCTGGCTGTGAAGCCAAGCTGCGGTTTGCTTCCTGCCCTCCGGCGAGTCAACCGAAGACAGACAGGAAGAGAGCGGGCGGATGGCGGCGTTCCGGGCAAGCATCAATACCTGCTCTCCTTTAAGCAACGTCTCAACCGAGCGGCCAAGACGCGCCCAGAACTCCACCTGTCCGGCGATGGATCGCTCCGTCACTTCACCGGCGAGCCGTGCATCAAGTACAAGGGCATCGGAAAGCTTCACGGGCTGGCTCATGCAGCCATGGTAGCACAATGCTACCGGAGCCCCGATGCAGCCGTAGCCTTCCATGTTGTCATATGCTCTTCCTTACCATTCGGTGCGATCAGGCGCAACGTGGCCAGAACTGGAGTTGGAGCCTTAGAGAAAGGCGGAGGCGGGAATCAGGGTTCGAAAGATTAAATACGCCTGACAAATGCCGACCCAGAGCCGGTCATCCCACGCCGATTCCAGAAGCAGCTTCGCCACTTCCGAATTGGGCAAGTCCCCTTGGGCGTGTTATATACCCAATGGGGTATAAGTCTTGGTGCCTGTTTTGGTGCCTGTTAGATTTGAAATTTGACGCACTGCCATGCAGTATCGTGCAGTCAACGATCACCACATATCTATTGTAAACAAAGCGTTTATGCAGACAATTGCGCTGCGGCGCATTCCCGTGCAAAGTGGCCAAAATCTGACTACGATCAGTAGGCCGGGAGTTCGAATCTCTCCGGGCGCACCATTTAAATCATTCTTAATCAATAACTTCTCATCACTGCCCGCCAGGGTAACGGAGGGAAAGCCGGTCGTTGTCGAAAGCGGTCCTCTTCCGAATTCCACAAAGAAGATTGAAACCATCGACATACATGAACTCAACCGCTTGGGACGCTTGGCGTTTGTCGCTTACAGGCTTTCTGGTTGCCGGTTTGTTCCTCTCAAGGAAGTACGCGTTGACCCTGTTTCTTTTGGGCGGCGTCGGCAAGGCTGGGTTTGACATCGGTCTGCGGCGGGGATGGTTGATCCACGCTTGCCGGTGAAGAAGGTATTGATCCTTGCCCGGCATATTGACGATTTCCTTTGTGGCCCTGATGTACATCATGATCAGAATTCTGAACCTGATGCACTGATTTAACGATTGCATCAATCCCCGGGCAAGTCTCCGGTATGCTGAACAACAACCGGCGTGTATGAAGATTGCTTCACGTAGTCGACAGCATGGAAGTGGCGGAGCCGAGACGCTCGTAGCACAGATGTGCCGCATGCTGCGAGAGCAGGGTCACGACGCCTGTGTTTATGCGGTCGCCGCTCTTGGCCCGCTCGGCGAAGAGTTGCTGAAACAAGGGTTCGCCGTACAGGCACAAACGGGCCGGCATTTGTCCGAGGCAACGCGAAACTTTTTCCGAATCTTCAGAGAGTCGAGACCCGATGTTGTCCATCTTCATAACCCGACGCCGACCATTTATGCGGCGCCAGCTGCCAAAATGGCGGGCGTGCGCTGCGTTGTATCGATGCGCCACAACCTGGTGGCTCCGCCGCGGCGCCTGTCTGTGGAGGTGAAGTACGCTCTCGCTGCAACCTGTTGCGACTGGGTAGTCGGGATCTGCGACGCAACAGTGAAGAATCTGAAAAGCATGCACACCGTTCCAGCACGGAAGATCGTGCGTATTTACAACGGAACAGTGCCGCTCCAGCGAGTAGCGATCGAGCAATGCCCCGCAAAGAGCGGATTCACGCTCCTGTATGTCGGCCGGCTTGCGCCGGTGAAGAACCACCCACTGCTCCTCAATGCCTTTCGCGCCGCCCTTTCGACCATGCCCGATCTGCGTCTCTGGATGGTGGGGGACGGCAGCGAACGCGTCAAGCTGGAGAGCCTCGCCACCGAATTGGGCATTGCTGAACAGGTCGCCTTCTGGGGACAGCAACTCGACGTAGCGCCCTTCTTCTCCGCCGCCGATGCATTCATCATGTCATCAAGGTCGGAGGGATTGCCTATGTCCCTGCTGCAAGGCTTCTCACTGGGGTTGCCTGCAATCGTAACTGACGTGGGCGGCAGGGCGGAAGTCGTTCGGCTTGGGAACGCTGGGCTTACGGTGTCAGCGACGGATCCGGTGGAGATGAGTGCGGCAATTCTGATGATGGCAAACAGCAAAACCCAACGAGAACGGTTCTCGATGAACGCGGAGGCAATATTCCCTTCGCAATTCATTTTGCAATTAATGACTGATTCGTACCTGGAGCTTTATAGGCAAGCTCTGCGAGCCCGGCGCGCTGTGAAGGGCTAATTGGTCTGCATCCTCCGTGTCTAGGTGACAACAGCCAAGTCCGAAAAATCAATCTTTGCGAGACACGATCAATTCAGCTCACTTGGATTGTCATGCGATCGTGGCCGGAATCCTGTTCCTTACACGAGCAACCATCGCGATGGGCGGATGCTCAGGGATGGTGATTAACAACAATACTGCATCTCGAACTGGCACCCCGACTCCTTATACCATGACCGTAACCGGCACCAGCGGAAAGGTGCATCAAACAACCACCCTCACGCTTACCCTGCAGTAGGAGAGACCTATCGGTATGCAGTAACCGAGATAGGTTTTGCGTCCCAAGTTGACATCGAGAGCGAGTGTAAGGGGCCTTTTTCTTTAAGGAAATAGCCCCTCGGCCGCATCGATTCCATACCCACTCGATGCGAACCGCTGTCGTCAGCGACTCTGACACAGCGTAACCGGTGAGCGCATCGTCGTTGAGCCTTCCCTGTTGGCCCCATCTTACTTACTGCCGCTTCCTAGTACTACGACCGTGTGATTGAGTAATTAAGTTTCCGTCGGGCCTGTTTTCGGGTGAACTTCCACTGAATGGTGATCCGATCGCGGTTTGTGCGCCGATTCCAAGCTTTGGTTTGACGGCGCAGTTGGCCAATATCTCCGATCCTGCGTCTGCCCAGGCACTGGCGGCCGAAAAGACTGATCTCTATCTCGGCCTGATTCAGCCAGCTTCCATGCGTGGGCGTGTAGTGTACCGTAAAGCGATTCCACAACCATCCACCAATCTCTTCCCCAAAGCGGTCAGTCAACGCCTTGCGGGTGTGGGTGCTCAGGTTGTCGACGACCAGATGAATGGTGTCTGCTGCCGAATAATGCGCGGCGATCTCAAGAATGAAGTCGGCGAACTCCGGCGATGAGCGTGTGGGTGTCACTTTGGTGAAATGAACTCCCGCCTTGGGTTCGATACCGCAGAAGACATTTGCCGTTCCACAGCGCTTGTACTCGTAATCTCTTCGGGCCACCTTGTAGGGCTTCACGGGCATCACAGGCCGGGTATCTTTATGCAGAACCACCGGCCTTTTCGTCGACGCAAACCACCGGTTCGCTTTTCGATAGGGGCCTTTCGTATATCTTGAGCATGTCCTCCATCTTGGCGATGTACTCCTCGTCCAGCTTCCCCACGCACCACATTTTGCCGAGTCGGCCCGGGGAATCACACCCCGAGCCGCTTCATACCTGGCCCAATCAAGTTGGGCCTTTTCACTGTTACGTTCACGACCATGGTCTTTCGACATAAGCCGCTAACAGCGGTTTGAAGCCTCTTCTTACAAAGCGGCTCCGAAGGGCCTACCTTCATCATTCGTACAGCACAGACCTTGCGGTCTTTCTTAACACAATTTCCCGCCACGGCTTGAGATCGTGGCTTTCCAACAAGACACGGATGGTCTCTCGGCCCACGTTCGGGACAAGTTTGCGTTTAACAACTTCTTCCGTCAGCAGTCGCACCGTCCAGCGTGCCCGTCCTTCTGGGGGCGGCGAGCAGACCACCGCGACTATCCGCTGTTGCTGTTGCTGGTCCAGTGCCGGAGTTTTGCCCGGTCGAGCGGCATCGAACAACGCCCGCTCGATTCCTCCTTGCTGATAGCGCTTGCCGATCTGCCAAACGGCCTTGGCCGAGAGCATCAGGTTGGCACTCACCGCAGACGTGGACTGCCCCTGATCCATCTGAAGCAACGCTAAAGCGCGTATTACCGTGCGTACTGATTGCAAACCGCCGCCGAGCAACTGCTCCAATTGCTGCCGATCTTTCGAAGTTAGCGAAATCTCAAGCCGCTTGCCTCTGCCCATGCAATCAGCTGTACAAGCAAACAGAGCACCCTACAAGTACCTACATTGATTACCTATACATGCGGTCATGGTACTGGCGAGTTAGATGATGCAGATTTGATTGCCGGTTCAGGCCAAGTCGGCGTTAAGCATGCCTCAACCGCGGATGCAGTGTTCGAACCTCTTCTGAAAATCAGGCGAGGAGTGAAGCCAAAGGATAGGCCAGTAAGGGGGAGCGCCCGATTTCATCTTCTCGCTCTTGGAAGCTCCACTTTGTCGATCGAGGTATAAGGTTCCTCGTGACTCCGATCGCTTGCCCCTGTCTCGGTTCGGCTTTACCGACGGATAGGAGTGCTTCCCGGGACTGTAGGCCGGACCAATTGGATGGTTCACACAGCGGTATCCGCTAAGGCGCATGATTTCGATTGGAAAGCGGGGTGAGCGGCTCGTTCGACGCCATTCCAGCCCGCCCGCCAATCAAGCCGCTCGCAAAACATCCCTTGAACCGAATCGATCACCAAGCCGGACGGAGAGGAGAGAATTCCCTCGATCGTGTTCATTTGCGCACAGAGGGTTTCGAGATCGAACAAATGCGGGGCTCGTTCTGCGAACAATCCAGGCTCCGTCCATTCATTTCATGAGGCTTACCGGGCAATCGTTTGGCCGGAAACATGCACCCGAGGTTACTGGCTTAGAGGAAACGTATATGCAGAAACTGCGACTTGATCTTCGCGTGGCGATGCGGCAACTGGCCAAGTCTCCCGGTTTTGCGATTACAGCCGTTCTGATGCTGGCGTTTGGCATTGGCGCCACCACGGCGATCTTCTCGATCGTGGAGGCAGTTCTGCTGCGGCCGCTGCCGTTTCCGGATTCGGAGCGGCTGATGGTTTTGTCGGACCGGCTGGAGGGGGTGAATGTCGGCACGAATGGGAACGAAGTCGGCGTCACCGTGCCTGATATCAAGGCTTACACCCGGGAGACCCAGGGGTTTACGGCGCTGGGCGGATACCAGGGAACGGGCTTTGAACTGTCGGGTGCAGGCGAGCCAGCGCAACTCAACGCGTCCCGGCTGACGGCCGGCGTTTTTTCGGCACTCGGCGTACAGCCCCAACTGGGAAGGGTCTTCACCGCCGATGAAGACGAACATCATCAGCAAGTGGTGGTGTTGAGCTATGGAACCTGGGTGAGCCGGTTTCATCGCGACGCGCAGATCCTGGGCCAGAAGATCCTGCTGGACCGCAAGCCATACATCGTGATTGGTGTCATGCCGCGCAATTTCGAATTTCCCCTGGTGGCGGGACAACTGAACCGCTCCGAGCTGTGGGTCCCCATGAGTTTCCGCCCCGATGAACAAGTTCCGGTGGCAGCGGCAAACTGGAGCTATCAAATGGTCGGCCGGCTGAAACCCGGCATTTCAGCCAAACAAGCGGAGAGCGATGCGCAGACCGTGGCACAGGAGATCATGCGCGGTTTTCCACCCATGATTGCGAACCTCAAGATCAGTGCCATGGTGCGGCCTCTTCGCGAAGACATAACATTGCAAACCCGTCCCCTTCTGAGGACCTTGTTTCTGGCCGTAGCCGTGGTTCTTCTTATCGCCTGCGTGAACCTGGCCGGATTGATGCTGGTGCGTGCCACCCGTCAGCAGAGAGAAGTGGCCGTGCGGCTGGCGCTGGGAGCGCGCGCGTCGGCGCTGCTGCGTCAGGCGATTCTGGAAAGCCTTGTGCTCAGCCTGAGCGGCGGCGTGCTGGGACTGACCCTGGCCGCAGTTGCCTTGCGCGTGGGCAAGAGCATGCTCCCCGAAAGTCTTCCGCGGATCAGCGAGATCGGTCTGAACTGGAGCGTGGTGGGGTTTGCGCTGGCGCTGGGCGTAGTGACGGGGCTGGTATGCGGAATCGTTCCGGCAATCGCGGCGCTGCGCACAAATGTGAACGCGAACCTGAAAGAAGGCGGCAGGAGTGGCTCGGAAGGCGGAGGGCATGCGCGCCTGCGTTCTACCCTGGTCGTCGCGGAGATTGCCATTGCATTGGTGCTGCTGGCGTCGTCATGCCTGCTGCTGCGCAGCTTTGAAAAAATGCGGTCGGTCGATCTCGGATTCCGGCCGGAACATGTAACCACGGCTGCCTATGGGCTTCCGCAGAAGCAATATGAGAAGCAGTCGCAGGTGGACACATTCAATCGCGAACTGCTGCAGCGCCTAAATGCATTGCCGGGAGTGACGGCGCTCGGGACAACCACGCAGCTTCCGGCCGGGGGCGCCAACAACAATCAGACCTTTGTCGTCGAGGGGTACACGCCGCCCAAGGGCGCCGACCTGAACCTGGCGACAACGTCGCAGGTCATTGGAAACTTCTTCCCGGCGATGGGGATTCCGCTGCTGCGCGGGCGTTTCTTTACCGAGGCGGACCGGCATGGCGCACAACTGGTGATTATCGTGAACCACAAGCTGGTCCAGCATTTCTGGCCGGGCCAGGACCCCATCGGCAAGCGTATACGCATCGGCACGCCCGAGATGCAGACGCCGTGGATGACGGTGGTGGGCGAAGTAGGGGACGTGACGCTGACGTCGCCGGACGAGCCGTCGAAGGAGCAGTACTACACACCCGTCGACCAGGGAGTGGATGACGCCGGCGCGCTGGCTCAGCCCACCGATCTGAACGGCAACTATGGAATCATCGTTCTCCGTTCCCTGCTTCCCGCGGAACAGATGGAAAACGCGTTGCGCGCGACGGTGCGGTCAATTGATCCGCTTCTTCCGCTGACGCAGGTGCAGACCATGGAGCACGTCGTGTCGCAAAGCGAGGCGCCGCGGCGATTCAACACGGTGCTGATCGGGAGCTTTGCGTTTGCGGCGGTGGTGCTGGCGGTGCTTGGCATTTACAGCGTAATCGCGTTTTCTGTAGCATCGCGCGTTCAGGAGATGGCGATTCGCATGGCGCTGGGATCGCAGCGCGGGGCCATCATCCAGTTGGTTCTGCACTCGGGAGCCAAACTGGCAGTCGTCGGATGCGTAATCGGACTGGGCGGGGCCGCGGCTGCTTCGGGACTGATGCGATCGCTCCTGTTCGACGTGAGTCCTTATGATCCGCTGGCCATGTCGGCGGCGGCCGCAGGGGTTTTGTTGCTGTCGGTAGCGGCTTCGGCGCTACCGGCGCTGCGCGCGGCGTCGATTGATCCGATGCGTGCATTGCGAGGGGAATAGGGCGTTACGGTTTGAACTCCGCGCTGTTTTCTATTGCGAGCGTTGCCTGAACCGGTAAGGTGTCGCTCGAGCCGCCGGCCAGCACGCGCACCTGTTCCTTCTCGACGCGCCATGCATGACGCACGGCGTCCCAGTAGGCGAGGTCACGCGGCTTCAGATGGAGTGTGACGTCTGTCTCCGCGCCGGGCTCGATTCTCACCCCTTGAATCCCTTGAGCTCGAGCCTGGGCCGGTCGACGATCGAGCCCAGGTGTTGCACATACATCTCCACGACTTCATCACTGGCGCGCTGGCCGGTGTTCTTAACTTTTATTGCGACTTGAACGGCGCCGTCGGCGGCCGCGGTTGGCGCACTCAGCTTCAGTCCTTCGTAAGCGAACGTCGTGTAGGTCAGGCCATAGCCGAAGGCGTAGAGCGGCTTTTCCTTGCTGTACATGTAGGTGCGGCCGTGAGTGATGTCGTAGTCCATGATGGGAAGCAACTGCGCGTCGCCGTTGGGCCAGGTCTGGGTCAGGCGGCCGGCGGGCGAGTAGTCGCCAAACAAAACGTCCGCCAGCCCGTGACCCTCTTCCTGGCTGTTGTGGGTCATGTGGACGATGGCGGGAAGATTCTGCTGGCTCCAGACAATGGCGTAGGGAAAGCTCGAGCGCAGCACCTCGATGGTGCGCGGATTGGCGGCGAACACTTGCTTCACCAACGCTTCCTGCTCCAGCACGATGGTCTTGCGGTCCACATCTTCTTTGCCGTTGGAGGGTGTGGGGCACTGATCCCATCCGGCATTGCATTCGGGGTGATTGCCTACCACCACAATGGCCACATCGGCCCGGTGCGCGAGTGCGGCCGCCTCGGCGGGATCGGACCCGTCAGCGTAAAGCACTTTGACGCTTTTGCCGGCGGCCTCCCTGATTCCTTCGAGAATGCTGACCGTGTACGGAGGCGTGCCGCTGTACCAGTCGAGCAGGACCTCGTCGATCCACGGCCCGATCACGGCAATCGTCTTCAGGCGGGTACGATCCAGAGGCAAGGTGTTGTTCGCGTTCTTAAGCAGAACGATGGACTCATCCGTCGCCAGCCGCACCAGGTCGCGGCTCGACTGGCGCTGCCAGGGAGGCGGTTCGCCATTGGATTCGCGCCCGATGCCGGCGTAGGGATCGACGCCGGGCGGATCGAATTCACCGAGACGCAGGTACACCCGCAGCAGATTGCGAAGCGCGGCGTCTATGTCGGCTTCGGTCACAAGGCCGTCCTGCAGCGCCCGGGTGAGATCGTCCTTGTAGGTGTCGAGAAAATGATTGATGCCCGCCTTCACTGCGGCAGCGGAACCGTGTTCCCTGTCCGGGAAGCTCTTGTGCGCAGTGATCAAAAGCCCGAGAGCGCCGCCGTCGGTGCAGATGAGGCCGTCGTTGCCCCACTCCTTGATCATGACGTCTTTGAGGACCGGGTGAATCATCATGGGCGTGCCGTTCCACGAGTTGTAGGCGGCCATCACCGCGCGCGAGCCGCCCTCCTCGAACCCCATGCGGAAAGGCACGGAATAATACTCGCGGAATAGCCGTTCGCCGAAGTCCGAGGACGAGTGGGCACGGCCGTTCTCGTTCTCATTGGCCAGGAAATGCTTCATCAGTGAGGCAGCCTGCCAGTGCTTCAGGTCGGGGCCCTGCAGTCCCTGGGCAAAGGCCACCGTCAACGTACCCACCAGGAAAGGGTCTTCCCCGTAGGATTCTTCGGTGCGCCCCCAGCGCGGATCGCGGCTGAGGTCGGCGTTTGGCGCCCTGACCACGACGCCTCCGAAGTCGGTTACGGGGTTCTGATAGTAGTAGCGGGCTTCGTACCCCTCGAGCCCCGCGATCTTCTTGAGCGGTTCCGGGTCCCACGTCTCTCCGAGGCCTTTTTCCTGGGGAAGGGTGGTAGTGGGGAGCGGCTGCTTGCCGCGCGGGCCCCAGCCCGCCGGGACCGCCGAGGGCGAGGCCGTGCAGTCCCTCAACCTGGCCGGAAAAGACCAGGCCCAAACGCGGAACTTTAGGATGGTCCGACATGAGGTTGACCTTCTCGTCGAGCGTCAGGCGCCCGAGCAGGTCGGAGATGCGTTGATCGTCGCTCAGCTTTGGATCACGGAAAGGCTGGTCAGATTGCGCTTGCACCAACCGGGCCGCCAGCAGCAATGCAGCTATCCACGGCAAATTTGTGCGCAATCGAAAACGCATCGTCAGCCCCCGCGCAAGAACAGCGAAGATTAACACATCAGCCGCACCTAAATCGATTGAGCAACAACACGGATCGCCCGGCATCTGCGGGCGTTGCGGCATTCCAAACGCCGCTCGCCGCCGTAAGCTCTCGCTGTATAGAATCGGGGCATCCACTGTCACTTATCCCAGTTGTCCCTGCTGCGTAGGATAGGCAAGCTGAAATGGGTTCAACCGGCGCAATGGCCTGCCTGCGCTGATCGAAGAGTTTGATCCGGATACCGGAAACCTTCGAGAAAGCACAAGGCTTTTGCTTTCAAGCCGGAAGCGCCCGCCAAAGGGTGGTCTTCATGTCTTCAAGAATATGGACGAGTTGGTGCCTGAGTGCCGGGATGGTCGTTGGGTGTCCTGCCTTTGCACAAAATGAAGCCTCGCCGGGCCAGGAACCAAAAACCGGCCTGGTGCTTGAGGGTGGAGCAGCGCTCGGTCTCGCCCACATCGGGGTGATCCGGTGGCTTGAAGAGCACCGCATTCCGATCGGCTACGTTGCAGGCACGAGCATGGGAGGCCTGGTCGGGGGCCTGTATGCAACCGGAAACTCCCCCGCCGAGATTCAGAAACTGGTGGATAGCATCGATTGGGACGTCGTGCTGCGCGGAGAGGTTCCTTATCGCGACCTGTCTTTCCGGCGCAAGGAAGATGCGGAGGAATACCCCAACGGCCTCGAGTTTGGAATCAAGGGCGGAATCCGATTCCCGGAAGGCTTCAATTCCGGCCACCAGGTCGGACTGATCCTGGACGAGATTGCCCTTCCCTACTCGGCAGTCAAGTCATTCGATGAGCTTCCCATCCCGTTTGCGTGCGTGGGAACTGACCTCGTGAGCAATCAGGCGTATACGTTTCGGAGTGGATCGCTTTCGATGGCCCTGCGCTCCACCATGTCCCTTCCCGGAATATTTACGCCGGTCAGAGACAAGGATCATGTTTTCGTAGACGGCGGTCTTCTCGACAATCTGCCCGTCGATGTGGCCAAAAAAATGGGGGCCGGCCTTACCATCGCGGTTCACCTGGCGTCCAAACCGCTCGCAGCCAATGAGCCGCTCTCCTCGGTCGGCGTGCTGGGACAATCCGTTTCGACGGTCATCGCCTCGAACGTACTGCGGAGCATGGAACTGGCGGACATTCTCATCTCGGTGCCGCTGGAGAAGTACACCGTTGCCGACTATGACAAGAGCGTGGACATCATCCGGCTGGGCTATGAAGCCGCTGCAAGCAAAGCATCAATCTTGTCACGATTGAGCGTCGATGAAGCCACGTGGCAGGCCTACCTGGACCGCCGCAATGCCCGGCGCAAGACTGTATCAGAACCGCAGTTTCTCGAGGTGACGGGAACCAAGCCAAAGCTGGCCAAGGACATAGAACAGGAACTCTCCGAATATGTCGGCAAGCCGCTTGACGATGTCAAATTCGACCGGGATCTAACCTTCCTTCTCGGAAACGGGCGCTTCTCAAGTATTGGCTACACGATGATCGAAAAAGGCGGCAAGCAGGGACTTCAGATCATTGCCCGGGAAAAAGAGTGGAGTCCACCGGAGGTTCGGCCGCTCATCATCATCGACGGCTCGCAGTATGACCAGGTGCAGTTCATGCTCGGAGCACGAATCACTTTCTACGATGTTGCCGGCTTCGGTTCCGAATGGCGCAATGATCTGATCCTCGGCTCACAGCACGGCATCCAGTCCGAACTCTATAAACCTCTCGGCAAGAAACTCCGGTGGTTCGTGGCGCCTCGGGGCTATGGATTTAATGCGCAACAGAACTACTACCAGGGGGGCACTCTCCTGGCCGAATACCGAAATAAGGAAGGCGGGGGCAACTTCGATTTTGGATTTCTGCCCTCGCGAAGCGCCGAAGTCCGGGTCGGATACCGGGGCGCGTACCAGAGGCTTTACCCCACGATCGGCACGCTCCCTGTCGGAACAGTCGAAGGCAGAGTCGGAGAGACCTATCTCAAATTCCAGCTAGACGGTAGAAACAGCCCGGTCATTCCCACCAGCGGTACGGACATACAGTTTAAGAGTTCCTGGTTCGACGCCAACCCTGGCGCGCCTGGCGGGTTTCCTGTCGACAATCTATGGATCACGAGATTTTTCCCGATAAAGAAGGGCTCCTCGATCTTCTTTAACGCCTCGGGCGGCACGACATTCTCGTATCACCAGACGGGTTTTCCGCCCTTTAAGCTGGGGGGCGGGCCGGACCTTTATGCGTACGGGAGAAATGAGTTCCTGACGAATCAGTATTTTCTTTTCAGGGGCGGATACATTCATCCGCTCTTGCCATTGCCTCCGCTGGTCGGAGACAAGGTGTATGCGGTGATCGCCGCAGAGGGCGGAAAACTTTACGATTTGCCGCCGGGCACATCGACCCTGCCCGGCGATTTCACCGCAGGTATCATCATGAACACGATATTCGGACCTGTCGAGGTTGGGGGAGCTTTCGGCGCTACGGGCCACTACAAGTTCTTCTACCAAGTGGGGCGGGTGTTTTAGAACTGCCGAGGCCGGTTCATCATGGCGGGGGACGATCCAGGTTCGGCTAATCCGCGCCTGCGGCGAGGACAGCAACGTCGCAAGCATGTTAGCCAAACAAACCTCGACGCTGAACGAGTTCTTTGTAACCAGACTCAGTAGAGCCGGAAGTTGACCTCGATCGTGATCATCACCGGAACCGGGGTTTTGCCGTCTTTCATGGCGGGCTTGAACTTGTACTTCCGGACGGCTTCAAGCGCCTTTTCATCGAGACCCATGCCCAAGGCACGAATGACCCGGGGGTTCTGGGGATTGCCCTGCGCGTCGACGATGAGCGAGACCAGGCACACACCCTGATATTTCGCGCGGCGGGCCTCATCCGAGAACTCCGCTTCAGGGGAGACGATGGGAACGGGCGCCGAAACGCCACCACCGATGCGGAACAGGCCGCCGCCGGCGTTGCCTCCCGTGCCGGGACCCCAGCCATTGCCGGTCCCCGAGCCGAGGCCGCCGCCCGAACCGGTGCCCATGCCGCTGCCCGTGCCCTGTCCGTTGGAGCCCAGGGTGACGTTAGGGGAATTCAACACGCCAATGTTCGGCATGGTTGGGTTATCGGGAAGCTTGAGGTCCGCCTGAACGGCGATCGCCGACGGAACGGAGAGCTTTGGATTGTCGAGGATCGGGACTTGGGGAGGCGTGATCGGTTGTTTGGAGCGTTCAGGCAGCTTGCCTTTGATCGGATCCACAATGCTGTGGTCACCGCCACCGCCGCCGCCGCCGGCGGTCTGGGCGGACTTGGGAGCGCTCAGATCGAAGTTGCCCACATCTATGCTGGTGACCTTGGGGGGGACAATGGCTTTAATCACTGCCCGCGCACCCCAGAAGAGCGCCAGGGCGAGAATCAGGCCATTCACCACTGTCGCGGTACCGACCGCCCAGGGGTTGTACTTCACGGCCATCCGGTCGGGCACGGGAATGGGTGTTGAAGTCAGCTCCAGAGGCGGAAGCTTGGGAGGGAAGAAAACGTCGCGGATGCTCTCCCAGAGTCCGGTCCAGATCGGCTTCTCTTCAAAAGCGTTACCGAGGAAAGAGTCGAGTTCACGACCGGTCGCGTTGGGGATGTCGGATGGCGAACGGGTCTCGGGCTGTGTCAATAGGTCATTTGCCATATTTGCCGCTGGCTCTGTTGAGCTTCGATCCACGGGGTGGGGATGATCAGCCACCAAGCTTATCCTTCCATTATGCGTGACGGAACCGCGATTTGTCGCGGTATCAGTCACCTCACTTTCGGGGTTTGGCTCGTGGCTTCCCAGGTTGTCCCTCTCCAAAAAGTCATATCGTGCGCGCGATCGGACTCCCATATACGATAGACGACCTGCTTTCGAAGTTGTTAGACCTATGTCAATAAAATTGGCTATTTGGCCCAGGGGGAACATCATCCGGCCCGAGGGCCCAACGAAAGGTTAGCCATCCCAAAAAACGTTCCAGCGCAAGTTACACTAATCATTGAACCAGTTTCTGACCACCCAATCTGATCCACACCAGTTCGACTGATACCAGGGAGCGACGATGTCCCCAGCGCCGGAGTTAAAGGCGACACTGACTTTGCCACAAACCGCCTTTCCGATGAAGGCGAATCTTCCGCAGAATGAACCCTTGCGCCTGGCCAAATGGGCCTCGCTCGGCATGTACGAGGAATTGCGTAAAACCTGCTCCGGCCGGCCCACGTACATCCTGCATGACGGCCCACCGTACGTGAACGGGCCCATCCACCTCGGTCATGCACTGAACAAAGGCCTCAAAGACTTCGTGGTGAAGTCAAAAACGATGGCCGGGTTCGACTCTCCTTACGTACCCGGGTACGACTGCCACGGTCTGCCCATCGAGATCAAGGTCGATGAGCAACTGGGCCGCCGGAAACTAGAGATGCCAGCCCCCGCGGTCTTGGATGCCTGCCGCGCATACGCGCAGAAATATATTGATCTGCAGACGGCTCAGTTCGTACGCCTGGGGATCTTCGGCCGGTGGGACAAGCCCTACAAGACCATGGCGCGGGATTACGAAGCGCGTACCCTGGAGGCGTTTTACGGTTTCCTCGAGAAGGGTTTCGTATATCGCGGGCTGAAGCCGGTGTACTGGTGCACGCACGACCGAACCGCCCTGGCCGAGGCCGAGGTCGAGTACGAGATGCACACCAGCCCATCGATTTACGTGCGCTACAAAGTGACAAGCGCCCCGGAGGCGGTGGACCCAAGGCTGGCGGGCCGCGACGTTTATACGATCATCTGGACGACCACGCCATGGACGCTTCCGGCGTCGATGGCGGTGGCGTTTCATCCGGACTTCGAGTACGTGGCGCTGGCAACAAGCGGAGACTCTCCGGATCAGGTGGGTCCGGTCTACATCGTAGCGGCTGAACTTGCCGCCGCGGTCACCGCCGCCTGCAATCTGGACGAGACTACGGAACTGGCCCGCTTTAAAGGGGCCGCGCTCGAGGGCACCACGTTCCAGCATCCGTTCCTCGAGCGCAGCATCGTGGGCGTGCTGGCCACGTACGTGACCGCTGACACCGGCACGGGCGCTGTTCACACCGCTCCCTCGCATGGCGCAGACGACTTTTATACCGGGCGGCGTTACCATCTGGACGCCACCACGCGCGTCGACAATTCCGGGCATATCCACGTGGATCCCGAAGCCTGGAACCGGGTCGCTCCGCCGCCGTTTGAGGGCAAGACCATCTGGGCGGCGAACCCCATCATCGTGGCCCTGCTGGAGGAATATCGCGCGCTACTGGCCGTGGGGAACCTGGAACACTCCTATCCCCACTGCTGGCGGTGCCACAACCCTGTCATCTTCCGTGCCACGGAGCAGTGGTTCATCGACATGGAACACCCGCTGCGACGGGCAGACGGCTCGGAGACCTCATTCCGGCAGTTGACGATCGAGGAAATCGACAGGGTGATCTGGGATCCGTCGTGGGGCAAGGAACGCATCACCAACATGATGGCGACGCGGCCGGACTGGTGCATCAGCCGCCAGCGCATCTGGGGCGTGCCGATCGCAGTGTTCCTGTGCAAAAGCTGCAACCAGGCGATCCTCGATCCGGCGCTGAACCGCAGGATTATCGATCTCTTCGAACAGGAAGGGGCCGAGGCATGGCATACGACGGATATTTCCGCGCTTCTGCCGGAAGGCGTGCGATGCGCCCATTGCGGCGGGGCCGTGTTCCGCAAGGAGACCGACATCCTCGATGTGTGGTTCGATTCAGGGACCAGCTGGTTTGCGGTGTGCGAGGCGGATGCCGACCTGAAACCTGGCTACGCCGCGTTCCAAAAGGATGACGGCGTGAAGTGCCTGTACCTCGAAGGCGGCGACCAACATCGCGGGTGGTTCCACTCTTCCCTGTTGACGTCGGTGGCGCTGCGCGGGCGCTCGCCCTACTCTCACTGCGCGACCGTCGGCTGGACGCTCGATGAGCAGGGCCGCGCGATGTCAAAGTCGCTCGGCAACGGCGTCGATCCGGTAGATATCGCGGACCGCATGGGCGCTGAAATCGTGCGCTTGTGGGTGGCGTCGATCGATTTCCGCGAAGACATGGCAGCCAGCGAAAACCTGATGGCGCGGTGCGCCGAGATCTACAAGAAACTCCGCAACACGTTTCGCTTTCTGCTCGGGAACCTCCATGGCTTTGAGCCCGCCCGGGACGAAGTGTCTGCTAGGGAGTTGCTGCCGCTCGATCAGTACATGCTGGCGCGCACCCGCGAGCTGACGGAAAAGATCCTCGCCTGGTATGAGGCTTTTGAGTTTCATCGCGTGTATCACGCGGTGAACGAGTTTGCGATCGTCGATCTCAGCTCGTTCTATCTCGACGCGCTGAAGGACCGTATGTACACCTTCGCGCCAACGAGCCTGGAGCGCCGCTCCGCGCAGACGGTGCTGTGGAAGATCACCGAAGTGCTGGTGCGGCTGGTGGCGCCCATCCTCAGCTTCACATCCGACGAGGTGTGGGAATACCTGCCTCACGTCGAGGGACGCGCGATCAGTGTGCACCTGGCGCTGTTTCCAAAGCCGGAAGATGTCTACGCCGAGGAGCCGGCAAAGCTGCTGGCGGAATGGAAGCAGATGTTCGCGGTGCGGGATGAGGCGCTTCGCGTTCTCGAAGATGCGCGCCAGGGCAAACGGATCGGCAAGGGCCTGGAAGCAGACCTGGAGATTGCCGCGTCGGGCGATCTGCTGGCATTGCTCCGGCGCCACGCCGGCGGCCTCAAGGAGTTCCTGAACGTGTCGGCGGTTCGGGTCACTGAAAGCCGAGAAGCGGATGTTGTACTGGAAGTCACGGCCGTTCCGGCGGCAGGCTCGAAATGCGCGCGCTGCTGGAATTTCATGCCGGAGGTCTCGGAGTATGGAATCTGGAAGAACGTCTGCACGCGCTGCCAGTCGGCCTTGCGTGAGATGAACATTGAACCGCCGCAGTCGGAGGCCGCGTGAGCTTTCCTCCGCCGCGGCGGCTGCCGTGGCTGCTGTTGATTTCGGCGATCATCTTCGCTGCCGATCGTGCAACGAAGATCTGGATCGCGAGCCATATTGGCATCGGTGACGCCATCCCGGTAATCCCGCGCGTGCTGCGCCTGACCCACTGGCTGAACGATGGCGCGGCGTTCTCGCTCTTTGCCGACACTGCTTCGCCGCACACGGTTCGCTGGGCCTTGATCGTCTTCACATGCCTCGCGGCAGTAGCGGTCCTCATCGCGCTGATCCGCCTGGGGTCTCGCATCACGCCTGCGACCGTGGCCCTGGCATTGATCCTGGGCGGGGCGGCAGGCAATGTGCACGACCGCATCGCTTACGGCGCTGTGGTGGACTTTATCGAGGTGCACATCTTCAGCTATCACTGGCCTGACTTCAACGTCGCCGACAGCGCTATCGTGACCGGCGCGTGCCTGCTGCTGCTCGATTCGCTGCTGCCCAAGACGCGGCAGGTCTCTGTCGAGGCTGCGGAAAAATAGGGTCTGGCCGACGAATCCCGAAGAAAACTTCCCTCAGGGGCTAAAGCCCATTCGTTCTTCTGCTCTTGCGGCACGGCTAAAGCCGTGCCCCTTCAAAACTTGCCAGCGGCATATCAGCCGTCTATCCGCTTTACGGCACGGCTAACGCCGTCCCTGTTCAAAACGGAAACGCGGCAAAAAGAGCTCTGTTGCAGGATGATGGAAGCCCACGTGGTGTCCCGGCGCCGATCGCGGTAGGAGAAGGAGCCAAAACGGGGCGAATGTAACAGAAAATGCTGTTACATTCGCAAATTAGCCTCGTAAAGCCTCTGGATTCAATCGGAAATTTCTATCAAGCGAAATTAAAGCGAATCTACAGAGGGGGTGGGTGGAGGGTCCCTTTCGGGGTATAGACCGGTCGCATGTCGGACACTTTAAGCCGTAGAAGATTTTTTCCGCCTGTAACGAATGCACGATTGGGCCTCGATTTCCATGCTGCGACAAAATACGGAAATTTTCGGCAATTCTAAAGAATAGGGCAATTACCGGTGATGGTTCTCGTGGTTGTTCCGTGGCGCTTTGCCCGAGTCACGATTCCCTCCGCGAGCCCCTGCGACATTCGGGCCTGCGCTCGCCTACAATCGCTGCGTCGAGTGGAAGCCCGTTCAAACAACCCGCGCACCACCGGCGCGCTCATCGGCCCAAAAACTTCAATTCCAAACGGCTTTCAGCTTCGAGAGGTTTGAATGAAGGATCTCGCCTGCTCTTCCCTGATTCGTGCCACCGTTGCCACATTCGCTCTGACCGGGCTGTTCGCAGCACATGGCCAGCGCCTGCCCGAAACCGTGCGCCCGGAGCACTACGCCATCGCTCTCGCGCCGGACCTGAAATCCGCCACTTACACAGGCAAGGAATCGATCGATGTGCTGCTCAGGGAGCCGAGCGCCACCATTACGCTCAACGCCATCGAAATCACGTTCAAGTCAGTGAAAGTGACGGCAGGCGGCAAAGAGCAGACCGCCACCGCGGCGCTCGACAGCGACAAGCAGCAGGCCACGCTGACGGTTGCCGACAAGCTGCCCGCCGGGAAGGCAACGATCGCAATTGAGTTCACGGGGATGCTCAACAATGAGCTCCGCGGCTTTTACCTCTCCAAAACTGCGCGCCGCAACTATGCGGTCACTCAATTTGAGCCGCTCGATGCGCGCCGTGCTTTTCCGTGCTTTGACGAACCCGCCCTCAAGGCAACGTTCGATGTGACACTGGTGGTCGACAGCGGCGACACCGCGATCTCCAACAGTCCCATCAACTCCGATACACCGGGCCCAGGCGAGGGTAAACATACTCTGAAGTTCGACACCACTCCCCGGATGTCCACCTATCTCGTCGCCTTTTTGGTGGGTGACTTCCAGTGCACTGCAGGCGAGCAGGATGGGGTTGCGATCCGCGTCTGCTCGACGCCGGACAAGGTCGCGCTCACTCCCTATGGCGTGGATGTCGCCAAGTACGTCCTCCACTACTACAACAACTACTTTGGTATTCCCTACCCACTGAAGAAGCTGGACCTGATCGGGCTGCCTGACTTCGAGGCTGGCGCGATGGAAAACTTCGGCGCCATTACCTATCGCGAAAACGACCTGCTCCTCGACCCGAAAACAGCCTCTGTCCGATCGAGAAAAGAAGTGGCCTCTGTCATCGCCCACGAAATGGCGCACCAGTGGTTCGGCGACCTGGTGACCATGCAATGGTGGGACAACATCTGGCTCAACGAAGGCTTCGCTACATGGATGTCGAACAAGCCGCTCGAGGCCATGCACCCGGAATGGAACACCGAGCAGTCGGTGATCGCGGACCTGAACGCGGTTTTGAATCTCGACACTCAGCCCACGACGCGCACGATCCGCGCCAAAGCGGACACCCCTGACGAGATCAACCAGATGTTCGACGGCATTACCTATGGCAAAGCCGGGGCGGTTCTCCTCACCGTGGAGAACTACCTGGGTGAGGAGACATTCCGCCAGGGGGTTCACAACTACCTTGCCGCCCATCTCTATGCCAACGCGACCGCCGAAGACTTCTGGGGAGCACAGACGGCCACCAGCCACAAGCCGGCAGACAAGATCATGGAGAGCCTGGTGGTTCAACCGGGGGCTCCGATTCTCAACTTCGACGAGCCTGCAGCGGGCAAGGTCGAAGTTGCGCAGAAGCGCTTCTTCGTCAGCCCGAGCATCCAGCCCGATCCGGCACAGAAATGGACTCTTCCCGTCTGTTTCAAGAACGGCCCAACCGGCCAGGACTGCCAGATGCTCACTCCGGCCGCAGCCACATTGAAAATACCCGGTGGTGGTCTGTTCTTTGCCAATGCCGGCGGCAAGAGCTACTACAGAAGCGCCTATCCCGCGGCTGCTTACAAGGAATTGGTGGCTGAGATCGAGACCGGCCTCGCGCCGTCGGAACGAATCAGCCTCCTTGGCGATGAGTGGGCCCAGGTGCGCGCCAATAAGGCAACCGCCGGCGATTATCTCAACCTTGCTGGCGCTGTCCGGGGCGATCCCAACGCCGACGTGCTCTCCGTGGCGGTGGGGGGGATCGAAGTCATCATGGACCGCGTTGGCGCCACCGCGGAAGAGCGCAAGGGGCTGGCCGCCTGGATTTGCGGCACCTTCGGGCCTCAGCTTGCCAAGGTCGGTAACCCGACGGAAAGCGATTCGCCG
>Ga0207098_10088_pt1 | contig 29596 bp, 21 predicted proteins | sample Alteio_BWMinHeat_84_FD_153548 | JGI IMG/M metagenome (GOLD analysis project Ga0207098, IMG submission 153548) | Enriched cells from forest soil in Barre Woods Harvard Forest LTER site, Petersham, Massachusetts, United States -... | ecosystem: Environmental > Terrestrial > Soil > Temperate forest >...
TGAAGAAGTTGGTTGAAATTCAGTACCGTAGGAATGATGTCGACTTTCACCGCGGAACCTTTCGTGTTCGCGGGGATGTCGTCGAGGTCTTTCCGGCTTACGAAGAAGAACGTGCGATTCGGATTGAATTTTTTGGAGACGAGATCGAGTCCATTTCTGAGATTGATCCACTGAGAGGAATTCGATTGCAGAAACTTCCGCGGGTCACGATTTATCCCGGGAGTCACTATGTCACAACATTGGAGAATCGCAGACGTGCGATTAATACGGTTCGAGATGAGCTGAGAGAACGCCTTCAAAATTTGAATCAGAATAACATGTTGGTCGAAGCGCAGAGGCTAGCCCAGCGGACGATGTACGATTTAGAAATGATTGAAGAGCTCGGGTTCTGCCAGGGGATTGAAAATTATTCCCGACATCTGACAGGGCGCGCGCCGGGAGAGGCGCCGCCAACGTTATTAGAATATTTTCCGAAAGACTGGTTGCTCATCGTCGATGAAAGCCACGTGTCGGTTCCGCAAATTGGTGGAATGTACCGCGGCGATCGTGCACGTAAGCAAACTCTGGTCGAACATGGATTTCGGCTTCCCTCAGCCCTCGATAACCGACCCTTGAGTTTTGAGGAATGGGAAAATTCGCTTTCACAGACACTATATGTTTCTGCAACGCCGGGAGAATATGAACTGACTCGGACGGGTGGTGAGGTCGTCGAGCAAGTTATTCGGCCAACCGGATTGCTAGATCCGATTGTAGAGATTCGCAAAGCGTCGACTCAGGTGGATGACTTGAAGGTTGAAATTATCAAGCGCGCAGAGCGGAACGAGCGCGTTTTGGTCACGACACTGACGAAGAAACTCGCCGAAGAACTTACTCGCTACTATTCTGCGCAAAAAATCCGTGTGAAGTATTTGCATTCCGATATCGACACGCTCGAGCGCATTGAAATTCTGCGCGACTTGAGAATGGGTGTTTTCGATGCATTAATTGGAATCAATTTGTTGCGAGAAGGCTTGGATCTTCCTGAGGTTTCATTGGTAGCTATTTTGGACGCCGATAAAGAGGGTTTTTTGCGAAGCTATCGCTCGTTGATTCAGACGACGGGTCGTGCGGCTCGAAACTCGGAAGGCTTTGTTATATTTTACGCAGACAAAATGACCGATAGTATGAAAAAGGCAATCGATGAAACCGCTCGGCGTCGGGCGCTTCAACAGGAATTTAATCAGGCGCATGGGATTGTTCCGCAAACGATTCAGAAAGCGATTCCGGCGCCGTTGGTGGCAGAGAGTGAAGCCGATTTGCAGTTAAATACGTTAAGAGACAAATCTCAGCTGGCTAAGCGAGCGTTACGCACAGGAGCTGGTTCGGGGCATGGCAAAAGTCTGTGGAGTGCCGCTGAGCCGCCATTGGGTGCGCCGGCAGATTTGCGTAAAGGTCTGGGAGTAGGGGGAGTGGGTACTGCTGCGGCCGCAGCCGAGTTGGATTATGTGGACCCGGATTCTCGTTTGGAAGAAATTCAGGCACTGGCAGGAGAACGCTTCACGACGCTAGCAGAGCTACCAAAAATTATCGAGAAGATGTCTGAAGAAATGCGCAATGCTGCGAAGTCTCTGCGTTTTGAAGAAGCTGCAGAATTAAGAGACCAAATCAAACGCTTGAAGGTTCTGAGTTTAGGACTATAAGAGGAAGTTATGAGTAATCGTCTCGCAAAGGAAACCAGTCCGTATCTGCTCCAACATAAAAATAATCCAGTAGAGTGGTATCCTTGGGGCCAAGAAGCACTCCATCGTTCGAAGAAAGAAAACAAACCGATTTTGCTGAGTGTTGGTTACTCGGCCTGCCACTGGTGCCATGTGATGGAACACGAGTGTTTTGAGAACGCACAGATTGCTCAGCTCATGAATGAGAATTTCATTAATATTAAAGTCGATCGAGAAGAGCGTCCTGATTTGGATCAGATTTACCAGAATGTCACGCAGGCACTGACGGGGAGTGGGGGATGGCCACTCACTGTTTTTCTCACGCCGGAGTTGAAACCGTTTTTTGGTGGAACTTATTTTCCGCCAGAAGATCGTTACGGGCGTCCAGGATTTCCGCGAGTGTTGACTGCGCTTTCACATGCCTTTCGATCAGATCGAAAGAGTGTTGAAGAAAATGCAGTGCAACTGACAGAAGCGATCGCCAGCTCTCAGCAGCCTTCTTCACGTGTAGCCGAAATGGGCGAATATTTTCCGACAGAGGAAAAGTTAAAAAAATCTGCGGAGTCCATCTTAGAACGAGTGGACTGGAAAAATGGCGGACTGGGTGGGGCTCCGAAATTTCCGAACACCATGTCGTTTTCATATCTTTGGCGCTATGGACTTGCATATCGGAATATCAAAGCGCAAGAGGCAACGCTACTGACCTTGACGAAGATTGCGTCAGGCGGAATTTTCGATCACCTTGGCGGAGGCTTTCACCGGTATTCGGTGGATGCGACATGGAGTGTTCCGCACTTTGAGAAAATGCTTTACGATAACGCGTTACTACTGAAACTTTTTGCCGAAGTTTTGCTCAGTCAAGAGAGAAGTATTCTCGAGGTGGATCAGAATCTCTACCTGGATGTTCTGCAAAATACAGTGGAATATGTATTGAGGGAGATGACCGCGCCCGAAGGTGGTTTCTTCAGTGCGCAGGATGCTGATTCAGAGGGTGAAGAGGGTAAGTTTTTTGTTTGGGATCTGGAAGAAATTTCGAAGATTTTGTCGGAAAACGAAGCGCGGGCCTTTGCAACTCGATACGGGATCGAAGACGGCGGAAATTTTGAGCACGGGAAAACGGTTCTGTTTTTGAGCAAGAGTCTTCCAGAAGTTGCTCAGGAAATCGGAAGAGATGAAAGCGAAGTGCGTGAATGGCTAGAAAGCGCGCGCAGAAAATTATTTTCAGTTCGTAAGAAAAGAATAGCGCCAGGTCTCGATAATAAAGTTATCACTAGTTGGAATGCGCTCATGATCAGCGGATTAGTCTGGGCCGCTCAGGCCCTTTCTCATTTCGGTAGAGATGGCGAAAAAGCAGAACGAGCCGCTAAGAAAGCCTTCGAATTTCTAACTAAGAATCTCGCTCAGAAAGAAGGGCGGTTGTCTTCTACCTTCCAAGGTGGTGTTCCCAAGGGCAACGCCTATTTGGATGACTACGCGTTTGCCGCAATGGCAGCATTAGACGTGGCTCGATTCAGCAAGGATCAAAAAGAAATTCAGACGGCGCTGGGTTGGAGCCGTCTCTGGGTCCAGCAGATTCACGAACATTTCAACGATTCTTCGAAAAATCCTGGATATTTTTTCACCAGCGATGATCACGAAACACTGATTCATCGGCCGAAGAATCTCTTCGATCAAGCGATTCCGGGAGGCACTGCGGTAGCGATGACTTGTATGCAGGCGTTGCTAGAAATAGGATTGCCGGAAGGTAGTTCGCGGCAGGTCGAACTTCAGATCGAAACAGAGTTCAATAGACAACTCGGTCCTCTATTCTACCTTGCAGAACGAAGTGCCAACGGAATGTCCGAGATGCTTTGTGCCGGGCTCTTGCACGTACAAGGACCCAAGGTCATCTCTGGAGCTAAGGCCTCCGAGCTTTGCCATGATCCGAGTTTCTTTCAAAAACTTGCGCCTGTAGGGATGGAAGACGCTTATTTAGTCTGCCATCGCAGGACGTGCACACCACCAGTAAAAACTTTGGAGGAGGCTCTGAAGCTGCTTTCGGGCTAGGCTGGCCAATGAGCTATTAAGACGAGCTGCAAAAGGTGCTAAGCCGTCGGGCCAGCGTGAATCAGAACTTTGATATCCGTTCGAAAGATTACTTCGAGCTTATTCGGGTAAATGAGCTTGCCAACAATACCTTCACCAAAAACCGGGTGGTTCAGTTTATCTCCCAAGTTGAATTGACCCTTGGTGCTGTAGGACTTGAGTGGTACATCCCGATGGGTCGACATGAGTTTTTCCCATTCGGCCTCGATAGAGCTGTGGCCCTCTGCCCCTTCGGCAGATTGGTCGCCTGATTTGGTCGCCCTCTTGGCCTTAGTTCCTTTGGCCTGCGGTTCAGTTACGCCTTTTGGAACTCGGTAGACGTGTTCCTTTTTGCAGGTGAGGCACTGTACTTTAGCGATTCGATCGCCTTTTACGGCGACAATCACATGATTTAAGTCCATCTTACAGCTGGTGCAGTAAGCTAGGGTTTCATTGGCGACGGCGGAGCTGCGAACAGCCATAGACTTCTCCTTGGTATTCGGGAATAAAATGATCTATTTGTGTTTATATTGGACTGCAATGGAAAATCAAGCTTCGAAACGAAATTCCGCACATTCTACTAATTCGGCTCAGTCTGAACAGCACCGGGGACGTCTTCTTGAGCTGGCTAAGGAATCCCAACAGTCGCCAGGCGTATACTTAATGAAAAATGACGCAGGCGTAGCCTTGTATGTGGGAAAAGCAAAAAATCTTAAGAACCGACTAGTGACCTATTTTCAGTCCATCCCCCATGAGTCGGCCCGTACGGAGCTGATGGTCAGTCAAGTTGACCATTTTGATATAGTTTTGACGGAAACTGAGGCTGAGGCGCTGATCCTAGAGGCCACCCTGATCAAGAAGCATAAGCCTCGATACAACGTCAGACTAAAGGACGATAAGGCTTATCCTTATTTGAAAATTCAGGTGAATGATCCCTTCCCGCGAATTGAATGGACACGTCGTGTGCTACGAGACGGAGGGAGGTATTTCGGACCTTTTCCGTCGGCAGGTGCAGCGCGACAGGTCATGCAGCTTTTGAACGACTCTTTCCATCTGAGAGACTGTTCGGAGAACACTTTTAGTCATCGCAGTCGACCCTGCATTTTACATCAGATGGGAAAGTGTACAGCTCCGTGTGTAGGGCTGATCGATGAGAAGGCTTACCAGCAATCGATTGGACAAGTTGTGGAAGTGCTGGAAGGGCGCGCAGATCGCATGATTCAGGACCTGCGCAAGGGGATGGAAGATGCATCCCTGAATGAAGAGTTTGAACTCGCGGCTTTCTACAGGGACCAAATTCGAAATCTTGAAATGATCACCCAAACCCAGGGCGTGTTTGAAGCGGGCTCAGCTCGGGACCGTGATGTGGTGGGTATCGGTCGCTCAGAGCTGGAATCACACGCTGCATTGCTCAGAATTCGGGGCGGCAGTTTAATTTCAGTAATTCATTATCATTTGCAGAATGTCGATCCGAGTCAGTCTTTTGGAGAAGTGCTACGGGAATTTCTATCTCAATATTACTTAGGACTCCGATCCCAGCAGGAAAAAGCGGAACGCCAGCGTGACTCGGTGCAAGAGCAGGGCGCCGTGTTGAGTATTGATCCGAATCCGTTTCCAAAAGAAGTTTTGGTGCCTGAAGCGCCAGAAGAAAGCGATTTGCTCGAGAGTACTCTGGGCATGGGCATTCGTGTAGCTGAAACAGCGGTTGATACCCAATTGCTGAACGTGGCTCTAGCAAACGCAAAATATGCGCTGGAGCAAAGCCAACGTAGTAGCAGTAAAGGCGCTCATGGTGCGCAGGCGCTCGAGGAAGTCATGGATAAGCTACATCTGCAGCATTATCCGCAGAGAATCGAGTGCTACGACGTCTCAAATACCCAGGGCGAAGATGCGGTTGCGTCTCGGGTGGTATTTATCGACGGTGAGCCGGATAAAAATCTCTATCGACGTTACAAAATCAGGACTGTTGAGGGTGCAAACGATTTTGCGATGATGAAAGAAGTACTGGGGCGTCGTTTCGGGAATTCGGAAGAGGCGTTACCGGATCTCATTGTCGTCGATGGCGGAAAAGGACAGCTTGCTCAGGCAGTGACGATTCTAGAGGAACTCTCGATCCAAGGTGTGGGCGTTGTCGGTCTCGCAAAGGCAAGGGTGGAGCGAGACTTTAAGGCAAAGGAAGTAGAGTCATCGATGGAGAGAATTTTCATTCCAAATAGAAAAAATCCGGTGCCACTCTATCCGACGACTGGGGCATACAAACTGCTCACGCATGTGAGGGATGAAGCGCATCGATTCGCGATATCGTACCACCGTTTATTGAGATCTAAGCGGAGTCTCAAGACGGAAAACGAATAAAAGGTGGAGTTAAAGCCGATTTATAAAAATTACTTATTTAGAAACGGTTTTATCAAGTCAATCGGAAGCGGTAAAATCGTAGTCGTGCTGTGTTCGTTCGCAATCTCTCGAATCGTTTGAAGATAACGGAGTTGCAGAGTGATAGGGCTGGATTCCATTACATGCGCGGCTTCTGCTAGTTTTTGCGAAGCTTGGAGTTCTCCCTCGGCTGCAATAATCTTGGCTCGCCTTTCTCGCTCTGCTTCTGCCTGTTGAGCCATCGCCCGTTGCATTTCGGCGGGAAGGTCGATTTGTTTTACTTCAACATGAGTGACTTTCACGCCCCAGGGTGCGGTTTGATTATCTAGGATTGCTTGGAGGCGATGATTAATAGCTTCGCGTGACATCAGAAGTTCGTCTAACTCTACTTGCCCGAGAACGGATCTCAGAGTGGTCTGGGCCAATTTTGATGTCGCCATCAGATAATTTTCAACTTCCACGACGGCACGATTCGGATCAACAACCCGAAAATAAACGACGGCGTTAACTTTGATGGTGACGTTGTCTTTGCTGATAACATCTTGGGGGGGTACGTCGAGCGTAATGGTTCGCATATCTACGCGGATCATCCGATCCACGGCCGGAATGAGTAAGATTAGACCGGGGCCCTTGGCGCCGATAATTCGGCCCAGACGGAAGACAACCCCTCGTTCGTATTCGTTAAGAACGCGAACACTCATTCCCAGGAGAACAATACAGCCGACGATTAGAATTCCGAAAAAGCTCATAAATATCTCCATCATATGGACTAAAACCGTTACCATAGCTTGGACGGCTTGGCTATAACAGGTTGGGCACTGGAGACTGAGCTTAGGTTGCTCTGACTTGCTTCTTCGGAATTTCTAATTCCAGTTCTCGAGCGACGGTTTGGAGATCCTGCCATGCCTCGCGTTTGGCCTCCGGATTTCGGAGGAGAAAAGCCGGATGAAAAGTCGGCATGAGTTTAGCGCCACGGTAACTATAGAATTTGCCACGCAACTGCGAAATTCTCTGATCCGTCTGAAGAAGCGTTTGTGCCGCAAATTTACCGAGTGCAACAACGACTTTTGGACGAAGGATGTCCAGTTGGCGATATAGAAATGGACTGCATTGTTCAATTTCGTCAAGTTCTGGATTTCGATTGCCGGGAGGTCGGCACTTGACGACATTTGCGATATACACTTGATCGCGGTGCAAACCAATCGCATCGATCATTCGGTCTAGAAGTTGTCCTGCCTTGCCGACAAAAGGTCGACCCTGTATGTCCTCTTGTTCGCCCGGACCTTCCCCTACGAAAACGAGTTGAGCCTGGGAGTTCCCTTCGCCAAAGACAATATTCTTTCGCTTTTGGCAAAGTTTGCATCGGGTGCAGTTAGTCAGGTCTTGCGCTATTTGTTCCAGATGATTCTGAGGGGCTGGTACCTGAGTCAGGGTCTGAATCTGGGTCTGAGTCTGAGTTTGGGGTTGGGCCTGAGGGCGATGGTGCCTTGCCATAATGAAAGAAGGACTAGGAAGAAAACCACGCCAAGAGTCTGGATTGAATGTGGACATAGGTGGGGACTGATCTAATCTGATTTCCGGGCAATTGTCTACGGTCCTGCGGTATCCGATGATTTTTTGATAGGCATTGCGTCAAAATAACACGGTGCCTATCGGGCTGCCGCTAGCATAGGGAAGGAATTTTAAAGATTCATCGGATACTGTAGGTAGCGCTACTGCAGTCGGTGCATCATCTTTCGGGCACGAATGCCGCATTCGGGACAGCGTGCGGTTTCATGCGTCAGATTTTTGGCAAAGTCTGTTACGTGAGTAAAATGAAGATGCGAACCGCATAGTGCGCAGTGCGTATATCTTTCGATGAGTTCGCTGACTGTGCCGAAATAGCGAGAAAGATCCGCGATATCAGCTGATTGCTCTTCGTCTAAATTCAGGTCGTTTCTCTCATCCATAGATTTCATTCCTTCTAACTCATTTCTTGTAGGCATAATGTGGGCCGCTTCAATCAGACTTCCTACACATTCTTTTTCGGAAATCGAACCGACGACCTAAACGGGAAAATTTTGCACTCTGTCGAAACGCCAGAAGTGTAATAAAATAAAAAGGAATGCTGCGGAGCCTTATTTTAGTTTTTTTGACGATTTGTCCTATGCCAAAATTAATTTCTAGTTTGGCAAATACCGGTTTTAACGACGCGCATGCGGGTGAAAACAGTTCAGAAAAAATTCGAGTCCGACTATTTGACTCAAATTCACAAATCAGAGTCAGAAAAGTTGCGGACCCAGAGACAGAGTGGTTGGTTCGTTGCAAGGATGGAAAAATCCAAGTTGTTCCTATTCGGCACGAAAAATCAAACCATAGTGCCGCAAATGGAACAAGTGCCGGCGGCGCCGCTCGAGTTCCAGCAAGTTTTAACGCAGCTTCACCTTTGGTGATTCATTCTAAATCGAAACTAGTCGAAGTCGAGTTTAAGCAATATCGCGACACTGTTAAAATCTATTCTGATGGCGATCTCTGTCACGTAATTAATGAACTATCGGTAGAAGATTACTTAGGTAGCCTTGTTAACTCAGAGTTCTCATCCAAGTGGAATGAAGAGGCCGTTGCTGCGCAGGTAATTGCAGCTCGAACTTATGCTGTTTTTCAAAAGGCAGAAGCGAGAAAAAGAAATAAAATTTATGATTTAGATTCCACAATTAATGATCAGGTTTATGACGGCTCGGGAAAAGAAAATGAGAAATCAACATCGATCGTCAGAAAAACTCGAGGCCTGATTCTTGTTCCGAAAAATAGCGTGGGGCCACAGCCAATCAAGGCATTCTATCATTCTACTTGTGGTGGTCGAACGGAGTTGCCAGAAGTGGTGTGGGGTAAAAAATACCCTGGGTTTAAAAAATCAGTGGAATGTCCTTATTGCAAGAGTTCGCCCGTACTACATTGGGAGCTGGAAATGGAGCTTTCTGAAATACAAACGATCTTAGAAAAAGCCGGAGCTATTACGCCGTTGCTTCAGTTTGGGCGATTAGTAGACGTTCGAGTGGGACCCCGTAGCAAAACAAATCGTATTCCATATCTAATTTCAGTTTGGGAGACCGATGGCAAGTTTGAAGAGGTGAAGGTTCCTGCTGCCAGGTTTCGCACGTGGATCGGTCCGACCCGACTCAAGAGTACTTCCTTCGACGTGACTAAGACCGGATCGATGATCCGATTTGAAGGGCAGGGGAATGGCCATGGCGTAGGTCTTTGCCAGTGGGGAGCGAAAGTAATGGGAGAAAAAGGCTACAAAATGGGCGATATTTTAAAACATTACTACCCTGACGCCACTTTAAGAAAAATATGGTAAAGCCACCAGGATATGGGATAGAGATATCCCTATCTTATGTATGATTTAAAATCCTATGATTACTATTTGCCGGAGCGCTTGATTGCTCAGGAACCCGCCAATCCCAGAGATTCGTCTCGACTCATGGTACTGCATCGAAACCGGGGAACGATTGAACATCGATTGTTCAAAGATCTGCCAGAATATTTGGACTCTCAGGATTTGGTGATCGCTAATAATAGTAAAGTTATAAAAGCTCGTTTACTTGGGCGGCGACTTAATTTTGAGCAAGGACGTTGGGTAAGTGGCGGCAAGGTTGAGTTCTTTTTATTGGAACAACTAAAACCGCGGATCTGGGAAGGGCTTTTTCAAGCAAGTGCAAGGAAATATGTTCCGGGAATTCGCTTTGAAATGGAAACACCCGATGGTCACGGTTTGCGAGCCACTTTAATCAGCGGCTCTGAAAACTCGCCGACGGGCACTGTAGTGGCTGAGTTCGATCGCGATCCGTTAGAGTCGGGTGCTGGCGAAGTGCCACTCCCGCCCTATATTGAACGTGCGAGCCGTTCTGACGACGATAGGAATTATCAAACTGTTTACTCACGCAGTCTTGGGTCTGCGGCAGCTCCGACCGCTGGCCTACACTTTACACAAGATGTGCTTAACCAAATTGCAGCGAAAGGTGCCTCATGGGAAGAGGTGACGCTGCACGTAGGCCTTGGGACGTTTCGTCCCGTCAAAGTTCAGGATATTCGAAATCACAAAATGCATGAAGAAAGATACGAGATTCGTGCTGAAGTTGCAGAAAGAGTGACCCAGTGGAAACGTGAAAAGGGTCGAATCCTGGCCGTTGGTACCACTAGCGTACGCACTTTAGAGAGCGCCTGGGCGGAACAGGACGAAGGCGGTTCTCTAAAGCCGGGTATTGGACGTTCCTCTCTTTTTATTTACCCTGACGACTTTCGTTTTCGTGTCGTGGATCGAATGCTGACGAATTTTCATTTGCCGAAATCCAGCTTGCTTATGCTTGTGTGCGCATTCGCTGGAACAGAATTTGTTATGTCAGCGTACGATGAAGCAATCCGAAAGGAATATCGATTCTTTAGCTACGGCGATGCGATGTTGGTGGTGTAGTGGGGAGGTAGATTAAAGGGCTGGTGGGGCGGTTCGAGCAAAAGCTTGTCGGATTTCTGCTTTTTGAGCTTCAGTTGCGTACGGCAAAAAATAGTATTTGATGCGCTGCTTTTGGCAATCGGGATTAGTTGGATCGGCGCATCGGATGTGCTGTTCGACAAGAACTGGGTACATAACGCTATTTTCCGGTTCAACAAAACGCATCATCACAAGTGTATAAAGCTTGGATTCTCCTTTGATTAGATCTGCAAAACCGGCGCTTTTTCCTATGTAGGATGGAACACGCTCCGGATTAGCACCTATATACTTACCGTTAAGGAAGGTTGCCATTGGTCCTCTACATTTTTGCGCAAATAAGTCCAATAGGTGTGTAAATGAATGTTTTGTGGTCTCTGGCCTACCGGAGGAAATATCGTCCAAGAAATTCGTAAAAAAATCTTCTCTGTCCTTTTCATTGTCTCGTATTAGGTCTGTACGGTTTATTAGTTCATTCAAATTCTCTGCTGCATCGGAATTGGCAGGGTCAGTTACCCATGCTGTTGTTCGCGGAGCATCCACGGAGAGACCTTTGATGTCTAAATCATGAGTAAGATTTATCACTTCGGAGATCCTTTCGTGGGCCACTTCCAGTCCGTTTAGGGCACTTGGACACTGCATTGCTGTGAGTGGGAACAGTTTGGAGAGCACCATTTCCATTCTTTTACTGAGGGATCTGCGAGAATAGTCGGGGTATTCATTCTTATGTTCGGTACTAAGTTTATTGAAGAGGTCGAGGTAAATTTGCATGAGTACTTCAGATGCTTGTACCAGGACACTGTCTTTTTTTAGACCCTCGCTGCAATTGGGAAAAAGTCCAGATTTCATATATTCCATGAGTTTGGAAATTTTCTCGCTACTTGCAGCAAATTCCGGGAGAGTTTTTGCATAGTGCCGGATCTGAGAAAGATCAGTTAGCATCATTTTTGTTTCAGTTTCCATCCAATCGCTATGTGGCGAGAATGGGGTTTTATACTCTGGTCTGTGAGAGAGCTTAGCACGGTAAGTTTCATATACACCTTCCAGGCGGATTTTCTCGGCGGCAAGTTGTTCCGAAAGAACATGATCCAAGTAGTATTCTTGGACGTCGTCTAGTAATTCTGCAGCTTCCGAAGCCAGGAGCCCGTGATTGCCTTTGTGTTCGACTGCATTCAGAGCGTCTCGAAGGAGTTGGTGGGCCCTGGCTATCGCCTCGACGCTAGATCCTTTCGATATAGTAGCATATGTTTTTTCAAATTCTTCTTTTCTGGCTGTAACAAGGCCAGAGTTTAGGTGACTTAGGTAAGTTTGTTGAACATAGTCCAACATCTGTCTAGCTTTAACGATCGTTGGCCAATGGTTCTCTTTGTTTTCTAACGTACTCTGAGTTTGCTGAAAGAATTGGCCAACTTCAGCTAATGCATCAATACCAGTCTTTTCCGCCGCGATAGCATAGCTTTTCTCAAGTTCTTGTTTTTCGGCTTTCACAACTTCTGAACGTACATGATTTAGATAATTCTGTTGGACGTCGTCTAATATTTCTCTAGCTTTAACTATCGCTGGCCAATGGTTTCTCTTATTTCCAGCCCGATTCGGAGCTTGCTGATTAGTTTCTTTTTGCTCAGGCGGAGTCACAGGTTCCTGAATAGGACCTTTGTGTTCATCTTGATTCAGCTGTTGATTATCGACTATGCTCTCATTTGGATTCAAAATCTGTTGACTATCACCTTTGTTTTCATTTTGATTCGGAGATTGCTGGTTGTTACCCTTTTGTTCAACTTCACTCAAAACTTCCTGAAGTAGTTTAGCAGCCGTATTCAGCCGCTGCAAATTTTCTCTTTCCAATAGAGTACTGTAGTGGAGTGCGCTTTCGAGATTGGCGACAATCGACTCTGGGCTTGGTATTTCGAGAATGGAATTTAGAGAGTTTTGTACTGTGAGTTTTACATTAGTCCCAGTTTGCTTGATGCCCGTCCAAGATTGTTTCCACCAAGAATCTGCTTTTGCACTTTGGGCGGCTTCTACTTCTCTATTTTGGATTTCTTTGTTTTCGTTTTGTTTCTTTTTTTCATCTTCCTTTAGCGCAGCTAGAATTTCAGTTCTAGATCTTGTCTCTCGCAGACCGTCTAACTCTTCTTTCACGGTGTGGGACGATCGGTTAAGCAGGTGTGCGGCTAGGGCACGAGCATACCTAACGTCGTTGAATTGAGTTTGTGGTCTTTTTCTGTCTTTCTCAGAATACTTATTCTCAGTGTATTTATTTTCAGTAGGAGGAGACTCTGTTTCGGAACCTTGATTCTCAGAGTCTTGACTCTCGGTGTTTTGATTCTGATTATTCGTATAAGAGTACTCTCTGTTTGACTCGTCGTCTTCGTCATCTAATTCTTCATCGCTGCTTTGAGACTTTGTTTCTGACCTTCTCGTGATAACAGATTCTAGGTTCCAAGTGGATTCCGTAGGTTTGGCTGCTAGCATGTTCAAGATCATATTTCCGAGAGGCTGGAGTTTGTCTAATGGAATAGTTCTCATTTCCTTAGGGCATTCGGTAAACGCGATGTATTGGGCCATTCTCTGGTCAGTTAGCGTCTTATCTTGATGGAGCGTTCTTTCGAACGTATCTACGTATTCTTTTTGTAGTTTTCTTTTGTTCTTATCGATAAAATCATCAACCTTGGTTGATTCAGTTTTTAGAAATTCTCGACATGACTCCGGGAGAGTTCCACCGTGCGATTTCGCCTCGGCGAATTTGACTTCGCAATATCTTCGATAAGTAAAAGCATAGAGTCTTCTCAGCTTGCCAGCATCGAGAAGACTAGAATCGATAGAAGGTCTTTTCGATCGTTCTCGCTGGATTGGGCTTTTTAGCTGTGGGCGTGACCCAATATCACAAGATATTACGTAAGCCTTAAGTTCGTTACTTCCAGTTGCGCAAATAGCTCGAGCATAAAATGCATTATTTTCATTTGAATTACTGCTTACAATCTCCGCATAGTAATGATTTAGTTTGCTGAGATTATCGTCTTTTTTTCCATCAGGGGTATGAACGTCAAAAAAAGATGGCGTACTTGATGGGGAAACTATCTTCGTATCTTCGGCGTCTAGATAAGGGAGTGCTGCAAGGACCGCTGAGCGAATTTCTCTTTTTGTAAAAGGGATACCTTTTAGCTCATTATTAGGATGAAAATAATGGTTTACGGTAGCAGTGGCAGGAAAGAATTGATGATCGCCCTTAAATTCCTTAACTGCGCTTGGCAACGCTTGTTTTTTCCGAAGGGCAAAATGAATAATCGCTTGGTTTACTGACTCTAACTCTCTATCGCCGTCGGCAGTTTCTGGCAACTTATAAGAATTGTTGTCAAGAATGCGGCTGAGTATTCCTATTCCCTGTTTGATATTCGTTTTGAGCGTATTTGGATCTTCCTTCGTCTCCGCGGCAATAAAATCTACTGATTGTTGCAGGTCCTGCTGGAAACCTGCGTTTGCGAATGGTGGGAGAACCATCGCAAATGCAAAGAACGAAAGAACCGATTTAGAAAAAAAGTGTAATTTAAACATACTAGTTACATCCGTTCTGCAACCCCGAACGATGTAGAACGCTCACTATAGCAAGAAGTTGGGTGTTAAACAATGCAATGTATTGTAGAATTATTATGTTAAAATAAAATGTAAATTATTTATGTTTATATTGAATTGAGTAGTAGCAATATATGTCAAGAAAGATGCGAGATGTTTCCTGTACTACGCAAACGGGTCTATATGGTTATTTGCGTCTAAGTAAAATTCATAAACAAATTAAGAGGCAAGTTTCTCGTCACGCGAATTCAAATAAGTGCTAGATGTCAGTGTTTAAAAGAATGAAATTCGTTAGATCCGAGAGGCTGGAGCCCGCTGTAGGATTAGTTGATGCAGCGGTGTCGGTGTTAGTAAAACAAAATTTGATTGAGCTAGCAGAGGAGGAAGGTATTGTTGAGGAAGGTATTGTTGAGGTACTGGATAATTGGAAACGGGGACGTTTTTTCGGAGAGTTCTCATCATTAGGTAAATTATTTATCCAATCTACATCAGACGGATCGGAGTCAATACTGGGTAAATCTATATGATAATCACTAGTCGCCATCTCTATTTTAGGTAAATCTAAGTCAAATCCTGGCAGATCATGGTTGCCTTCAAACAAACTCGGTAGCGGATTAAATAGCGGCTTCGTGGTCGACATTGCCTTGGGTAACGCTGATTTTGGCTTCCGCTTCCTGGACACTTTAGCGAGTGTAACCGGGGTCGATTTCTGTACTATACTTGGTATTAAAGCTGTGCTTGGAATTAAAGCTGCGATTGCTGGTGCGACTGCACCGGGACTAGAAACTAATGCTTGAATGGGTTTGGAACTGAGGTGTTCTCCATTCTGAGTGCGCTTAGTATTACTGACAGCGTTTATTCTGGGTACTAGGGCTGGCACAACATTGGTCATCACTGGCAGGAATGGCTTTAACCGCGTAGCATTTGGTGTCGGAGTAAATGTTTGTAGCGACATGGTATTTGCTTTCAATACAGTATTTGGTGAGCCGACGATTCCGCAGTTAACTAAAGCGTTGAGCGATGAAGAGAGTTCAAAGTTCTTCTTTATTCTATATTTAAACTTTCGAGAAATCGCCCCAAAATTCGATTGTTCTGAAAAGAGACGGAAATTACTTTCATTTCTATTATTCGTAGTTGTGAATTTTAATCCATCTAAAAATGTAAGTTCCGCTTCAGTTATTCTTTTTGACTGCCTTAAGCTTAGTAAATTGGAGGAGGTAGTTATATCTATTGACTCTGTCCCGTCAACAGCCGTATCTACGCTTGTCTTAAAAAGTAGATCTTTAGATTTAGTTATTTCTATGGAGCAGGTGTGGCCTCCATGCGCTGAAATAGAGAAAAAAAGGATAAAAAGAGCTGGTAAAGTTTTAGATTTCATATAAATAAATTTTAGGTCCATATAAATAAAAAGTTATTTATATATAACAAAAGTGTAACTGATTTCATAGTGTGAAATGCTTTCATCGGATGAAATTCTCAAGATAAATTAGTGATTATCCAAAATAAATTAAACTTAATAAATTTATAAATGTTTAAGTTATCTTAGTGTCTGATCTGCATTCATTCAGTCGCTTGATAATATTTAAGTTTGAACTGAGTAGCCTATCTGGCGTAGAGCAATAATTTCATTGAGTTTTTTCTTTTTGATAACCTGTGATATGAGACACGATATGTTTCACCGAAATATCGTAGTCGGTCCATTTCAGTGTAATTGCCGGCTCTTGGCTTGCCCCAAGACTGGCGATGCTATTTTGATTGATCCGGGGGATGAGCCTGAGGCGATTCTGGCAACTATAAAGGAATTTAGTTTATCGCAAGGGATGGACCTCCATATAAAGTACTTATTGCATACTCACGGTCATCTGGACCATATCGGGGGTACTCGGGATGTATATCAGCATTTGCATAGCCAGAAAATGGCAGATCCAAAAAAAGACAATGCTCCAAAGATTGCACTGCACCGTGATGACCAGCCGCTCTATACGAATCTGAAAGTGCAGGGACAACTTTTCGGGCTCGACTTTGAGGATCCATTGCCTGTAAATCACTATCTTCAAGATATGGAAGAGATTCAGGTAGGTGAGCTGAAGTTTACTATTATCCATACTCCTGGCCACAGTCCGGGGAGTATTTCCATTCGTCTGCATGAGAATCAAACCTCCCGGATTTCGGAGACGGTTTTTTCGGGCGATACGCTGTTCCAGGGCAGTGTGGGACGTACGGATCTCTGGGGAGCAAATCAAGAGCAGATGTTTAAAAGTATTCGAAAGCGCCTTCTCACTCTGGACGACGATACTCTAGTTTGTCCTGGGCACGGACCAGATACGCGAATTGGAATTGAGAAAAGGCAAAATCCATTTTTGGTTTAATTTTTTTTGAATAGTTATGAACAGTAAAGAAGTGGAAAACAAAAAACTTAGATTTTCTGTTGAAAAACAGCTCTCAGATGACGCGGGCGTAGGTCGTGCCAGGGCAGGTCGATTGAAACTGCCGGGACATTCGAAAGAAATCCTCACTCCTGTTTTTATGCCGGTAGGAACGGCTGGTACGGTTAAGAGCATTACACCAACAGATCTTAAACAAATGGAAGCCCAGATTATCTTGGGAAATACCTACCATCTCTATCTTCGTCCCGGCCACCAGCGCGTAGAACGGCTCGGGGAATTGCACCAGTTCATGGCTTGGGATGGCCCAATTTTGACCGATAGTGGCGGATTTCAGGTGTTTTCATTAGCCGGAATAAATCAAATTGATGAAACCGGCGTGACTTTTCAATCTCATATTGATGGAAGTCGGCATCGTTTTACACCTGAGCTTTCCATGGAAATTCAACGGGCTCTGGGTAGCGATATCGTCATGGCTTTTGACCAGTGCCCGCCTTACCCTGCAACTCCGGAAGAGGTGACGGCAGCGATGCGCAGAACTCTTGCGTGGGCAAAGCGAGGGCTGGAAGTTCCGATGAAACCACACCAGACTCGGTTTGGAATTATTCAGGGTGGACTATTCGAAGAACTGAGAGTGCGTTCTGCCGAAGAGATCACTAGCTTATCCTTTGACGGTTTTGCGATTGGCGGCCTCTCTATTGGTGAGACCCCTGAATTAATGCAAAAAATGGCGCGTTTTACGGCGCCTCTCTTGCCCGCTGATAAGCCTAGATATCTTATGGGTGTGGGGCGCCCGGAAGACTTGGTCGAAGGTGTACGCGCTGGTGTGGACATGTTTGATTGCGTGATGCCGACGCGAAATGCTCGAAACGGACAGCTTTTTACTAGCCGAGGAAAGATCAATATTAAAAATGCCCAATATGCGGACAGTTCTGAACCCCTTGACCCAGAATGCCCTTGCGAGACCTGTCGACATTATACGCGTGCCTACCTCAGACATTTGATGGTGAGCAAGGAGCTACTATCTGCGAGATTGAATACGGTTCATAATTTAACCTACTATATTGGTCTGATGAGTCAGATGCGAAGTGCGATTTTAGAGGATCGATTTGAAGAATGGGTGAAAACTTTCTATCGAAAACAAACGAATGATGTGCGATGACCTTATCCATGAATACCAGACCTAAAGTGATTGTTCATGCGTTACTTCTGCTGTTAAGTTTATGGGTTGGCTCAGCCAGCCTGTGTTTTGCTGACGGACAAACGACTCCTGCAGTACCGGCAGGTTCCAGTGGTGGACCCGCTTCTACAGCGTCCAGCGGCACTTTGACTCCGCAACAGCCGGGTGGTTTGATGGCATTTGCGCCTTTTATTCTTATGTTTGTGGTCCTTTACTTTTTGGTTTTGCGGCCACAACAGAAGAAAATTAAGGAACAGCAGAATATGCTAGGTTCGTTGAAACACGGTGATGATGTCATTACTGCCTCCGGTTTACTGGGTAAAGTGACAGGGATTACCGAAAAGGTCGTCACTCTTGAGGTGGCTGACAATGTTAGGGTGAAAATGCTAAAAAATCAGGTCACCCAGGTGGTCAAAGGTTCTTTCAAAGACCTGGCGCAATGAACTCAAAAGCATCTTGCGAATCAGCTTCTGAGTAAGGGTTTGACAATAGGGGTCTAACCTGCCAGTCTAAGTTTGGTTAGCTAATTTTGGTAGATCATCGAAAAACCCCGTCTCGGCGCCTGGTACATCGGCAAGATTGCTCGGAGACGAGGCCGCAGGGAGGTGAATCGACCGGGCTGCCGCCAGCAAAAGGTGGCTACGGACGTGAGCCGACCGAGAACGAAGTATGCGGGCAATATCGACGATGTGCAATTTTTGATTAAGGGGTAGCTTATGTCTCGTTCATGGTGGGGCAAATTTCTTTTGCTATTATGTGCGATTGTCGGTGCCTTTATTTATATTTTTCCGACTATTGCCAATTTGGACTTAGAAAAAACCAACTTTCCATTTAAGCGAAAAATCAATCTCGGATTGGATCTCCAAGGGGGCCTATACATGGTGCTTGGGGTCGACTTTAATAAAGTCTATCGCGACGTTTTAGAACGTCAGACTTCGAGCTTAAAAGATCGCTTGCACGAAAAAGGCATCGAGATTACGGGTATTAAGGCAGTACCTAACCCACTTTCCGCCGATGATCCTCGGTATTCATTTAGTTTTGATCAGAGCAAACGGCAAGACATTTACCAGATGATTAAAAAGGAATACTGGACGATGCGTCTTGCAGGTGAAAACGAAGGTAGCTTCGAAGTGGCTTTATCTCAAGACTACCGAAAGCAAGTGCGTGAGCGGACCCTCAATCAGAGTATTGAAGTGATTCGAAATCGTATCGACGAGTTCGGTGTCTCAGAGCCCGCAATTGCAAGCCAAGGAACAGATCGTGTCGTGGTAGAGCTTCCAGGCGTTCGCGAGATCGATCGAGCGAAGGATTTGATCGGGAGAACTGCCAAATTAGAGTTTAAAATGGTGGACGATAAGTCCATGTCTCCGGCACAGCTTGCAGCGCTGATTGCGGAAATCGAAAAAAAGCATGGCATCACATTTAAAGAAGGACAAAAGTTTTCGGAATACGTACGTCTCCTAAATGAAAAAGGGAGAGAAAAGATTCCAGAAGGTGATGAAATCGCGTTTCAACGGCCTAAGCTTTCAGATGAAACCGGCGAAATGGGGCGAATTCCTTATTTGTTAAAATCAAAAACGGAGGTCACCGGTGATGACCTTCAAGATGCTAGTGTTCAGTTCGATCCCGAAAGTCGCAGACCGAGTGTCGGTTTTACGCTGAATCCGCGAGGCGCTACGCTTTTCGATAGACTGACCGGAGAAAGTGTCGGCAAGCGTCTGGCCATTGTTTTGGACAATATTGTGCATTCGGCCCCTGTGATTCAAGGGCGAATTCCGGGCGGACATGGTCAGATTACGCTGGGGCGTGGTGATTCAGAAGCGATGATGAAAGAGGCGAGTGATTTGGCGCTAGTCTTACGTGCCGGTGCTCTTCCCGCACAACTCGAGTTTTTGGAACAACGAGTGGTCGGGCCTTCTCTCGGACAGGACTCTATTAAAAAGGGTGCCATGGCAAGTCTGGTGGGAAGCTTGGCTGTTTTTCTCTTTGTCACGGTTTACTACCAGGTGAGTGGCTTGATTGCTGTTTTTTCACTGGTTTTGAACGTCATGTTTGTGCTGGCCTGTTTGGTAGGGTTAGAAGCAACTCTAACATTGCCGGGCATTGCGGGTATAGCCTTGACCGTCGGTATTGCTGTTGACTCAAACGTAGTGATTTACGAAAGAATCAGAGAAGAGCTCAGACATGGCAAAGGTCCAGTCGTAGCTGTCGAAAGTGGCTTCCAAAAAGCATTCAGAACCATTCTGGATGCTAACGTCACGAACGCGGCAGCCGCTGTTGTTCTTTTGACTTACGGAACTGGGCCTATCAAAGGATTTGCCGTATCACTTTTGATCGGAATCGTTACCACCCTGTTTACGGCAGTTTTTGTTTGCCGCTTGATCTTTGATATTTATTTGAAATATTTAGAAAATCGAACCAGCAGGGCGATCAGCATTTAGGAACGTGTGTGAAGTGATTTGATTTGAGAGGGAATTTTTTCATGTTAGAACTGATCAAGCCAGGAACTAATATTAATTTCGTGGGAAAGCGCCATATTTGGATCGGAATTTCGATCGTGGCGATCATTGCAACATTCATTTTGTTTATTGTGAAGGGACTAAATTACGGAATTGACTTCACCGGTGGTGCTGAAATTCAGGTCCACATTCCTCAGAATTGGGACATCGGCAAACTGAGAGATGAGTTGGAGAGCGGTGGTCTCAAGGGAGTAAAAGTCCAGCAAATTGGACTACCAACGGCAAGCCAGTTTTTGATCAAAGCTCAGGGAGACGAGCACTCCTTAAATCAAGTCTCCAAGAAGGTGGATGCAATTCTTCTCAAAGATCTAAAACATGGGGACTTTGAGATTCAAAGAGTCGATGTGGTGGGACCGGCAGCGGGAAGTTCACTTCGCATGTCAGGCTTTCTTTCTATGTTCTATGCACTTTTGTGCATCCTAGTTTACGTGACAATTCGATTTGACTACAGGTATTCGCCGGGCGCTGTTATGGCGCTTTTTCACGATACGGTGATTACCATCGGGATTTTTATTTTGACTCAAAAGCAATTCGATCTGCAAATCCTGGCGGCACTACTTGCCCTGATTGGTTACTCGAACAACGATACGATTATCGTTTACGATCGAGTGAGAGAGACCATGCATCAGCATCCGGAGCTTAACATCGAACAGGCTGTGAATCGTGCTGTCAACGAAACGCTTGGACGAACCATTCTAACGTCTTTGTGCACTTTCTTTACTGTTTTTGCACTCTGGCTGTTGGGAGGAAAGGTCATTGAAGACTTCGCTTTTACTCTGATGGTCGGAATTGTAGTTGGGGCTTATTCTTCGATCTTCATTGCGAGCTCCTTAGTCATTGCGATCAGTCATTATCACGATCGCCGAGCATTGAGTTTAAAAAAGGCCGGTGGTGGTAAGAAGGCGATTAGCGTTCGACCTGAGCCAAAGTTCGAATAAGAATTTTAAGCTGGCATGGAAATCTGAAACGGTTTGCACAAAACGTTTGAATAAAATGTGCAGATAGGTCAGGGTCATCACTGATGAGGTTACATCGTGTCGAATTCAGCTCTGAGTGATCGGCAGTGGAAGCTTAGGTCGGAGTATTTAAAAGGTTCAAAAAAAACTGAATCGGAAGTGAACGCGCTGGTCCGCGCTCTCCAAAAAGAAACCGGACTTTCGACTCTCGCTCTGAGGGTGTGTATTTTAAGAGGCCTGGAAACGACTGAAGCGATTCAGCGATTTTTATTTCCTCGATTCGAAGATCTGAAGAACCCTTCCCAAATTAAAGACATGGATCTCGCTATTGAGCGGATCGCAAGCGCTCGTGGCAACCAAAAAATTCGAGTTTTCGGCGATTATGACGTTGATGGAACAACTGGTGCAGCACTTCTGACTTGGGTCTTTCGCGAAATGGGATTTCAGCAAGATGCTAGGCAGCCCGATCGGTTTAAGGATGGATACGGTTTAAACGTCCGTGCGGTTGAAGAGGCCGTTAGTGACGGAATTAAAATTCTAGTCACGGTCGATTGTGGAATCACTAGTTTTGAAGCTGCTACGAAAGCAAAAGAGCTAGGGCTAGAGCTAGTTATTATTGATCATCATCAAATCGATCCGGAAAAGGGTTTACCGCCCGCCTATGCAGTGATCAATCCTCAGCGTGCAGACTGTCCGAGTGGTTTGAAGCAGGTTTGTGGTTGTGGGCTTGCTTTTTACTTTGCTATAGCGCTTAGGGCGAAAGGTCGGCAGCAAGGTTGGTTCCCTCCGGGTATGGAACCGAATCTCAAGCAACACTTAGATTTAGTCGTGATGGCAACCGCGGCAGATATGGTTCCGCTAACAGGCGATAATCATATTTTAGTCCGATACGGTCTAGAAGTTCTCCGTCATTCCAAAAAACCGGGCATCCGTGCTTTGCTGGAAGTCGCGGGTTTGGGTTCACGTACGCTGAGTCCTTCCCATCTGGGATTTGTTCTCGGACCAAGAATCAATGCTTCGGGAAGAATTCAATCGGCAAGTCTCGCGCTCGAAATGCTCACTACTACTGATGGTGAAAGAGCTCTTAAACTTGCTCAAGATCTCGAAATGCTGAATCAAGAGCGTGCGAATTTGCAAAATCAGATTTGGGACGAAGTGAGACAACGTGTGGAAGCCGGGATGGCTCAAGGTAAATACCGCTCGGGAGTTGCACTTGCAGATCCGAGCTGGCACGAGGGCGTAGTTGGAATTGTTGCATCGCGTGTCACGGAGACTTTTCGCAAACCAGCTGCGATTATAGCTCTGAGAGAAGACTTTGGAAAAGGCAGTGTTCGCTCCTATGGAGGCAAAGACGTTTTGGCAGCGTTGCGAATTTGCGCTCCTTATTTGAAAGGATTTGGCGGTCACAAACATGCGGCAGGACTTTCGGTAGAACTGCATCAAGTGGATGCATTTGTTGAGGCTTTTGACCGGGCACTCGAGACCATTCAAGAAGAATCAACAGCGAATTATCTGTACGTCGAAGGGGTCTGTTCCATAGAAGAGTTGACTGTGAAAACGCTTGAAGAGCTAGAGCGCTTAGGACCTTTCGGCCCCGGAAATCCTGAGCCGGTTTTTACCATCAGAGCGTCTGTGAGAGATCACCGCATTCTCAAAGGCCGTCATTTAAAACTCAATCTGGCACCTAAAACACCCGACGGTCGGAACGGCGCAGCCGAGAGGCCAATGGCATTCAGCGCGATTGAAGCCATCTGGTTCCACGGCGCTGAACGCAAGGATGTGATGGAGTTTGGTGGGCTCCTCGAAGATGAATGGGAGTGGGCCGGAGTGCCTGAACTGAATCGATTTCGTGGCCAGGTGACACCTACGTTCAGAGTAAGAGATCGCCGACAAGTTGGCAGTGAGTTAGCTGATGTTGAAAAATAGGCGAGGAGGGAAGAATTTCTTGAGTTCGAAATTGAAATTAAACAATTTAACGGTAGTATTGTTCTCTTTTTCAACTGGTTTTTTGTTTGCTTCGACGTCTTTAGTCATCGCCTCAACGGACGTTCAATCGCAACAACGGAAGCAGCTCTCGCCGGTGCAGCAAACACCAGAAACGCAGCAAACAATTGATCCAACACGTTACTTCCAGGAATTTACACGCGCTCAAAAGAGTCAAATGAAAGCGCTGGAGCACCGACACAAATTAGAATACCAACAGCTGAAGACTTCCCATAAATCCAAAATCGCCGAATGGGAAGCCAAAGAAAAAGAGAGTCGCCATCGGTTTTTTGCTGAACACAAGTACGGTCCTGAAAGACGCGACTATATTCGTGATTTTTTAAATCGTCGAGACTTACTCAAAAAAGAGCTAGCAGATGAAAAACTTCAGCGTAGCAAAGACTACGATAAAGAGGCTCAGGATTTAAGACTAGATCAAGAACGAAAGATGCAGGAATTTAAGAAGTCTCTGGAAGCAGGAAGGTTGCCGGCTAGGGAGCTCTGGCCTCCATCAGGCATGTAATAGCCTGACCCAAAACGGTTCTTTTAACTTTAGGCTTTGTCAAGCTGCCGCTAGCGGGGCTGCCGCCAGCAAGAGGAGTCTTCGAGGCCATGATGGCCGAGAAGCGTGTCCGTCCTGTGGACGGTCAAGTGCAGGAGGCACTTGAAACCGTGTAGGCTCCGGTTTTTTCGAAAAGGACTTCGCGCCTAAAGCTAAAATTCCTCGTTTTGGGATTGGATATAAACTAAGTAAATTTAGTAATGAAATTAATAATATCGTTTGCATTTCAGTCAAATATTCGCTAAATACCGCTCAGTCCGAAAATCGAACCAGTAGGGTTTACCCTAATCAAGGACAACTGGAACGGCAGATTTGGATTGAGTATTATGCAGTATTTAAAAGTAGTTAGATTTAGTTTTATTTTTTCACTGATTTTCTCTTCAGGAACGCTATTCGCTTCCGACTTGCCAAATGGCGAAGTCCCTATACAAACGCTTTCTACTCAAACGACGCAGAATCTGCGAATCAATTACTTTGCAGAAGTCATGTCTCCAGCATTTATGGGAAATACGGAATCCACTCCTCTCCCGAGTGGAATGCCGTATAAGCCCGTAACGGGATACAGTATCCTCAATGCTACTTATGAATTCGCTCCAAACTATCAATTTGTGTATTGGCAGAAATTTGCCACGACTTTTACTAGTAACTTTGAGTCTCAAGGGGTGCAGTTCTTTCCTCGCGTACCGAGATTTGCTCTGAGGAAAACGAGCATATTGGATGTTTCCAATTTGACTACAGCATTTGATTTTTACGTTCAACCGGGCATCATTCAAAATGCTTTTTGGAGCAAAAACTATTTTGAAATCGGTCTACGTACTAACTGGAATTATGCAATTCCGAAATCAAACTGGGCTGTGGGTATACTGACCGAATTCACAACGGCATATTTGGATCCTAAAGGCCAGGGCTCAAGAGCCTACGGTTGGGTAAATCCTTTTGCCATATATAGTTTGAATTCACGTTTTTCAACTCAGCACTGGCTGTATGTCCCGATCGATAATCCTCGGAGCGGGCGTTTCTGGCATTTTGCTTACGATGATCCAGGTAAACCATACGTTCAGAATGGGATTAGCTATAAACTTTCTTCAGGAGCAGAGGCAACATTACTGCTCAACAATTATCTCTTTACCAAACCCAGCTGGCGAAATACCTGGGCTTCTCTTTGGTTGAGCTTCAATCTTTTTTGATTCGCCAGATTGACTTTACGTAGCGCCTAGCAGAGAGTCGCCGCATGAAGTTCATATCCTTATTGGTAGTAGGAATTGTTTCTCTAGTTAATCCTTCCTTTGCTGCCGAGTCTAAGCTGAAGTGCCAGTTCGAAACTGCGCCTGAGCATATTGAATGGACAAAAGAAGGCGGACAAATTGTCATTTGGACTGAACCTGACAAGGAAACGCTGTGGAATGTCGAATTCCAGCATACAAAGGAGCATCACCGGTACCTATCTTGGATTAACGAACACACCAAACTTTCCAGTTTAGAGATTCTAGAGAACCATCGAGACATTGTTGAAAAAACATTTCTCTATCGTGCTCATGCCCGTGACGTGATGACGGAACAAAATCCGGACGTACACAATAGCAATCTAATAATAGAAGGTCGCGTAGGGAAAATTAGACCGATCAACTGCCTGGAGACCTGGTTGTTTGATACGTTCAATCACGATTACCCATTATCCAAAAGTCCTAAGGAATTTCATGCAGCCATTCTCCGAAATGAAAAGAGCAAACAGATCCGAATTTACTACGAACATCAGGCTGATGGCATTGACTATGCCGGAGTTAATACCAGCGATAAGGTACTGGGTCTAATTAAGAGAGATTTGGCTGAAGGATGGACATTGTTTTACGATTTGCATAATCATCCATTTAACTTTAAAAATCCTTACGGCGATCTAGGCGGAATACTTTGCCCAAGCACGGCCGATATGTCGTTTTATCACTATCCTAGTCCGGGTCTAGAAAATGCCGTCATTACTAATGGAAGAGACACAATTGAAATGACAGCAAGTCATTTAAAGGATCTTAGAGATGAGTAGTCAGTGGCGAAAAATAATCGGTTTGTCGATCTTATTTTTGGCCTTTACCCACATTAAGAAACTCTCGTAGCTATACGCAGGCAATGTCCAATCTCGTTTCAGATCGGCGCCGAGATTGCCCATAGTGAGAGTGCAGGGGGTCCCATCGGGCCGGGGATGACACTGGGCCATTTTTTCAGCCCAAACTTGTTCTTTTTGTTGGAGCGTGAAAGCATTCGCCGTTTTGATTTCAAAAATTCGATTCGATAAACCAAAATAAGCGGTAAGCAAAATGCAGGCTGGCATAAGCTGCAGCCATCGGCCCGTGGCTTTATGACAGAACAAGTAGAGGAGATAGCCGATAATAGCCAGCTTAAACACGACTGCGCCATGAATTGCTCGCGGAGCGTAGTAGTCCATCAGAAACGCATGAAAGGATGCCACGCTAGGCAGGAAGAGAAGAATAAGCGTTTCTCGCTTACCAATCTCTTTAGTCGTCACCAAATAAATTCCTGTGATCGCAAATGCAATCCACTCTAGAAGAGTGAAAATCCAATATTCTTTATAAAAATGCAACGTCCATAGGAGATTTGTATAGACTTTGAGGTGTTCTAGAAAATTTCCCAATGAAAACTGCAATCCGTGGATCCAAGGGTCACCAGCAGGTTCCAAAGCCCAACGAATTCCAAAATAAATGAGAAAGGCAATGCTCCACAAAATCACATGAATCGAGAGTTTAACTCGATCATCGAAGTTCTTGAGCTTGCTGATATTAATCAGAATAGGGGTGAGCGGAATAATCAGCATGGGAAGGACGTAGGTTTCGAGTGAACAAAAAGCCAAGATCATGAATAGGATTCTCAGCCAGTATTGAGAACTCCAAAGCATTCCAGATAAGAAGAACGTTCCTAGAGAGTAGGGGAGATTCAAGGTCATGTACAGGACTTCGTGAAAACTGGGATAGAGACAAAGAATAATTAAACAAACTTGCCACGAAACTAAATTTTTGGTCACAGGCTTACTGATGGACGACTTAGCCGAAAGATTAGCAGTTAGCCAGTTTGCGATGCCTAAAAAACCGAACGCGTGTAAGAAGAAAAAAGTCGTCATCAAGACTTTCGAGTGGTCATAGAGCCTATGTTTAAAGATAAAAAAATTAACAATGGAAGCAATTGGTCTATGTATGAGCAATGGACCGAAACTTCTCAAATTGAAATCCGGGCTCAATCCCTGTAAAGCAAAACCGTAATCGTCCGCGATAAGCGGGAAATTCACCCGCCATGTAATCAAGATGAATATAATAGTGGCTAGTGTGGCAAGCTTAAATTGGTTTCTCATGTTGCTACGTTTTCACTCTTTCAACGCTAATCACGCCTTTCTTTGATTCGAGCGAACTAGCCACTCTCTCCAGTTGCGATAGGTCTCCTACCTCAATATCGAAGACTGCAATTGCTTTCCGATCTTTTGTGGTGCGGATATGCGCCGATGAAATATTCACCCCACTTGCTGTAATCGCTTGAGACATAGTAGCTAATAGTCCTGGTTGGTCCAACGATAAAACACGCAATTTTACGTGACGTCTGACCTGACCTGCATTTTGAATATTCCATCTGACATCTACTTTTCGTTCTGCATCGTTGTCTATTGCTTTTGTGCAATTCGAGGTATGGATCGTCACACCTCTTCCGCGCGTAATAAAACCGATGATACTGTCGCCTGGTAAGGGGCTACAGCACCTCGCAAACCGAATCAATACATCATCGAGATTTGCCACAGTGATTGCATTTCGAGCCTCGCTCCGTTTTTTTGCCGCACTAAAAACACGTTTCAGGAAGCTTTGATCTTCTTCGGCTTTTTGCGACTGCAGCTTTTTCTCAATCAACTCCTTGGGTACTACTCGGTTGACGATACTGTCAGGTGTAATTCGCCCGTATCCAAGTCCAATGAAAAGATGGACTTCTGAGCGATATTTTACATCCTGGGCGGCTTTTAGTAGTTCGCCAGATTTTTCTATCTTATTTAATGATATTCCATAGGGCCTAAGCGCTTTTTCAAGAATTTCTCGACCCAATTTAAGCGCTCGCGAGCGCTCCTGTTCCTTAATAAAGCTCCGGATTTTCGCTTTTGCGCGCGAGCTAATGACCAGTTTAAGCCAGTCCTTCGAAGGCGTCTGCGACGGAGAAGTAACAATCTCTATGGTATCGCCGGATTTGAGACGGTATTTTAGAGGAACGATTTTTCCATTCACTTTTGCGCCGACGCACTTATTCCCAACGTCTGTGTGAACCGCATACGCAAAGTCAATCGGTGTAGCACCATGTGGAAGCTGTTTAACCTCTCCCTGGGGTGTAAATACAAAGACGTCCTCGGCAAATAAATCAATTTTAACGGTCTCGAGAAATTCATTCGGGTCAGACAGGTCTTTATGCCATTCGAGGAGGCGGTTGACCCATTCAACATTCTCTCTGGCCCGGAAGTCGAATTTACCTTCTTTATACTTCCAGTGCGCGGCGATTCCCCCTTCGGCGATTTGATGCATATCTTGAGTTCGAATTTGAATTTCCACTCTCTCGCCGTGAGGACCGATCACTGTTGTGTGGAGGGATTGATAGGCGTTGGCCTTTGGCATCGCAATATAGTCTTTGAATCGACCGGGGACAGGCTTATAAGTTGCGTGAATCACGCCCAAGGATTTATAGCATTCCGTAATATTATCGACGACGATTCGGAATGCGATCAGATCGTAGAGTTGCTCAAATTCGACTGTTCTTCTCTCCATTTTCTTAAAAATGGAATGAAAATGCTTAGCCCGCCCGGTGACGGTTGCTTGAATATCGTATTCCTTGAGCTTTTCGTCCAGAATCTCCGAAACTTCTTCAATGTATTTTTCTCGTTCCCGCTTTGTCTTTGTAACTTTCTGCGCGAGTTTATAGTAAACGTCGGGGTGGAGATAACGTAGGCAAAGATCTTCAAGTTCTATTTTCACCCAACTAATACCCAAACGATTGGCAATAGGGGCATAGATATCGAGAGTCTCTTGGGCAATTATTCTTTGCTTGCTGGGACTCAAGTGCTCTAGAGTCCGCATATTATTCAGCCGATCCGCAAGTTTGACTAAGATCACTCGAATGTCTTTGGCCATCGCGATGACCATTTTGCGAAAGTTTTCGGCCTGTTTTTCTTCTGAGGTTCTAAATGAAATTTGTGAGAGCTTAGTGACGCCGTCGACTAATTCTCTGACATCCTTTCCGAATTCCTTTTCAATTCCATCCAAAGTAGCATGAGTATCTTCGACCGTGTCATGGAGCAGACCCGTAACTATACTTGGAATATCTAAGTGCAAATCCGCTAACGTTTGAGCGACCGCTGTGGGATGGACCATGTAGGGGTCGCCACTAGAGCGAAGCTGTCCGTGGTGGGCTTCGGCTGCATATGCATACGCTTTATTAATCAGATCAAGCTTCGCTTCAGGATAATAACTCAGAACCTTGTTGCAAATCGTTTCGAGGGTGGCTGGTGCTGGTTTTGGCATGTTCTATTCTCTAGGTCTCCTCATCATCTTAGGTTTTTTAGCGGTTGTCTTCTGCATTGGTTTTAGGCCAAGCTTGGCTAGTACCAAATCTTTCAACTCTGTAAAGGCGTGATCCAACGAGTCATTTACAATCACAGCATCAAATGTCTTTCCTTTTTCCATCTCGTGCTCCGCTTTGGAAAGACGCTTTTGAATGCTCTCCTCGCTCTCAGTTCCACGCCTACGAAGTCGACTCTCCAGTTCCGCCAAACTTGGGGGTGAAATAAAAATACTAAAACAATGATCCGG
>Ga0207098_10089_pt1 | contig 29593 bp, 33 predicted proteins | sample Alteio_BWMinHeat_84_FD_153548 | JGI IMG/M metagenome (GOLD analysis project Ga0207098, IMG submission 153548) | Enriched cells from forest soil in Barre Woods Harvard Forest LTER site, Petersham, Massachusetts, United States -... | ecosystem: Environmental > Terrestrial > Soil > Temperate forest >...
AAGAATATCGAGCCTTCATTGTTGTCATCTCCCTTCAAATGCGTTCGCAATGCCGCCATCAGCGGTTGAGTAGGTCACTTCCTAGTTGCCGTTCGGGTCTCCACACCTTATTAGCACCAATTAACACGTAGCGAAATCTGCGTCAATCCCAAACCAGTACTCCGAGATTTCAATTTTACTTCCCGGTGAAGCGACAGCTCACACCCACCCCCTGAGTGTGCAATGCTCCCGCCAGTCTCCTGAGTGCGGAGCCCTTCCAACGGCTGTGGCAAAATCTCCAAGCCACAGCCTGAGGCTCCTCAAAGCCATTCTTCAACACTTTTCCTTCTCCAGTCTCGCTCAGCATCAAATTCTGTTTTGGCCTTGGGCTCGCGCGTACAGTGTGAGTTTGAACATGCCTCCAGCTTCAGCGGACTACCGATGAGCCAACTTCTGTGCCATGAACAACAATAGTTTTCTGTGGCTCGGTCCCGTGTGACTGAGAAGGCGGCGGAACTTCGCAAGCTGTCTTGCATCTTTCCCCGCATTGCCCCACTCGTCATCATCGGTGGACTTACCTTTCGGGACATTCGCCAACTTTGGAGGTTCTCCACCGTCATAATAAAGTTGGTACACCGGAATGTCGAGTGCACGGGCCATTTTCTCAAGTGTTTCGATGGCGGGAACTGTGTGTCCATTTTCCACGCGAGAGATGTAGCAGCGAAGTAATCCCGTGCGTTTCTCGATGTCACCCTGAGACAACATCTTCTGTTCACGTAGCTCACGTAGTCGTTCACCGATTATCATTTTGTTATCCTCCGCGCAATGGCACTAGTTGCGACAATCAAATATGGTTTGGCTGTTATGCCGCCATTCAAACCCAGTCAACACGCGCATCGCCATCAAATTCTGTTGCCCAGCTTCAGGCCCTCGGAAGCTAGGTATCCTGCTATCACAATCGCAACGGCACTGACCCACATCGGAACCGCCCAGCCACCTACAAACACAGCCCATCTCAATGCAAGTCTCACAACGTGCATGATGGCGATCAGTAGAAAGATCAGTCCGGCGACAAGGAAGAACGTTTTCTGTTTCATGAAATCTTCACCTCCTGCAGAGAGTAGCGGGAAACCTTGAGCCGGATTGTACGCCCACCGAGGAAGAAAAAACGCAGAAATTGACGGCACCCTTTCCACCGCCTATCTGGCAGCGCGATCGGTTTGTCATTCGAGCGGTCCTAACACTCATTTGCCTGCCATTGATTACAGCCCTATGAAAATCCCGCCGCCCGCCTCTTAAGGTCTCCTTAAGCATAGCCGTGGAGAATCACAGCAGTCCCCAACGCCACGCCAGAGTGGGGGCCGTCCCTCGGAGAGGAAAACCTCAAGAATTCAATTGTTTGCACCTCGGACGAGGAATTCGTTCGCTAGACGACGAGCCGCAGAGGAAGAAGGGCATAATGCACGAGCGGCGAGGAAACCGGCGATATGAACTGTCTTTGCTGGTCACTATTCGGAGGCGCGTGAAGGCGAAAAGCTCCGCCCGAACTGGCATGATTCGTAACATTTCCACGGGTGGAGTCTATTTCGCAATCGATCAAAGCCTGAGCGTTGGCGCTGAACTGGATTTAACCCTCACTCTTCCTACCGAAGTTACTGGCGGCCCCGAAGTCTTCATCAAGGCTCTCGGAAAGGTCCTTCGGGTCGACAAGTTCTCCGGCAATCAGTCATTCGGCGTAGCGGCCATTTTGAAACGACACGAAATCGTCCGCGAAGTACTTCGGAGCCAGTAGCGACACGACCTCGCGGCACGCTCTGGATGATACTTGAAACGGTGGGAGGAATGACAAACTAGACATGGCTCGATCAAGACTTCCGCGCCTACGCCTGTGGGACAGCGCAAGGCATAGGAGGACCGGGGCATCGAGCCGCCAAACTTCGCGGCAAGGCTTTGGAAATTCAACTGTTTCAATGAGTGCAGACATTTTAGCAGGCACAGGTCAACCAAGCCGTGTTGCGCTCGTAGCTGCGCGATCGCGTGCTCCAGCGCCGCAATGGTCAGCCGGTTCGCCAGCGTTCGATCCAACGCCTAGCCCACCACCCAGCGAGAAAACCCGTCGAGAATCACCACCAAATAGACAAAATCCCCCGCCGGTTGAATCGAGCCCCGCGGATCGTACGGTCGCAGGCGATCGGATGTATACTCTCCGAGTCCAGCCATACACCTTCCGCCGTGCCCGCCGTGGGCGACGGTTCCTGTGCCACATGACTTGCATCCAGCAAATTGGGTATGACACCACGGTTCTCGGCAATCTAACTAGCAGTCCGGGTGTAGTTGAGCGAAAGCCAAACTGAGGAGAACGCAAATGAGCCCACAAGCAGCAACCGCAATGCAGCCAGCCAAGACATCGGTACCTGTCGAACAGGCTGAGAATGTCTTTTATCGGGTCCTGGAAGTCTATGACTCGGTCGCTCGTAGGGCGTTCGAGATATTCGACAATAATGGCAGGCGGTGCGGCCGTGAATTGGATGACTGGCTCCAAGCCGAATCCGAACTTCTACATTCGGTACCCCTGGAAATAATAGAGTCAGATGACAATCTAACCGTTCGCGCAGAAGTGCCCGGCTTCAGTACCCAGGAGCTTGAGATCACTGTCGAACCACATCTGGTCACGATCACCGGCAAACACGAAGCTCAGGAAGAAAGCAAGAAGGGCAAAACGATCTACTCCGAACGGTGCGGGAAGCAGGTCCTGCGGGTTGTTGACCTTCCGACGGAGGTTGACAGCTCAAGGGTGAGCGCGATCTTGGCAGATGGCATCTTGAACATCGAACTGCCCAAGGTTGCCCATGTCAAGACAGTTCCCATCGAGCCCAAGGAAACTTAAGTAGTCAGAGTAGCAGCGGGGCGGGAACGCACTCCGATTCACATCCGGCCTGACTGCGCTCCACGAGCGAAACACGGCGAGTCCGCTAACCGACTGGGCATCACCGACTCTGCTGATTTCGCACCGCTTCACTGAAATGCAGGAAAGTGCTGGCCCGCCACACTAAATCGGCCTTTCATTCCGAAAATGAGAGAAAATACATAATGAACGCTACTGAACTATTTGTGCCTCTTATTGCGCAAAATGCTGCATTCTGCTGATATCGGGCTGCACAGAAGTCAAGTGTTTGTAACGTGATTCAAGAAGTCGGCGATGGAGGCTGGCATGCCAGCGATTCAAGCGTAGCGGGCTGGGAGCTGAGCTTTGGGGACACCGGTCCCGAGAAATCGGGTTCGTGAGCGCGGCACTCAACCCGCTGCAAAAATCCAGGCATTCACAATCAGCGATGCCACCATGAACAAGCCAGCAGCCAGCACGAGGGCGAATGAAAGAAGCCGCTCTTTCACTAGATTGAAGATGCTCCGGGCCGCGTCGGAAGTCGTATCTTCTGGAACCCTTCAGATGATGTTGATAGCATCCCTCAGTTCGCTGACCACCGCAGATGGAACCAAAAACAGGGTGACTAGCCCAGGCACGACTGCGGCGATGCCCCTAGAAGTCCGGCCCGCTCCCTCAATCATCGTCAGGATTGCCCTGGCTCCTTCAAATCCCACGAACCCTTGGATCTGAGACAGCAAGCGGCCCTCGGCGGCTTGAGTCCCGAATACCAGACCGGCACTGGCGAGTAAGATCAACACTGTCGGCGCCAACGAAAGGGCAATATAATAAGCCGGTGCTGCACACATTCGCGGTGCTCCGTTGTTTAGCCTGTTTTGGACTGTGACTCTACGGAGAGCCGTAATCTCTTTGAACGGAATGTGATTCATCTTTCTCAATCTGCTCCGGCGAGACCAACTCTTGGATCTCCTCCAGCAGTGCAGCGACAAGCGAGACCACAAGAGGGCCCAGAAGTATTCCCAGAACGCCGAAGGCGTACGTGCCACCAATCGCCGCCAGGGCAATGAGCATCGGGTGCTGTTTGTCGCCTGCACCGACTATGAACGGGCGCAGCACGTTGTCTACGGTACCGACGACGAGAGCGCCCCATAGGCCCAGAAGCAGCGCTTTCCAATAGGAGCCCATGAAAACAAAGGCGATTACGATCGGAACCCAGACCAGCGGACTGCCCACGACCGGAATGATGGAGGCCAGTCCACCGATCGTGCCCCAGAGCACGGGGGACCGAACACCGACAAACCAGAATCCTAAGCTGAGAAAGAGCCCTTGGCCAAAAGCGACGGCCAGCACGCCGTTCACGTTCGCCACGACCGAGTCATGCACTGTCTGAAGGAGGCTGGTGGTGACTCGTGGATCGAGCGGAGTTACAGCGGTCAGCCGGACGATGCAGTCTTCGCCATGCCGAAGCAGGAAGTAGAGAAAGATGGTTGTTAGTAGCCCTGTGATCAAAATGGATGTCACACCACCGACCGCTGCGCCGACATTGTTTAATAGGTAGCCGGTAACAGTCCTCATGCCGTCGAGGAGCTCCGTTCGAATGGTATCTGCGTTAAGAGGCAGGCGCGTGGCCAATGCGTCGACGACCCGATCGGCAGTGTGTGCGACAAGAGACGGCCAGCCGCCTTCCTCAAGAGAACGCCGGCTGAGCCCCTCGTAAGTAGTCGTCAATTCCTGAGTCAAAGCCAAGCCGGCAAACGCAAGGATTATCCCCAGTAGAAAAACGGCCGCGAAGGTGGTGATGAATGTGGCTAATCCGGGCCAATGGACTCGCCGGCTGAGCCATTTATTTGCTGGGTGGATCACAATGGCAAGAATCGAGGCCAGGATGAGCGAAGTGAGAAACGGCCAGGCAATCCGTAACACACTTGGCAGGAGCGATGCAAGTAGGACGGCGAGGAAGATCAGAGTTTCTCGTTTCGACCTCCCGGATGCGCTCATTCGTATAGTTCCTCCGCTTGCTCCGCCGTCAAGGATCAAGCCCGGTGACGCGCCCGCTCCATTTGCGGTTCGAATCCCATCCGACCACTCTTCAACAGGTCGTCGAGTTCACGGGGGATTTCTCTCTTGCTCCGTCGTTTGGGAGGATTGGGCCAGAATCTCCGTTTTACACTCCCGGGAGACCGATAATTTAAGCCTGACCTCCTAAGTTTGCAACGCCTCAGTCAGGTTCCTGACTGAGTAGCCTTTTCGACAGTTATGCCCAAGTTGCGACACCGCTTGACCGTGGTATTCGGATGCCAAGTCGTGTGAAGTCGGAACGTTACCGCGAAGGAAATTCGCTTCAAATCAAGTCCGGAAGCAAGACCCAAAGTTGCGCGCATCGAATCACGCAGGCGGTGTGGTGTACTCTTAGCGTGCTCGTGTAACTCCCCGTCAAAGACTTGGGGGTTCTGACGGCATGCGACGCTAATTGCATGCGGCTCGCGAATTCGTTGGCATTTAGCGAGCTATCTTGAGGTGAGAAACCTCTTTCATTTTAGACGATTCGGCCTGGAAATGCTTCGGCAGAATGCGCTCAAACTCAACTGAGTGTGGAGCGTGACGGAACACGGCATCCGAAACACTTCCAAGTGCGGAGCGAGCGGAACTCCACTGTCCGTGTGAACCGACAATGATCAAGCCTGCATTCCACTGTTCGGTTGCATCCAGATTCTTTGATTTTGGATCGCCCTGCGCGATGGTGGAAGTCACATTCGCGCCCTTGGAACGAACTGCTTGGCTGAGCTTGCCTACGCAATCTCAGTCAGCTATTTACTAATAGGCCGCAGCACAAGGATTCTAGAATATTGTTCTGAACGATGGCGTACGCTCTCGGTTAGAGGCCATGCGCACCATGGTCGGCAGGAATACCAGCCTAATCCTGGTCGACGACGATCCGCGTCACGCTAGGGCACTTCGAAAAGCCTTGGTCGGCACAAGGGACCACCCATCGAATTTCGAATGGTTCAGAACCCTGTCAACGGGCCTCGATCGAGTGCGCGATAAGGGCCGCAAGCGTATCTGGGCAATCTTTCTCAATCTCAATTTGCCCGACAGTCGCGGCTTCCATACATTCCGCAAGCTTCTGGTGGCCGATTCCACGATTCCGGTCGTGCTACTCTGCAGCGCCAATGATGAAAAGATTTGTAAAGCGGCCATGATGCACGGAGCGCACGACTACCTTTTGGAGGGTCACGTGGACAGCTACGCGTTTGCGCGAGCGATCCGCAACCTCCAAGAGCGTGAGGTTGCACGACGGGACCTAGTTGAAAAGGAACGCGCGCAAGTGATGCTCAACTCCATCGGCGACGCCGTACTGAGCACGGATTTGCTGGGCAATGTGACCTACCTGAATGCAGTGGCGGAGCGCATGACGGGATGGAAGCGATGGCAGGCCGTGGGCCGTCCGCTTCATGATGTGTTTCAAATCATCGACGGCGTTACCCGCAAGCCCTCTCCCAGTCCCCTGGAGTTGGCCATCCGGCAGGACAGGACTGTAACGCTGACGGCGAACTGTATTCTGATTCGACGGGACGGAGAAGAGGCTGCCATTGAAGATTGCGCTGCTCCGATCCATGACCGGGACGGCGAGGTCACGGGCGCGGTGATCGTGTTTCATGACGTTTGTGTTTCGCAGAGGATGGTTCTTGAAATGTCTCATTGGGCGCACCACGACGTGCTCACCGATTTGCCCAATCGAATATTGTTCAACGACCGGCTAACGCAGGCCATTTCGCTGGCGCGCCGCAACCGAAATCAGTGCGCGGTGCTGTTCCTGGATTTGGACGGGTTTAAGAACATTAACGACTCCCTAGGACACACGATTGGCGACCAACTCCTGCAATCGGTAGCCGCACGCTTATCGGCCTGTGTCCGCAAGTCCGACACGGTAAGCCGCCAGGGCGGCGATGAGTTTGTGATCCTGCTTTCCGAAGTCGCGCACGCAGCCGATGCAGCGGTGATCGCCGCCAAGATCCTCACTGACGTAAAGGGGGAGCACCGGGTCGGCGAACACATGCTCTGCGTGACCGGGAGCATCGGCGTGAGCAGCTACCCCGATGATGGCGACGATGCGGAAGCGCTCATCAAGAATGCCGACACGGCGATGTATCACGCCAAGGAATCGGGGCGCAACAATTTTCAATTCTTCAAGAGGGACATGAATCTGCGGGCCGTCGAACGTCAATCACTGGAAGGGCAACTGCGCTGTGCGCTGGAGCGCGAGGAGTTGATGTTGCACTACCAGCCGAAGGTCGATCTGCAGACGAAAGTCATCACCAGTGCCGAAGCGCTCATTCGGTGGCAACATCCCGAGTTGGGACTCCTGCTGCCAGGTCAATTTCTGACCATCGCCGAAAACACAGGCCAGATTGCAGCCATTGGGGAGTGGGTGCTGCGAGAAGCATGCCGGCAAACGCGGGCGTGGATAAATGCGGGCGTACGTGCCGTACCCGTGGCCGTCAACATCTCGTCGTTGGAATTCAGGAACAACACTTTTTTCGACGGCATTCGAGGAGCCCTGACGAATACGCTCCTCGATCCCCATTATCTCGAACTCGAATTGACCGAAACTGTTCTGATGCAGCATGCGGAGTCTGCCACTTTCGCGCTCAAAAGACTGAAGTCACTCGGAGTGCGGGTTGCTTTGGATGATTTCGGCACTGGTTATTCCAGCCTGAGCTATCTCACTCGATTTCCCATCGACGCCCTGAAGCTCGACCAATCGTTCGTGCGCGACATCATGACCAATGAAAACAACGCCATCGTGGCCAGGGCGGTGATCAGCATGGGCAACAATCTGCAACTCAAAGTGATCGCCGAGGGAGTGGAAACAGCAGACCAACTGGCGTTTCTTCAGATCCAGCGCTGCGATGAGGGGCAAGGGTACTAATTCAGCCAGCCGGTGGTTGCGGACCAGTTCGCGAAATTACTTGGAACGGGCATAGGAGGAACGGTCGCAAGCTGACGGATGTCTACTAAATCCGGTAACGAACGCAACTAATTCACGTGTCGGTAGCCACGGAATTGCCACCACTACGGAACCCACCCATGCCACTGCCGCCCGACCCCCACCGTCTCCGTGGAAGCCATTACCGCCAGCATGACCTTCGCTCCAGCGCTGCGCGAATGCGAGCTTCGGCGCGCACGCTAGAGCAACCAATCCGACTGCTAAAGTGAAAGATTCTGAGATCGTGGGGTTCGTCACGGCGGTAACCACCATCAATCGTCGTGCGGCCCTGAATATGCGAGAAGAGCAAGCATCCAGTGACCGCGGCGGTTGTTTGTGGCGTGACTCTATTTCTCTGAAGACCGTTTGAACGCAGCCGCTGGCGCGGCGAACGCTTCGCGTGCTATGCGCATAACGTTATGCCGGAAGGTAGAACTTTTAACTTCGATTTTCTCTTTTCACTGATTTTTCTAAGCCATGCAACATCAATAAACTGCAGACGAAAAAGGATTTACTTCCCATAGCCGTTAGATCGGGTCCAGCCACTACCCGCATCCACCGCAACCGCCAGCGGCCACCTTCAGACGGTTTTATCGAACGCGCGCGGAGCTCCCTGCCTGCCTCCACATTCTAGGCGAGAGCGCGCCTCCGATAAAGCACCAACGTATCTCGGGACGAGGCTTCGATCCGTGCTGTTGCGGGAATCATAGCCTTGCTTCCGTGCAGCACTGGGTGACCTCACGAACCGCCAAGGTTCCTCTCGCGCGTACGTGGAAATTGTTTGCTCTTGCATGATTGGGACTTATTGCGGGAAGCTCTCCGAAAGACAATCACATAATAATCGGCGAAATACAGGCATTCCAGTTAGATGTAAAAGTGAGCTTATGTGAACAGACCTCAAATTGTGGCCCGTCTATCATGAGCCCAGATCAAACGAAGTCGCCCGTTCAGAGACTCTGCAGCCAATCTGGGCGAACACGAGGAGATGACATTGAACCAAATTTCTCCCAACATGGCCCTCAAGTGGGGCCAGGCGTGGGATTGGTCGGTGTCAACCGTTTCTAATCTTTGTGGAGCGGGAGAGTAGTATCGAGGAGGAAGAATTGAAGACCTCAGGTAATGGTCAAAAGGGTTCTGGCAGGCTGGTTTCCGTCGTCCTTCTTCTGGTCGTTGTATTGGGAGTGACCTACTTCATTTCCACAAGGAACGCGTCCCTATTGAACGCATTCCACACTGTGAAAGAATCGACCCAGGATGCGGCGACAACGTCGAGAGTACGTACTGCTCTCCTCCTATCGAAGAATGTGTCTCCGTTCGACATCAAAGTCGAGACAGCCCAAGGGGAAGTCACACTGAATGGCCAAGTGCCATCGGCTCAAATCAAGGCCGTAGCAGGTGCAATTGTGCAAGATACGTCAGGCGTCAAGGAAGTGCACAACAATTTAGGCATCAATCCTTCGACAACGCGTAACGCTGAAACAGAAGGCCTCGGCGAGCGTGTTGCGGATCTGGAGATCAAGACATTGGTCAGCGCGCGTCTCGCTGAAAATACCGATCTGGCGGAAAAACACATCGCGACGGATGTAAAAAACCGAACGGTGACCTTGAGTGGAACGGTCCAGAACGTCAGCCAGAAATATGCTGCTGACCAAATCGCGTGGCAGGTCGCCGGTGTGCAGGGCGTAATGAATAATTTGAGCGCCAACGATGCGCAGACGAATCCGGAGACCGCAGATGACAAACTTGCACGTCGAGTCGAGTTTGAATTGTACTCGACTAAGGCTATCTCGCTGAAGGCGGTGCAGATCCATGCTGACAATGGAACCATTACGCTGACGGGCAATGTTTCCTCCCTGGCGGAAAAATTGTTGGCTGAGAAGACAGCGCAATCCGTTGAAGGTGTTCGGAAAGTTGTAGACCGGTTGGCCGCGCCAGACGAAGCGCAGTCTTGACGGCGCCCAGAGCATGCCCTTGAATCCCTGGTGCCCGTCTAAAGATTGGTGTATCGAATGCGCGCCGGACCACCGTGCTGGCGCGCACATTCTTCCTCAATGAGCGCCTCCGATAACGCGCTAACCTTATCTCAGACACAATCCACAAATGTGGCACCGATTCTAAGGAATCGATAGGGATTGGCCATGAGGCGAGAACCCGGATCGGCTTATGAAACGGCCCCAAATACACTAAATCCTGTATCGCATTTCGCAAGGAATCCAATGCAAATTTGCTCTTAGTAGGCTAGTGATCGTCACTTCGGAGACAAGCGCAAAACGAGCGGTCATGAAACTCGCGCAAATACCTGACATTGTGACCTGAACCGAAATCCATTATGGTTTTATCGAGAGAATCGGACACTTCCAAGTTACTGCACCTCAAGCCTGCCATGACTGCATCAACATGTTCCTGGGAATTCAGAACGCAACTTGATCACGTGATACATGCACCTTTACAAAGTAGAGCCACAAATATATCGTGCAGGGGTTTCGCCCGCGGCTCCGAAACATATTCCCTTAAGTACACCAAAGGGCGTGTTGCGGTGGTCCTTCGGCAGTTTATCGTTTTCGCGGGTTAGTCTGCGCCGTGCATGCTGACCCCTTGAAATCAAAAAAGAGGCCGAATGAGGTTTGTATCCGGCCACCGGGTGCTGGGAGTCAACAACCATGTTCATAAGGAGACCTCATTGGTTCCGCCACATGAAGTGACTCTAACTCGAAAGGTCCGAACTCGAGATCAGGAACGAGAATTTGAAGACCTGCTTCGCAGAGCTGCCAGACACTTTGCGGCACGCAAACGAGAATTTGAAGACCTGATTCGCAGAACTGCCAAATACTTTGCGACGCGCAAGCGCGAGCGATCGCGGGGAGTAACCAAGAAGAGGCGTCGCACGCCAGCCCGCTGACCGTGAATTCGATTGTTGTTGCCCTTCGGCCACGAAAACTGATTGAGTATCGCCAAGTCCCGGGAAGTTAATTGGAAAACGTCGTCGGCTCCCCTCAGGGAACTTCCCCTGGAAGGCTGTCGTCGATTGAGATTCATGATGCTGGACGCAGATGTTGTGGCTGTCAGCCCATCGAGCGTTTGGCGCGTGCTCCAGCGGGCCGGACTACCGTCGCGATGGAAAGGCAAGCCGTCGCGCAAAGGGACCGGCTTCGAGTATTCCCTAGGGCCGCATCAGCATTGGCACATTGATATTTCCTATATCAACGTGAGCGGCACTTTCTACTACCGGTGCATTCTGGATGGCTACATCCGCTCGATCGTGCATTGGGGTTTGCGGAAATCGAAGTCCTACTCGAACGAGCGCGGGAAAAGTTTCCGGAAGCAAGACCACGGATCATTTCTGAAAGAGGGCCGCAGTTCATCGCGCGGGATTTCAAGGAGTTCATTTGCCTCGCAGGAATGACACACGTGCGAACCTCGCCCGGCTATCCGCAATCCAAACAAGCTGGAGCGCTGGCACAAATCGCTAAAATCAGAGTGCATCCGGCCCGGCACACCACTGACCCGGCAAGATGCGCTGCGCTTGATTTAAACCTACGTCGATCACTACAACGTTGTGCGTTTGCACAGCGCCATCGGCTATGTGACGGCGTACGATATGCTCGCCGAACGGCAAGCCGAGTTCCACGCCGCCCGCGATCGCAAGCTGGAACAAGCGTGTCACCAGCGGCAGCTCCGGCGGGCGGCAACATCGATCCTTGCAGATTCTCTGAACACGATTGCAATGACCTGGCCAGACGAAATGGAAGCGGGCTCTGCAGGGATGCGACCATGCTGAGGAATAATCTGGTGGAGTTCATCAAGCCGATGCCGAGCAGCCCGAGAGCTGATCCTCTTGCGCTTTGCACATCTACTCAGGCCAATGCATCGGACGATAGATTCCCATGCCATGAAAATCCCTGCCCCGTGGGGACGGACACTTCACGGACGGAAAACGCCAACTCTCCATCTCAGGCTGAACCGGCACAACCAAGGGATACACGCGACAGCGGATCGTGGGATTGCTGCAGCAGCTTGAAGTGGAATGTTGACTTGCGGAATGCCTACGGTTATCGCCACTCGAAGATTCGTCGAGCACTCCTGGCAGTTCGGCTCTGCGGTTTCAGCCCTATGAGATTTCGAACTGAAATCTTAAATTAGCGAGCCCGCCCGCGACTTATGGAACGTCAGAAAGATCACCGCGAGTAATCCGCATGAGATTAGAACAAACGTGTTGGGTTCGGGGGTCACCGTGATCCCGGGCGTCGTGGTCCCGGGACCTAGCTCCTCCAGGGTTGTGGTTGTCGCGCTGTTGCAACCTGTGGAGATGGTGTCAGATCCCAGCGTCACAACGCCATTCAACGCGATGACACTCCCGCACCCATCTGTGGCGCCGGTTACCAGAGTGTCGTTTGTGAGCGCAATAACATTTCCCTCGAACGCGGTGGTGCTTCCGAGCGTCGCGGAGCTGCCAACCGCCCAATACACGCTGTCAGTTGGATTCCAGCCCTCAAGCACAACACTAGAGCCGTTTGCAGTCGTGAGCGTGCTCCCTATATTGATGACGATGGTCTGACCGCTTGCTCCGGCGAAGTTGAGATTGAGAAGTCCCGTCAACTGAGCAGAGGAACTAAAAGAATAAACTCCCGGACCGAGAGTCAACCCACCCAGATTGTCCCCAGTCAAATTGAGTCCGGGCAAGCCCATCAGGGTAGTGAACGCTGATCTCGCATCACCTTGAGCGGTCATCGCGGTCGCCGTACCTGCTTGCACCGTTCCACCAGTCACCTGTGGGTCAGAAACCGCAACGCCCAGTAAGGAATTAAAGCCAGTAACCGTGGTTCCCGAGTAGGTACCCACATTACCGGTGATGGTGCTTGTGGGGACATTGGTCACAGTTGTACCGCCGAGTACGGCGAAGTTCTGCGCAGCTAAATCACGGAAGGAGTCGGCGTAGGCGCCTGTTGTCAACAACGGTAGAGCGATGAATAGAACCAACGTGGAAAAACCGCGGCATTTCATATTGCCCCCTCATTCCGAGTCAAGTGGCCGCCGAAGACGACATACTCCCGGTTCGATCTGCATCAGAATCCCCGTTCCAGGGTCTGAGTCGGGAAGCGATGTGATCGAGACAGCCCATCCCGGAGGTTCAAGCATGATATTTTTGGTTCGACCACAAGTCTGCCCAATATTGAACACGCCCCTGTCGTTCCCGTTCATTTCCTTCCGGCGGGCTGCCGCAAGCGTCCTCAACGATCTCGCTTCGTCGGCTTACTACTTAGGGGTAGTGCCGAGCAAGCGGTGGGACGTTCTGCTCTGTGTATCGAATCGTGCGGAATGTTTGCCCGCGACGGAGCCTCTTGCGTTGTCAAAGAGATAGTAGCCCATGCTCTCGCCAAACTCCCCGTCTCCGCACCGAGGTTCGACTGCAGATTGATGCGCCCGGTTTCAACGCCAAGCCTTAAGCGAGGATAAATAAGAGCCGAGTACCTGGAGACGCGGCACAGGCCGCGCCTCCCGGTACCCGGCGGTTTCAGTTTAGCGATCGCGATCCTTTTCCTTTTCGTGATCCTTTTCCTTATCCCGGCCCTCGTGATCCCGATCCTCGTCATGATCCTTGCGGTGATTGTCATCCGTATCCACCGCACAACCTCCGCCTGCCTGGGCCACCAGTGCGCACGAACCGTGAAGGTTGGTGCCAGTTAGCGTCACGGCGACGTTCGCCAAGGCACGCCCGATCATACTTCCACCAGCAATAGTGATGGAGCCGCCGGTGGCGTTACCCGCGAGAATGGTTCCCTGGAACAGCGGCGGCAGCGTCGAAGTCGATAATGTCACAGCAGCGCCGACCGACCAAAACACGTTACACGCCTGCGCGCCATTGGCCATGACTATCTGGAACCCACTGCCCGTGAGTGCTGCTCCAACTTTGAAAATCCAGATCCCGTTCGGGTTCGTGGACCCGTCGAGCGTCAATGTTGTGTCCGTGAAAGTTACCGCCGCCGGGAAACAGTAGACACCAGGCGCAAGCGGACCAAGCACCGGCACATTGCCCGTGAAAGCAGCAGTAGAAATAGTCTGGGTACACGGCACGAGAGCGAGCGCGTCGTATGCACTCAGGAAGCCAGTGCGCGCCGTGGCCGCGGCCGTGTTAGTTGCGGGCGGGATACCTCCTGCAATCGTGCAACGCGTATTTGTGAATGCCGGAGTTGGACTGACGCCTACATCTCCGGTGATAACGGAGTCGGTGCAAGTCACCGCCTGTCCACCCAGAACCGCGAAGGTCGATGCCGCACCGAGTGCAGGTGCGGATTGGGCCAACGCTGGTTGGAACGTGGCCGCGGAAAGGAGCGTGGCTATCACAAGCAGAGACAGAAACACGTACTTGGGCTGGGATTTCATTGACGATCCTCCTTTAGTGGATCTAACGCTGTTGTTCCGAACCTTTAGAAGCGAGGGGAAACGTTAGTCAGGGAAGTTAATCGGAATTTCCGATTCAACCCAATTCCGCAAAAACATATGCCCGCCGCCCCCTCGCGCCAAGTTCAAATAGACGTTGGCCGAGTCTGCTACGGGCGACTCTGCCGAAGTCCTACCTGGCAAGCCGCCCGTACCAAAGCCGTCTGGTTAATTCTGCTTTCACACCCGGCTCCCGCCCTACGGAGCGGGTACGTTGATCACGGTATTTACCATCGTCAGCGACGCATTGAGTGCCATTGCCCTGCCGTTGAGCGTCGTTATCGCCGCATTCCCGGCGGTCGAGAACGTGACTGCTGCGGAAGCGATGATGGTTCCCACCATAGTGCCGCCTCCCGCCGCGTTGATTGTCGCCGAGCTGCCCACCTGCCAATAGACATTCTTGGCCTGGGCGCCGTTGATCAGGATTATGCTGCGAGGGGCTCCCGGCGCTCCGACAGTGAGTGTAGTCGCCATCTGGAAGACCCAAACGGCATTCGCGTCTCCCTTGGCGTCGAGGGTGAGATCCGATCCCGTTATCAGAAACGCCCCTCCCCCGGTTTTATAGACCGCAGGCGCAAGGGTTAGGCCGCCCAGTTGACCGCCTGGATCTGCGCCTGCTGGCATCCCAGCGAGGGTGTTATACGCGGTTTGCGCGTCCATCAAGGCATGTGTTGCGATCGCGAAGGTGAGGGCAGTTCCTTCATTCGGACACGTCGTGGTGGGTGGCGGGGTAGCGGTGTATATTGTGCCGTTGACAACTCCGACGTTAAGCGGAGTTTCGGTATATATGCACCCTGCTGGTGGGTTGTACGGGATGGTGGTGTCGTGGAATCCAGTCACAGTAGTAGATGCACCTGCGGTCCCAATATCCCCGTTAACCACGGAATTGATCCCCTGGTTGGTTAGCCCGGCGGAACCCCCCATTGCGCCAGCGAAAGTCCCGGCTGATCCAAGGTTGACTGGCCCTGGACCCGTCGTTGTAGCGCCTGTTGTAAAGGTCCATACCTTGTTCGCCGCCAATGGATTGCTGGAGAGGTCTTTGGCCCCAGTTGTAATCGTGGCGGTAAATGTAGCATTCGTTGCGAGGTTGATCGACGGCGTAAAAGTCGCGATATTGGATGTTCCGTTATAAATAACGGTTCCGGTTACCGCCGTGATGCCGGGTCCTGCCACCGTAAAAGTTCCTGAGTTAATTGTTGAAGGGTCCATGCCCGTGCTAAAGGTTGCGTTGATTGTCTGATTGATCCCCACGCCGGTCGCAGCATTAAGCGGAACGGTCAAGGTCACAGTGGGTGCAGACGTATTTGATGTTGTACCTGTTGTAAAATTCCATGGATTCGGCGCGCCGCCCCCAACTAGCGCATTGCCTGCCAGGTCTGTAGCCCCGGTTGCAATCGTTGCCGTATAAACAAGACTGGCCGTGAGATTAGCGGTTGGAGTAAAGGTTGCGTTTGTTCCGACATAGCTCACAGTGCCCGCAACAGGCGTTGCGCCTTGCTTTACGGTGAACGTTGTTGCAGTGATCGTTCTAGAGTCCATCGCTTTACTGAAGCTTGCATTGATCTTCTGATTAAGCGCCACTAGCGTGGCCGCACTCGCAGGGTTCGTGGAGCTAACGATGGGTGCGGTGGCGTCTAAGCCCGCACCTGTGGTGAACGTCCAAACATAGTTGCTTGCCAGGCCTGCCGCGGCTGTAATCGTGGCGGTAAAAGTGGTATTGGCCGCAAGATTGGCCACGGGCGCAAAGATCGCATTCGTGCACGTCGCATCACACGCGACTACTCCAGCTACGCTGTTTCCTCCGCCACTCACGATAAAAGTTGCTGTTGTGATGTTTCCAGAGGTCAAGGGCTTATTGAGGGATGCAATGATTTTGTCGTTGATGAGAACACCTGTGCTGCCATTTGCAGGGGTCGTGGAACTCACCGTGGCCGCGAACAAAATCACTGTAAACGTCTGCGGACCACTGGTCCCAGTCGCATTCGTCACGGTGACGTTCTGGGCGGCGACTGTAGCGTTTGCAGCGATGGTAAAGGTCGCAGTGATTGACGTGCTACTCACCACTGTCGTGTTGCTGATTGTCACGCCCGTCCCGCTCAGGCCGATCGTGGATCCGGATGCGAAGTATGTTCCCGTCAGGGTGACGGCCACGGCGGCTCCTTGGGTGCCGCTGCTCGGAGCAATCGAAGTCAGAGTGGGAGTGAGAGTGAGAGTAGCAGGAGCCGTGTACCCGCATCCCGCCATTAAAACGACCGGCAGAAGTGCCATCCCGAGATTCAAGGACCACATTTTAGCAGCGGCGTACTTCCACATCGGCGAGTTCCTTAGACTGATTGCCATGTCGCCTCTCCATTCCGCGGTTGATAGGGAGTCCATTCGCAAGACAAACTCTTTTCGAGTCAATATCTGTGGCGTCTGCTCAAGAACGCTAAAATTCAGGGAGACTTGGCTTTTATATCTAATATCAAATAGAGCTTCTGTTCATTTCGGAACACTTGCGCCGTGGCCGCATCCCGTCTTCAAGTGGCCCGCCCCCGCAAAACTCTAGCGTTGATCATTTGGGGACTCAAATCGGAGTAAGGAACCTACCTTTGGCCAGTCTGACGGCTGCGCTATTTCTGTGGTTTGTTCGGGATGCAGCAGTAGCAGGTGTATTTATTCGTGGCCGATGGCTTGATGAAGTGGGGCCTGTCATGCGCCGCGCAGGTCATTTCCAGCAACCGGTCTTCTGCGCTGGCATGGTGTGTTTGTCGAGGAACTATGACCCAGGGTTTGACGAACATTACCGGGTCATCCACTGTAGCCTCGTAGGTGAGGACGTCCCCATTGCGCGTATAACGCTCGATCACATGCTCCTTATCGCTGTGGATCAGCGCTAATGGCGGAGCTGACTGGCCTCCGCCCAGCCAAGTTTCGTCATTCAGACCGACCACATCGACCACGAGCGTGTCACCCTCCCAATGGCCAATCGAGTCCCCTAAATACGAGGTATCCAAATCCTTCGGATGGTAATGGCCATCCATGTAGATCACACGATAGTTCATCCCTTGACTGGAGTCTTAGGAGACCGGAGCCCACATCTTGAGGGTGAAAATCGTAGCACACGAAAAGAGTAAGTCGCAGATTACAATTGGTTTAGGTGAGTTCGTTTCGCAGTTTTGGCATCCCGAACCTTGCTCAAGTCGCCACTCCTGGCGCGAGCACGCAGGTCCACCTCAGTAATCACCCACAGCAAGCACTTGTTCTTGAGGGCGAGACCCCCAACGCATATGTCATTCTCCAAAGGCCTTCAAGGGAGAGATCGGCACGTCGTGCCTTCACATAGTACTTTTATTGTAAATTTATATATAGTATATAAATGTGGCGAACAAGGCGGACTCTCCACTTGTCATCGGGAAATCTTGACGTCAGACCGCGGGGGAAGCGACGGTCGTTTGCGCATCCGCTGAGAGCGATCGAGAAGGCCGCGGCTTGATCGAATTCCGGGTTCAGGTGCATCTCGTACATCAATGAATCGTGGAACTGCTGAGGACACAGGCGGCCCCACGCCGGGAACCCGTTGTAAGCTACATGAATCTTGCTAAGGCACTTGACCTTAGTACATCCCGCCCATGCCCCCGCCTTGGCCCGCGCCTGCCGCAGCGGTCTTTTCCTCCTTGCAATCTGCGATCAAAGCCTCAGTGGTCAGCATCAATGCGGCGATGGATGCGGCGTTCTGCAGCGCCAAGCGGGTAACCTTGGCCGGATCGATCACTCCAGCCTTGAGCATGTCCCCGAATTCGCCCGTTTCCGCGTTGAAGCCGAAGTTGTCATCCTTCGAGTCACACACGCGTCTTACAATCACCGCGCCTTCGTGGCCAGCGTTGAGGGCAATCTGGCGTATGGGTTCTTCGAGGGCACGCCTCACGATATTCACCCCGGTGGCTTCATCGTCATGGAGCTTTAACTTATCTAGAACCGGAATACAGCGAAGCAGGGCCACGCCGCCGCCGGGAACAATGCCTTCCTCAACTGCAGCCCGAGTGGCATGCATGGCGTCTTCGACGCGAGCCTTCTTCTCCTTCAGCTCGGTTTCGGTTGCCGCACCTACCTTGATCACCGCAACGCCGCCCACCAGCTTGGCCAGCCGTTCCTGAAGCTTCTCTCTGTCGTATTCCGACGTAGTTTCTTCTATCTGAGCACGGAGTTGCTTGATGCGGCTTTCGATTTCGCTGTTTTTCCCCGCACCTTCGATAATCGTGGTGTTGTCTTTGTCGATGATTATCTTTTTTGCGTGGCCCAGATCCTCGATTTTCACGTTCTCGAGCTTGATGCCCAAGTCCTCGGTGATGGCCTTGCCGCCAGTCAGGATCGCGATGTCTTCGAGCAGGGCCTTACGGCGGTCGCCGAAACCGGGAGCCTTCACCGCGGCGCACTTCAGTGTGCCTCGCAGCTTGTTCACTACCAAGGTTGCCAGGGCTTCGCCCTCAACGTCCTCGGAGAGGATCAACAGCGGCGTGGCGATCTTGGCAGTCTGTTCAAGCAAGGGCAGCAGATCTTTCATCGAGTTGATCTTCTTCTCGTGAATCAGGATCTGCACGTCCTCCATTGCGCACTCCATTCGTTCCGGGTCGGTAACGAAGTACGGGGAAAGATAGCCCCGGTCGAATTGCATTCCTTCGACCACTTCGAGCGTGGTCTCCATGGTCCGCGATTCCTCGACAGTGATGACGCCGTCCTTGCCCACTTTCTTCATGGCTTCGGCGATGAGGTTCCCCACCTGCTTGTCGGTGTTGGCGCTGATCGTGCCCACTTGCGCGATCATTTCACCCTTGACTTCGCGGGAGAGCTTCTTGATCTCTGCAACGCAGGCTTCTACGGCTTTCTCGATGCCGCGCTTTAGCGACATTGGGCTGGCGCCGGCAGCCACCGTCCGCACGCCTTCGCGGAAAATCGCCTGGGCCAACACGGTCGCGGTGGTGGTTCCATCACCGGCCACATCCGAGGTTTTGGACGCAACTTCGCGCACCATCTGGGCGCCCATGTTTTCGAGCGAATCTTGCAGCTCAATTTCTTTCGCCACGGTCACGCCGTCCTTCGTGATAATTGGTGCGCCATACTTCTTTTCGATGACGGCATTGCGACCCTTCGGGCCCAGTGTGATTTTGACTGCGTCCGCGAGAATATTGACACCGCGCAGGATCGCTTGACGCGAATTCTCACCAGTTACAATTTGTTTTGCCATTGGATTTCACCCTCCTGGGTGAATAGCCTCGGTTGCCTTCTGAAACCCCTATACCCCGAGAAATTACTTCTTGCCGGATGCTGCCTTCGCAATCCCGCTGAGCTTGGCCAGGATGTCTTCCTCGCGGAGGATCAGATACTCCTGATCATCCAACGTGATGTCATTGCCTGTGTATTTGCCGAACAAGATCCGGTCCCCTGCCTTCACGTCGAGTGGGACGCGTTGCCCTTTTTCGATCTTCCCCGCCCCGACGGCGATCACTTCGCCTTCCTGAGGTTTTTCTTTGGCCGTGTCGGGAATGATGATGCCGCCTTTCGCGATCTCCTTCTCTTCGAGTCGCCTGACTAGAACCCGGTCGTGCAGTGGTGCTATTTGAACTGTCATCTTTGATCCTCCGTTAGATTCGCATTCATGGATTCGATAACGATCGCGTCGTCGCGCAATACGGATCTTAAGGGCGCAGCGTCTCGATGTTCTTCTGTCGCTCCGCTTCCAAGTCATCGGTCTCTTTCTTCATGCGTGCGGCTTCTGCTATTCTGCGCCGTGTTTGATAGCTCGGGCTCACTGCCGTTGTTTACGGGATCACGTGATCGGTTTGAACGGAGCACACAACTCTAGCTCCGGTGCAAACCGTCTGTATGTATCATTAGGCACGTTTGGGTGTGACGCGGATCACAGAGTCATTGAGTGGCGGAACTCCACGCGCCAGCACCCAAGCAACCGTATTGTCCAGGGCCTCCTAAACAGAGGTTGGGTGGGGTTGAGCCTACTCGCTGGGAATCCGAGGACCGGCGCCCGAGCAAGAGGATGTTTCGTGTTTTCTTGCGGTTCCCAAATTCAAGGAGGACTCAAGAATGCCTTCACGCAACAACGAACGACACCGCACAGGTCGCATTGGCTGGCTACGCGCGGCGGTCCTGGGCGCGAACGACGGCATCCTCTCAACATCGAGCCTGGTGCTTGGTGTTGCGGCTGCGCATGCGAGTCATAGCAATGTATTGGTCGCAGGGGTCGCCGGACTGGTGGCTGGGGCGATGTCGATGGCAGCCGGCGAGTACGTGTCGGTCCACTCACAGGCAGACACCGAAGAGGCCGAACTGGATCTTGAGCGCGCGGAACTCAAAGCAGACGATAAAGGCGAGCACGAGGAACTGATGGCAATCTATGTCGCTCGCGGGCTCGATCCTTCGCTCGCGAAACAAGTCGCCGACCAGCTAATGGTCCATGACGCGATAGGTGCGCATGCCCGCGACGAACTCGGCATCTCCGAGACTCTCAGTGCGCGTCCGATTCAGGCTGCGTTCGTATCGGCTGGCAGCTTTGCTGTTGGAGCGGGCATGCCTCTCTTGGTCACTGCCATTGCCCCAGCGTCGGGTTTGATCCCTCTTGTCTCTGGAACTTCACTGCTGTTCCTCGCGCTCCTAGTACTACTGTGTCATAAACGAGAGGAGCAACAGAACGGGCAGCAGGTAAGCTGCTGGATCAGGAATCTTGCGAGGCGGATTCGGAGTGTGGCGATGGAGTTTGGATTATGCCGCTCGGCGCGAGTGCGGCGAGCCTCGGGGCTGGAAGTCGGGCGGAATGTTCTGGGTGCGTAGGTCCAGTCGACCGGTTCGAGCCGAGGGGGAAAAACGGCTTCTCTCCGCTACCAGGAAGCCATAGGCGGCGATACACAACGTGGCGTGGTGATGAAATCCTCGCCAACCGCGGCCTTCATAGTGTCCTAATCCCAGTTCTTGCTTCAGTTCTTGGTAATCCCGTTCGATGATCCAGCGATGCTTGGCCAATTGCACCAACGCCGTGAGCTGGGTATCAGCCGAAAGCGTGGCGAGCCAGTACTTTGTCGGTTCGCTCTCCTCGGTGGGCCATTCGATGAGCAACCATTCCTCCGCAGGGAGTTCGCTTCGCCAATAATCCCGATGAGCAACACGAACACGCAGCGCCTGAAAGCGGGAACGGAGTTTCTGTTTGCTCCCCTCACGCCAAGAAACATGTTTCCAAGAGATGGGTGGCAAAGACTTCGCCAGTAGTTTCAGGGAAATCGGTTGATGTTGTTTGTCCCGGCGTAGCAAGGTTGGCGGGCGCCCTCTCCCTTTCCACCGCTGTGCGGGCAGCGGAGCTTTTCCAGCCCTCCAGACGGTCGTGGATTTCTGAACACCGACGACATACTCCAAACCCAGTGCGGTGAGCCCTTCTCGAAACTGGTGATCGTTGCCATAGGCGGCATCGGCCAACACCGGAGCCGTTGTGACTTCTGCCTCGACCGCTTCCCGAATCTGCTGCAGCGCGATCACCGGCTTGGTGGCAAAGGGGACCTCTCGCGGAATGCCCGTCTCCTTGCGGCGCTTACGATCCTGAGCCCAAATCTCTGGCAGGTACAGACGCCACGCGATGGGCAGGCTGGCCTGTTCGGTAGCCAACGACAAACTCACCGCGACCCGGCAATTTTCTTGCTTGCCCACTTGACCACAATACTGACGGACGACTCCCACGGAGTGAACTCCTTTCTTCGGAAAACCCGTGTCGTCCACAATCCAAGCCACCATAGGGCCGTTTCGCTTCATCATCGGCAGGACCGCATGGCGCACGGTTTCGAGCAAGGCCTCATCGCTCCATGGTGCGTTTGCTATGAAATGATGGAGAGACTGGTGCACGCGCCGCACATCATGCGGAGCCAATCGCGCGGCCAGAGGCTCGACACTTTTGCGTTCACCGGGAAGGAGCAGACCGGTGCAGTAGGATTGGAGAGGTACGACGCGATCCGCGTGCCCTGCGGCTCGCGCCAGGCTGTCCAGATACGCCGCAAAGCGTTGTTGTCGCATGCCTGGCGCCGAAGAAGAAGCGCTCATGCGCACAAATGATCAGTCACAAGAAGAAATTCTGCCTGGCAAAAAGTAAAGATTGTGCCTATTTATGACACAGTAGTACTAGGCGGGTTGGCTGCACGAACGGGTGGCACAGGAGTGGCGATGGGCGCAATACGTGTCACGTTCTGGGGCGCGCTGGCCATGGCACTAACCGCAGGCGTCGGGTGGCTATTTGGAACAGTTGCTTGAGAGGGGCCAACCGGTGGCCGGTTAAGTCCTTCCATGAGAAGGCCGGTTGATGTCAAGGCACACTTTCGCTTTTTTCTTTCCGTGAGTCTGTTCCCATTCAGCCAAGCCGCCGCTGTCGCCATCCTTCCATTCGCACTCTTTTGTGAGCGATATTCGCTCGGTGCCAGGTGGGTGTTCTCGTTTCAGTAGGTGCTGCTACCTGAGAATCGACCTCTCGCCCCACCGATTCGGTGAGAGTTGGGCCCTAGGACTTAGTCGCAGTCACCTGGACTCGGCGGTTGAGCTTGGCTCCTCGGATCGCCACTCGCTAGGCCATTTCCCGCATCGCTTTCTGGCTGTTGTGCAGTGGTCCGTACAACTCTCCCCATACCGAGAGGCGATGCAGCAGAACCGCCAGCTTTCGAGCCACGGCCACGACGGCTCGCTTCTTGGCATTTTTCCCTCCTCGCTCCGCTAGCTTGCGTCCCCATCTCCGCAGATCACTGTCTTCTCCAAAAGGCCCCAGAATGTAGTGCGCTCCCTGACCCATCATCGTGCGCAGACACCGGTCTCCTTCTTTGCTGATGCCCTTCTGTGGTTCGCTCTCCCCGGAGTTCCTGCGGCCAGGTCGTAACCCCAGAAAACAGCCTACCTCGCGACTCTTCGCAAACCGATACGGGAATAGCCCGTGGTGACTATGATTGCTGGTTCTTGTCCTATGCGCCGACGTGTCGTCGGCGCATAGAGTTCGGCTTTCGTCAGCTTTTGGGGCCGACGAAGCTCCAGGATTACGATTACTTGAATGACTGCTTCGCCAAGAACTCGCAAAACGGGCACAGCTTCTTGAGAGGCGTTGCGCGAAGCGTAGGTCTCAAAAGAAAAACGCCCCGCTAGTGGGAAACTCCTAACGGGGCGTGCGCTTGCTTTGACTAGCCGTGCCCAGCCAGCACGGCCAAGCCCAGGTCGATAGCAACTTTGCTTCTCTACACAATGGCGCGTCTGTCTAAAATTAGACACCTGTGGAAAAGTCTACCCCCGTTCCGGTTGCCGTCGTGGTGCCCCCACGGCGGGTGCGACGATGCTGGGGTAGCAGCCTCCTGTGCCGCTGTAGGGTACCAGCAGGCTCTCGAAAATCTTGGCGCAAATGTCGCGGGTGCTGGAATCTCGAAAGGCTATTGGCAAAGCCGGAAGGCTTGGAGGCTGGGCGCATGTCCTTTTGCACACTGCGCTTGCAATCACAGGTTAGAAACCATCCTCACCGTACCGCAGTATGCTCCGTGCATCTTTGCCGCTATCGCCTTTTGCTTCCAAATCGAATCGGTCTTGGTCGTAGGATGTGTGTGCGTGTCGGTTGTGTGCTCTCAGCGTGAGATACTTCGCTTCATCAAGCTCCAGCTTCCCCCAGAACACACCAAGCAACACCTCTGCCCGCGCGAGCGGCTCCACGTCCCTGCGACACTTTGGACAATGGACGCTCAAGTTGTGACGGATCGCCTCCAGCTTTTCAGGAGCTTGCTTCGCTCCGTCCGTGCCCAGGGCGTTTGCACACGTAGCACAGCAGCCCAGCGGCTCCGTTTCGAGATATTTTTCGGTCGTGCTGTGACCGCAATGCGCGCCCATAAATTTTGGTCTGTTCAATTCGGCTCCCCCGTTGGACGTGGCAGTGTGTGAATTTTGACCTTTGTCGCAGTCCGGCCTGAATCGTCGGGGGTGTCAGTGAACGGTAAACACGAATCTAAAACGCTGTTCACTGGTTCACTTTCGGGGAGAATGACTTGGCGAAGGGATTCACCGATCATGGCAATGTACGGCTGCACGATCCGCAGAACGTCCAGCGTATCCTCTCGCGTTGCGCCAAGGTCTGCCAAAGCCACCATGAGTTTCGTGTAGGCGCGGACACATTTCTTGTGTTCCTTCCGCATTGCTGGGTTGCGGCGATCTGAGAATACGCGATTCCTAGCCCGTTCCAAGCTGCGATAGCACTTGTCGCACACCCCAAACGCCGCCATGCCACGTGTTTCTCCACATTGGATACAAGCCTCTTCTCGCGCCCGCATAAATTCTCCCAATGTAGGGTAAGTCCTGCGTGAGGGGCTGTCTGTCCAAGAAAGCTCTCGACCGGGCTAGGATCCTCTTGGGCTGCCGCTGTGGTGTGTGTCACCTTCGCGCAAGCCAGGCCCGCTGGCGGATGCGTGGCAGGTACAGCAAATTGGATTTGTGAATACAGAATCTGTTCGCACAACAATGGGCATTCCGACCTCCCTCAACCGGAGGCTAGGTCACTTCCATAAATGCTGTAGCGTATTGGGCACTAAATAAGAAGCCCCTGCAGTCAGTGAGGGAGATGGTTTGGAACGCCGCCTTGGCAGCCGTGAGTAACTCGGTTTCCGTCCGCGGGGCTTGATGCGGAGGATTTGCTTACTCACGCTGCTTCCGTACCTGGTTGGAGGCTAGGCGGTTGTGATCCCCGTCGCGAGTTGTCTTTCAACAACCTCTTTGTGTGGTTCTGAGGAAATTTGGCCCTTGCGTCAATGGCTATCATTGAAAGGTCTCTAAAACCGAATGGCGGGGACTAATCTGGTTTTTGCTTTTTCGCTCTTGCCCCCCGAGCCGTCACCGCCCCCCGGGCAATGTCGCTGCGCTGTTCGGCCGTGACCTTTTGGAGCCGCGCCTTTATTGCGCCGGCATCAATCGCACCTCGAGCCCCTGTTCTCTCGAAGCCCGGTCGAGAAAGTGCGATCCAGTACAGGACTTCATGCCGATCAACTCCACTTCCAAATTCGCGGTGCAGGCCAGGAGTTGTTTACGGGAACATTTCTTGCGGATCACCTCCCGACCTGCGGAATCCAATCGCACCAAATGAAAGACCGTTTTCCCTAAATCAATACCACCCGCATGTAGTTTCATGGGGCGCCTCCTTCCTCGAACTCTACAACTTCTAGCAATCCGCGGCGGACCATCCCATTATGTGGCTTTACCGACGTAGCCGATGCCAATCCTCAACGCGCCACCTTTTACCATCCGGCATTCAGCGCTAAGACCCAGGACGGCGTTCTGCCAGATCGCTCGCCGCCGCCATGCCACTATCTAGCGCAGCCTGTTTTCGTAGCTAAGGCCTCCGGTTAGGTGGATCGCACACTTGACCCCATGTCGCAATCACTTTATGCGTTATATTAGGCAGCGAAATCTGGCCGTCTCCGCAATCAGCAAATACCACTGGACAGAAATAGGTGAGTGGGCGTAGCGTCTACGATTGTGAGGCCCTTTTATAATTGCTTCGCGCTTGCGGTGTTGGTCGCAGTGGCGCCGTTGGCGGCGACCTCGTTTCTCGCCGCGCAGACGCCATTGAGTGGCGATCGGCTGATCGTGTACGGAGATGTAGTGTACTTCTACCCTCCAGGCGATACCCGCAACTGCATACTGAATAATCGGTTCAAACGGGGAGAGCCGGTGGGTTTCCGGATGACCGCAATCAATCCGGTTACTGGCAAGCGAGATCGCGCGACGCAGCTCGTGGTTCACGTGACCTACAATGGCAAGACGGCCGATCTACCGATGCGCGATCGCCAAACCGCGCAGCAGCCCGAACGGGAGTTTTTTGTCGCGAAGTGGATCGTGCCCAACGATGCGACCACCGGAATTGTGCGCTACACAGTGACCGCGAAGGATCCCCAGGGTCGCACCGGCGAATTCAAACCGTTCGAGGTCCAAGCGTCGCAGATCACTATAGTTGAATAGGTGCGACGTCGCAGTATGGTCTCCTTCAGAATGAGAAGTCTTCTTCCGTCTAGCGTCTGTCTCCTCGTATGTTTCGGCGCAGCGTTGTCTGCCTGCTCGCGATCCCCATCAACCACTGTTGTTGCGGCCTCTTCTACAGGCGTGCCCGACGGGACAGCGGCGAGGGCATCGCTCGACCTCTCCTATGACAAGCCTGCAGTGGTCGGAGCCAACGTACATGCGAGTGCCACAGGTTTGCCACCCGGAAAAACGGTCGATCTAGCTTGGGGCACGGTGACCGGCGGCTGGGTCATCGAAGACTACTATCAGTTCCGCGGGAAGAAATACTCGGAAACGACCAGCAAGCTCGGACAATTCCGTGTCGATTCGAGCGGTCGGCTCGATGCACGCTTTACGATTCCTGAGGACTACGGCGGCGTGCACGAGATACTTGCACTCATAAACGGTAAAGTGGTCGCTCAGAACGGTATTGACGTTACTCAGACATTTGAGATCACGCCAACTTCCGGACCGGTCGGGACTCCAATCGAGCTTAAGGTCAGGGGGGTCGGTTGGCGCACGATGGAAAGCACCTGGGTGGTCAACTGGGATAACAACAGCCTGGGCTGGGTGTCAGCCGCGGGCACGCGGGGATCTGCTGTCGCGCGGTTTCGCGCAGCTGGCCCCGTCGGCGATCACGTCGTCAAGCTTTACACGGGCTGGCAGGGACAGAGCTACCTGAACTATGAGCAATCGCCCGTCGCGCATTTGCCGCGGCCTCAGTTCACATTCCGAACTACATCCGGTGGCCCGACTCCAGAATCGTACGCTGAGCCCTATCAGGCGCAGGTGATCCCCCAGACCGAGGTACAAGTCGCTGGCGCGAAGCTTGCGCTCTCCCCAACGCAAGGTCCCGTCGGCACGCGGGCAATGCTCCGCGGCGAAGGCTTCCCGCGGAACACGTCACTGCAGCTTGTATGGCAAACCTCGGTCGGCAGCCGCGTGAGTGGGTTAGGGTTCGAGCCTCAGGAAAAAGCCTTTGCGGACATCCAGGTGGGAGGCGACGGACGATTCGAATGGCCAGTGACGATTCCAGAGGATCTCGGTGGCCTGCACGGACTTATTTTGCGGAACGGCGATAGCCTGGTCGCGCGTGCATTCTTCGCCATCGAAACCAGTATCGTGAGCATCTCGCCGAAGTCCGGACCGGCGGGCACACCCATGACGATTCATCTCAAGGGCGTCGGCTGGACCGAGTATGACAACATCTATGTCGCAACCTATGACAACGCCTACATGGGCTATGCCTGTGGGTTCAACAGCCAGGGCGACGTTGTCATCAACTTCACGGCCGCAGGCGAACCCGGCGCGCACTTAATCGACTTGTATCCGGGAATCTACCAGGGACCTCCGACCGAACCGCAGCAATTGTATCGACTGCCACAACTGACTTATGCCGACGACCATCCAGGCAACAAAATTCCGGCACTCCGCTTCACATTCGAGCTCACCCCGCCGCCCGGACGGTCCACAAAGACCTCCACGCCCCACCTCTTTGGATAGCTTCCTGAGACAGATCTCCGGCGGTCTGCTTTTTCACCGCCAGGGTTCGCCGCTGTCGCGGCGTTCCTGGCTTAGTTTCTCTCCGGCGTGGTCACAGGCCGGAGAACAACTCGAAACGGTGGCATCCATCCATCAGACCGGTCTCGATGAACAGAGAGGTTCCATACTTCGCGCGGCACACGCTGTTCAAACGTCCAAGTTGCATATACAGTACGGCAGGATTATCTTATCGCCCAGCAAGACGTCAGAAGCGGGAGCCGCCTTTTATTTTTGTCCCGCTAAATCAGAGAGGGGCGCGCAATGAAACATTTGAATAGTTTCCGAGCACCAATTGTTGTGGCCGCGCTGTTGTCGCTTACCGCGCTGGCGATGGCCCAGGACGCCGAGAAGCAAAAGATGATTGATATTGAGAAGGCATTCGCGGCGGCCCCCACCCCGGGTCCGCAAGCAGCAGCGGTTGCGAAGAAATATCTGTACGATGGGCCTCTCGTCCAACTAACTGGTCATGGTCAGGTCGGAACTTTACCGAAGGCCAGGGTCGTCGATTTTATGACTAAGCCAGATCCATCCGATCCCGACGTGAAAAGCGTACAAACCGTCGCAGACGTTCACGTTGAAATTTATGGAGATACAGCGTTGGTTTCCTACAAAATGACCAATAAAGACGTCGGTCATAAGGACGCCGCGCTCAACACAACCGATCACTACGGCTGTCTCGATACATTCGTGAAGAGCAACGGAGAATGGTCCATCGTTGGCGGTGCCTGCACTCCCGACCAGCCTCAGCCACAAGCCGAATGGACTGCGGCTAAGAAGGCGCTGTCCCAGGCACCGAAAGACATCCAGGACGCGTACCACTGAGACGCCTTTCTCTGAGTTGAGGGACCGTCTGCGCGTGTGGCCGGACAATTGGAATTGTCGTTGTTCCGAGCAAGAGCGTACGGCAAGGATGCCCGACGACTCGCTAAATCTTGCGCGGCATTTCCAACAATTATCGGCGGCCGTCTGGCCCCAGATGGTATGCGCGGGCACAATGGACTCACAGATTCCACCGACGTTGGCCCAGTCTGTTTTGCAGAATCACTTTCGGTCCAGCCTGTCCAAAATGCGGTGGATGTGTTTCGTCACCGTGGTTGCGTAGCGAAGCAACAGATCAGGATCCAGCGGTTTCTGAATGAAGGCGATCTCCGTCCCTTTGTCGACGCTTTCCGTAAATATGCGCGCGTCGTCTTGGACCAACCCCGTGTGAATTTGTTCGAAGAGTCGAGACGCGATTTGCGCATCGGCCTTGTAGATACGACTCAACCGCAGAAATTCAATCGCGAGGACTTCGACGAGAGTCTGATCGAGTTCGTTGCGAGGTTTAACAGCCTTGCACAAATGTTCGAGAAATCGCTCGTAATCGTGGGTCGATTCCCGAAAGGGCTCGGCCGTGAGCAGGAGAGCGGCGAAGATCCCATGCCGGATGGCGTCGTGTCTGGTCCGCCGTTTCCCGGCCGGAGTACGCGGTCCGGTGCCCCCTGGAGCGCGGGTTCCGTCAAATTCGCATGACTGTGTAATAGCTTGTGTCATATGGCCCCGTCTTTTGGCTGCTTTATCGCGCAATCCACAGTGCATCTGAAGTCCACACCGTTGGGGATCCACACATTGCCAAGGCTGATGCAACTCACCCTTCCCAATGAAATTCTAATTGTTGCTCATTGATCACGTCGCTAGAGCCTCGAGTTGGCTGTCGGCAGAGAATACCACACCGCACCGCACATCAT
>Ga0207098_10090_pt1 | contig 29479 bp, 18 predicted proteins | sample Alteio_BWMinHeat_84_FD_153548 | JGI IMG/M metagenome (GOLD analysis project Ga0207098, IMG submission 153548) | Enriched cells from forest soil in Barre Woods Harvard Forest LTER site, Petersham, Massachusetts, United States -... | ecosystem: Environmental > Terrestrial > Soil > Temperate forest >...
CAGCACTGTTGCGCCGGCGACGTTTGGGTGGTGGATGTACCCCGCAATTAAAGCGCAGAGATTATTTGAGTCCTCGCGTGTGCCGCCACAGCCGCCTTCATGTATCAAAAACTTGATTCCGTCGATGTTTTCAAAGATTTTCGGGCGCTGACGTTCAGAGCCGCGTCCCGGGACGGCGGAGCTTTCGATTTGTCCAGATCCTCCCTCTTGATACGAGCGAACGAGCTCGGCCACTAGCTGCCGATAGACTTGGGGCGAAGCAAAGCCTAATTCCTCCTCGAACGCTTGCTTCAGTGCCGCGATGTTCCGGTTTTCGCAGAAAACGAGTGGGATGACCAGCCAATAGTTCCGCGTGCCAACCTGACCATCATCCCTAACGTATCCAGAAAACGTCTTCTGACGCCAGTGTGAGACTTCGGGGGAAGCCCAACGATAGTATTCCGTTTTTTGGTGGAAGGCTGCAGCCTCGTGATGCGTATTTCGGGTCGTTAGTTTTTCTCCCGAGCCGATGGGCTCGGTTGCTTTGCCGATCAGCACACCGTACATCACTACGGCGCCGCCTGGTGGAATGTCGTCCGTGGCAAACTTATGTTTGGCAGGAACATCTGTCGTCAATGTGAAAGTCCGGCCTGAGAAACAGATCTGTTCGCCCTTTCGGAGATCGTTTAGCGCAACGAGCACATTATCTTTCGCGTTCAGTTGCAACACCCGGCCTGGCGTCATGGTCCGATCCCGTCTCGATTCTTATCGCTCATCGCTTCACCTGGACCTCATGCGGAGGCCCCGGTTGCTTCGGGGAGCTCCATAGCCAAGCATGACCCGAAAATAGATCTGATGAATTTGGGTCTTGAAGGCATATAGCAAGCGCTTCGCAGAAATTCAAGATAAAAAATGGGCCTTTCATATGTCAAAATACTACCCTACTGGGAATTTGGTAGGGTGTAAGTGCATTACCGGTTGCCTGGAGCAGCATCGGCTAAGGGCGTGAATCATGAATCGACGGACAGATAATCCCCTCCATCTGGAGAGTCATGCTGTGTTTCGCACTCGGGCATCAAAATCTGCCCCGGTGGGCGTTGTTTCCAAGGTCTTGAGAATCCTGGAGGCGCTCAACGCTTCTCCTACAGGACTTCAATTGAAGGATATCGCCGAACAGACAGCGATCCATAAGAGCACGGCTTACCGTTTCCTCGCGCATCTCGAAGCCGAGCGGTATCTGTACCGGGACGAATTTGGCGCCTACATGGTGGGGCCGAAACTCGTGCGTCTGGGCTCGGGGATTTCCTATCAGACAACGCTTCGCAAAATTAGCCGTCCTATCTTGCAAGACCTCTGGAAGGTTACCGGTGAAACCGTAAACCTGGGAATCTTGGACGGGCAAGACGTCTTCTATCTGGACGTGGTGCAGAGCGCTCACCCATTTCGTATGGCCTCCCACGCGGGGACCTGGCGTCCACTCTACTGCACTTCGATGGGCAAGGCGCTCGCGGCGTTTTTGTCCGCGGGGGAAAGAGACCATGTGCTTTCTTCCCTGCGATTCGAACGCTTCACACCCCACACCATTACTCGCGTGTCGCAATTCCGAAAAGAACTAGAAAGGACCAGGCAGCGCGGTTACGCCTTGGATGATGAAGAAGCGACCTTGGGAGCGCGTTGTGTTGGCGCTCCCGTTCTTCTGGAGAGAGGAAAAGTAGCGGCAGCCATCAGCGTGGCGGGTCCAACTACTAGAATCGCACGAGAAAAAATTCCAGCCTATGCTAAAGCCGTTTTGGCTGCCGCCCGGGCGATCTCACGTCATCTCGGTACGGCGGAACTATCGGGAACGGATTGTGGTTTGTGATGGAACAAGAAATCGACTGCTTGTTTCACATAATGAAATTTCTCGTTTTACATGTCGAATTCCCTTGACTCCTCCAGTTTCCTAAGATTAGCTAGACGCCGTGTGCCGCATCTCTTTAGTTCTCCAGTTTGCTCGAAAAGCGCGGGCCGATCGCTGCCTCCGCTCAAACGATGGCAACTCGACGCCATGAAACTCATCCGCATCGGTGAGGCAGGAAAAGAGAAACCTGGCGTCCTTCTCAATGACGGAGCACGCGTGGATGTGTCCTCCATTGTCAGGGATTACGACGAGGAATTCTTTGGCGACGGTGGCTTCAACGCGCTGCGGCCATGGCTTGAGCGAAATGAAGCCACGGCTCCTCGGGTCCCGGCCTCGACGCGCCTAGGGCCGCCCATCTGCCGGCCTAGCAAGATCATCTGCATTGGAGCAAACTATCGCGAACATGTTGTGGAGAGTGGAGCGGAAGTACCCAGGGAGCCGGTAGTTTTCATGAAGGCCACTTCTTCGCTGGCTGGCCCCAATGACCCAGTCATCATTCCCAAAAACGCCGAGAAGTTGGATTGGGAAGTCGAACTGGCGGTGATTATCGGGAAGAGAGCCGCCTACGTACCGAAGGCGTGCGCTCTTGAGTTTGTTGCCGGCTATGCACTTCACAATGACTATTCGGAGCGGAGCTTCCAGCTCGAGCGGGGAGGACAATGGGTGAAAGGCAAGAGTGCGGATACCTTTTCCCCAGTCGGTCCGTTCCTGAGCACTCGCGATGAAATACCCGATCCCGGCAACCTCACGATGTGGCTGAAAGTGAACGATCAGTTCCGGCAAAACAGTAACACCAGCGGGATGATCTTCGACGTCCCGACGCTCGTTAGTTACGTTAGTCAGTTTATGACCTTGCTCCCAGGTGATGTCATCAGCACCGGAACGCCCGCAGGAGTCGGCCTCGGAATGCGTCCGCCGCAGTATTTGAAGCCCGGTGATGTCGTGAATTTGGGCATCGAGCGGCTCGGAGAGTCGCAGCAGAAAGTTGTCCCGTGGAAACCGTAGACGGCGTTATTCGTTAGCGAAGGGTGCGAAAAACCGCAGCTGCTCTCCGGGACGCGAATAGCGCCTCTCAAGCAAGCCATCTTATAGCCGAATTCGATAGACTTTAGCGAATCATGAGAAAGCAACCGACTGGCTTCGGTTTCATCGTTGGCCAAAGGGATTCATGAGGTGCCTGCGGGCCCGGTCTGCCCTTGCAATCTTGAGCGCTGTTCTGACTCTCCTTTCGTGTGAGCGAATTTGTCATTCGCGCGCCTCTTCTACACAGGCAACACCACCACAAGAAATGGCTTCGAGCACTGGCTACGTAGGCTCCAAACCGTGCGGAGAATGCCACCGAGCCATTTACAACAGTTTCTCCCAAACCGACATGGGCCGTTCGATCTCCGTGGTATCGCCCGAGCTCTTGGAGAAGATCCCGAACGCCGAGCATGTTTTTGACCCAAAGTTGAACCGCAACTTCCAGGTTTCCGTCAGAGGCGGTAATCTCTACCAGGATGACTACGAAACTGGGCCTGATGGGAGGGAAATTTTCCGCGACACGCAAAAAGTGGAGTGGATCATAGGCTCGGGTGCAAATGGGTTCGGTGCAATTGTGCTGCGCGGTGACGCTCTATTCGAGGCGCCCCTCTCGTTCTATTCCAAAACGCAACACTGGGCACTGTCCCCAGGGTACGAATTTTACGACTACGGTTTCAGCCGGCCGATTCTCCCCGCTTGTATCGCCTGTCACAGCGGCCGTGCCCAGCCGATTCCCGGTGGCAATGGCCGTTTTCTGGATCCTCCGTTCGTGGAACTGGCGGTTGGCTGTGAAAACTGCCACGGCCCTGGTGGGTCCCATGTATCGGAGATGAAACGAGGCAGACTAGGCGCGAGCGGCGGCAGCCACTCCATCGTTAACCCTGCGAAACTCCCTCTCTGGCTTGCTGACAACATCTGTGCGTCCTGTCATCAAACCGGAGATGCGCGGGTGCTGAAACTCGGGAAAAATTTCCAGGACTTCCGACCGGGAACAGCATTAAACGACACACTGGCAATTCTTATGGTCCCTCCAAGGCGCGACGCTCCTCCCCAGAGTGATCTTCTCGAACACTATTATTCGATGATTCTCAGCAAGTGTTACCGGGGAAGCCAAGCTCGCCTCAGCTGCATTACGTGCCACGATCCTCACATCGAGCCCGCCAAACAGGAGGCGTCGGCGTATTTCCGATTGAAATGCCTCACCTGTCACACGGAAAAGAGCTGTGCCATCCCCGCCGCGATTCGTCAACGCAGGAACCCACCCGATGATTGTGCGGGATGTCACATGCCGAAGCGCGACGTCAAAGAGATCTCACACTCCGCGCTGACGAATCATCGAATTATTAGGGAGTCCAGTGAACCTTATCCTGACGCGGCATTCAGCATGACCACACCAGAGCTGCCCAATCTGGTCCATCTCGATGCGATCCCAGGCAAAAAGAATTCGCAGCTTTCGCCCGTCACACTCCTACAGGCGTATGGGCAATTGATGGACGCTCATCCTGAATATCGAGAATCGTACCTGGCCTTGGCGAAAGAACTCAGGGTCTCCGCACCGGAGAACATCTCCGTGCTAGAAGCCCTTGCCTACGGCGCCCTTGAAAAGAAAAACAGTGATGGTGTGGCGCAGGCCATCGACTATTTGGATCGCGCCATTAAGCGAGGCGCCACTTCTCCAGCGGATTTTGAACAGTGTGGCAGCCTGCTCATCCGTGCCGGGCGACTGCCAGAAGCTGCGGATGTATTTCAACGGGGAATTACGATCATCCCTCATGACGCTGAACTCTACCGCTTGCTTGCGGTTTCTTATCTGGCTTGGAATAGGCACACGGACGCTAGCACCATTCTCAAGCGTGCCAGCACGATGTTCCCGGAAAACACGGCCATCCGTGCACTTCTGCTTGAGACTCAAAGAACGGTCCCGAGAAATTGATACACCGCTAACGGGCGAACGCAGATCGCCAGACTGACGACGACAGCTGGTTTCGCAAGCGTTCGATAAGTCCGCTCGACTTAACGGACTGCGGAGGGAGCCTTCTCCTCGGAAGCGGCTTCTGCCACTTCTAGGTCGGGTTGCGCGAACCCCATGGCTACGGAAATTGCTCGAGCAGCATTCATGACGGCGCCCGCGAGCGCCGGGACTTGACTTGGGCTTATTCTCGTCACGGGGCCAGACACGCTGAGCGCCGCAATGACTTCTCGGCCCGCGCCAAGGATCGGTGCACTCACACACCGAGCTCCCAGCGTGGTTTCCTCGTCATCCACCGCGTATCCCTGTTTCCGAATGACCTCCAACTCCTGACGGAATTGCACTAGGTTCATGATCGTTTTCGGTGTCAGCGGCTGAAATTGTACCGCGCCCAGAACCCTTTCCTTTTGGTCTTCCGCTAGAAAGGCGGCAAGTGCTTTGCCGAGAGCTGTCGCGTGCAAAGAGCGTCGCGTGCCTACCCTGGAGGAAAGCCGAAACTCGTGGGGACTTTCGATAACTTCAATATAGAGCACAGTTCCTTGGTCCAAGGCACCGAGATTCACAGTCTCACGCGTTGATTTCCAGATTTCCCAAAGGATTGGACGAGCCACGGCTTGCAGCGTAGCTCGATGGTTCGCCCGGGCACTCAGATGAGAGAATTTCGGTCCGATTAAGTACGCTCCGGTTTCCGTCCGAATCAGATAGCCGTCACGTTCAAGGTGCTTCAGAAAACGATGAGCTGTGCTCTTGTGGATTCCAGTGGTGTCGCAGATAGGCTTCAATGTCAATCCCGAGGGAGAGCCTTGAATAGTCTCCAGGATCCTGAATACTTTTGAGATAACGCCAACAGGCACAGGTGTGACTTTTCCCATGATTTTCCTAGTCCGGCAGGCCACCAGATTTTCCCATGGAGTGGGAGCTCCTACCTAAAGTTGTTGCTCCTGCAAAATCTATTTTCCTTGCGACGGTCTCTCTCCGCGGAGCCTCCAGATTATACCCGGGCCGGTGATTCTGAAATGACATTGGATTTCGCATGCTGAAACAGCTTTGCAAGGCGTTTCCGCCTGAAGCTTCAGATTGCATTACCCAGGCCCTCATTTGGCGCTTTTTAGATGTGTTGAGCACCATCTTCAACCGCACGGATCACTCCAAGTTGGAAAGTGTTGTACCACTATTTGGAACGATATTCAAGCCTATGAAATTTTTTGCTTGACACAATTCACCATTGTTGTTACAGAACTCCTATTGTTTTTGTCTACGCGGGTAGTCGGGGTGGGGTTCGGCTCAAAAGGCGACTCCAATTTCATATGGGTGGCGGGCTGGTGCGGGCTCAGCGAGCTTGCTCGTTCGACGTCAGGAGGAGCGACGATGACTTTCCTTAGTTCTCGTAGAACTTCAAACCTTTGGTCCCTTGGGGTGGGGCTTGTTTTGTTGTCTTGTCTCTGCGGGTTGCTGTCGGAAACCGCTCGAGGTCAGGCGACTGCCTCGATTAAGGGCACGGTATATGACACATCGGGTGGTGTCGTCCCTGAGGCGACGGTCGTGTTGCATAGCAAGGCCACCAACCTGGATCGAACGACGTCGACGAATAACGCTGGCATTTATGTCATTCCCGACGTTCAACCAGGAGAATACGATCTAAAAGTCAGCAAACAGGGCTTCAAGTCCGCCATTCAAACCAACTTAAGTCTCGTGGTCAATCAAACAGCCGCTCTCGATGTCACTTTGGCGACGGGTTCGGTCACGGAGAGCATTACCGTGGCGGCCGAGGCATTGGCTCTGGAGACGTCCACCTCCGAGCTGGGCGTCGCTGTGGTTAGGCAGCAGGTAAATGATCTACCGTTGAATGGGCGCAATTTCACGCAATTGCTGAACCTGACTCCAGGGGTCAGCACGGTGAACGTCTCGCAAACCGCAACAACTGGTGGCGGCATCTGGTCCAATCCTATCGGCACCTTCTCGTATCCGTCGATAAACGGCCAAACCAACCGCAGTAATCTCTATCTGCTTGACGGGATAAACGATCAGGGCTCGTTTGGAAGCACTTATGCTATCGCTCCAATTGTCGATGCCATTCAGGAATTCAAGGTCCAGTCTCACAATGACGATACTTCCTATGGCGGCGCTCTCGGCGGCATCATCAACGTTGTCACCAAGTCCGGAACGACGCAATATCACGGAACCCTTTGGGAGTTCGTCCGGAACACTAGCTTCGATGCGCGAAATCCGTTTCTTACCAGCGTGACCCCATTCCAGCAGAATCAGTTTGGAGTCGCAGGGGGCGGGCCACTTCAGATACCCTGGCACCACTCCGGGGCTCCCAAGACGTTCTTCTTCGCCGCGTACGAAGGGTTTCGGCTCCACACCGCCGCGTCAAACATATACAGCGTACCGACCCCGGCGGAACTCAGTGGTGATTTGACGACCGTTGGAGGCGTGCCCTTTGGGGGTCAAATCTTTAACCCCTTCAGCATCGTGCCAAACGCAGCTAGCAAAACGGGTTTCTCCAATTCTCCCTTCCTTTGCGATTCAAGTGGCAACCCATCGCCGGACACTAAAGGGCTACAGTCGTCCGGCACTCCTTGCAACAAGATTCCAACGGACATGCTTGATCCGAACATGATCGCATACGCCAAAGCGATCTTTCCAAGTTCCAACATAACTCCCACGGCGAAGGGCAACGCCGCGGACACCACCAAGTCGATTGTCCGCCAGGACGAGTTTAGCGCGCGCATCGATCATCAGTTCACCTCGAACGACAGCGTTTTTGCGCGCTGGAGTCAGTTCAGGCAGCCGGACACGGGTTCCGGCGGATTCGCAGGTCTATCGCACTTTCAGATTACTAACGGCTATACCGTGGGAGTGGAGTACCTGCACACTTTTTCCAGCAGCGCCGTACTGGAGACACACTTTGGGCGCGTCCTTCTAGACATCTCCCAGGGTTCGAGCTATAAGACTAGCGCCAGTGGAACCAGCCTCGGTTTCTCGTCCAATTTCGCAAGCGGTTTCATCGGTGGCGTCGCACTGATCCCCAACATCACCATAAACGGATTCATCGGGAACATCGATCCCAGCGCGCACGGCGCCGCCCACACCGACCAAACGCAAGGAACAAACATCTGGCAAGTTGGCGGAAGCTTTACCAAGACCTACGGTCGTCACACGTTCAAAATGGGTGCGGATTTTGCCACCAACAACGCCAACGCTCTGTACCTGAACGCCTCCGAAATATTCTCCTCGGCAAACACCGACAACGCCGCCCTAACGGGGACGGCAGGGAGTTCCCTGGCATCCTTCCTCCTAGGCGCTGCGAACAGCTTCAAGCGGCGGAACGTGAAGGAAACGGAGCACGGCGGTTGGGTTGACGGCGCCTATCTTTCGGACTCTTGGAGAGTCACCAACAAATTGACGGTCAATCTCGGCCTCCGGTACGACGTGACGCTCATGCCCATTTACGGCAGCTTAAAAGACGGCAATGGATTCACCGGCGATCTAAACTTCAACAACGGAACCTACGTTCTGACGAACCTACCCCCGATGTGCGCGCAAACTAATCCTACTCCGCCCTGCATCCCGTTCGGCATCGGCCCAGGGGGTTCGAACCCTCAGCCCGGGCAGAGCTATCTCCCGCCGAACGTGGTGGTTACTCCCCATGCCAACGGCGCCATCTTTCAAAACGACCTCACCAACTTCCAGCCGCGCGTCGGGTTCGCCTACGAGTTGACGCGAAATACTGTTCTGCGCGCCGCTTATGGCAGGTTTTACGACAACTGGGCCGCCGTTACGCAGAGTGCTCAGAATTACGAAGGATCGTGGCCAGATACTGGCCAACTCGGCGGCAGCCTGAATCCACTCACTGGTCCCCCTACTCTCGGTTTAGCCGAGGCTCCCACCGGCACGGGCCCAGCGATTGCCGGGCCAAGCCCGTTCACTGGCTTTAATTGGTATGCCGATCCACATATGCAACGTCCCTACGCCGATCAATTTAATTTCGGCATCCAACATCAACTGGGCTCAAGCACCGTCCTGACCGCAAACTACGTAGGCTCGCGTGGTCATCGTCTCGATATCGGCTTCTCGGGAAACACAGGCAAGACTCCGTCGGCGGTCGCCAACTACATCAAAGCGACAGGCGCCAGCACCAGCTCGCCGTTCCCTTACATCACACCCGCCGATTTCGACACGGCGATTGGGAAGAGCAGTTACGACGCCCTGCAAGCCTCGCTGAACGGCCGGGCCTTTCACGGACTGACCTATCTGGTCTCCTACACGTGGTCGAAAACCCTGGACCTCGGCTGCACCGGTTGGTATGGCGTGGAAGGCTGCAGCATCCAGAATCCTTACACTCTCAAGAACGACAAGGGCCCTGCAGGCACCGACGTGCCGCAAATCTTCTCAGCGGCTTGGGTTTATGAACTTCCCTTCGGCAAGGGTCAGAAGTACACGTCGAGCAATGGAATCTTGAACTACATCGTGGGCGGTTGGACCCTGAACGGAATTGCATCACTCAGTTCGGGAATACCGTTCTTCGTCGGTGCGTCCGGCGACATCGCACATATAGCAGCCAATACCGCTTGCTGCGCACTCGGTTTTGGCAACTACGAGAGACTGAATTTCGTTGGAGGTAGCCCCTATGCCTCCAACCGGTCACCTTCGCAATGGCTAAACCCTGCTGCATTTTCGATCCCGCTTCCTGGCACGTTCGGCAATCTGGGCCGGGATACTCTGCGGTCGGACAGGTTCAAGAACCTCGACCTCTCCTTGTTCAAGCAGTTCCCGATCACGGAGAGCAAGAAACTGGAGTTCCGGTTCGAGACCTTCAATTTGACAAACACTCCGGTGTGGAATGTTCCGGACGTAAACATCAGTGATGGCAACAAGTTCGGGACCATCTCCAGCACTGCAAATACGGCGCGTCAGCTGCAATTCGGCCTAAAGCTCTACTTCTAACGGCATCGATACCCCGAGTGGTCTCACTCTGGTCAAGGCCGAGTGGCAAACACCGGGTGGGCGAGAAAATTTGCGCCCACCCGGTCTTCTTTAAGCCTTGATTGGGTTGGCAAAATGCCTTTCCCAGCGCTTATACTCCGCAGAGCGATCCGCAAGGAGGTTAGGGGCCACATGAAGCATAGAACCGTGCGCCTCTTTAGCCTAGGAGCTCTGCTCGTATTCACCAGCACAAATCATGCATTCGCCCAGACTCGCGCACCGGCTCCACATGGCGACGCCCCTCACCAATCCTCGACGGGCTTTCCCAAGTCATGTTTGGTTCAGGAGCGTCCTTCGGAACAGATCAGCGTTTTGCTCGAAACGATTCGCGATCACCCCACCGCAGGTGCATATAACACGCTCGGAGCTCTCTACGCTCGGGACGGTCGCGTCAACTGTGCCATCTCGGCCTTCGAAGCTGCACTGCGTCTGGACAATCAGAATTGGCAGTCTCACTATAACTTGGGGCTCGCGCTTCTGACGAAGGGCAACCAGGCTCGTGCAGTCAGCGAATTACAAGCTGCCATTCAGCAGAAACCGGATTCAGCTGCCTCCCATTTCGCATTGGGTACCCTGCGTCAGGACCAGGGACAACTAGAGGCAGCCACTCAAGAATTCCAAACCGTCCTGCGAATTGATCCGAATTCTGCGCCCGCGTATCTCAGCTTGGGTGTCCTATATACTCGGCAAGGAAGAGACCCGGAAGCTGCGGATCTTTTTCGGCAGGCGATCAACAAAGATCAGAAAAATATCCCGGCGCGTGTAAATTTGGGCCTGACAATGGCCAGACTCGGCCAGTTTTCTGAGGCAGAAAAGGAATTTCGCTCGGCCCTCCAAATCGACCCTCAGAACGTCGAGGTCAATAGCGCACTCGGCATGCTGGAAGCCAAAACAGGGCGTGCGGCGGAAGCGGTCGAGAGTTTCCAAAGAGTTGTTGAACTTCAGCCAAAATCCGCGGACGCGCATTTGAACCTGGGCATCGCCCTGGTGGACCAGTACGATCGGACAACGGGCTTCAGAGAGTTTACTGAAGCCGAGCGGTTAGATCCCGAGTCTGCAGGAGTTCATTACAATCTGGGCCGCTACTTTTTTGAAACCGGCAAGTACGACGAAGCCCGCAAACAGCTAGAAACGGCCTTGCATCTGCAGCCAGATTTCGCAGGGGCGCTCTATTTCCTCGCCCTAACGGAGAGGCAAGCCAATCAATTGGAGCGCGCCACTGAACTCTTGCAAAAAGTAGTGGCGCTTCAGCCCGATAACGCTGACGCTCAATACCTCTTAGGAAAGAACCTCGAGCGAGCGGGCAAGACCTCCGAGGCCATCGGCCACTGGAAACTGGCGCTGCAAACCGATCCCAATCAGTCCGAAGCTCTCTATAACCTCGCCAGAGCCCTAACCAAGTTGCACGATCCTGAAGCGCAACAATACCAAAACCGGTTTGATACCTTACAAAAGAAGCAGCAGATCACCGACCGCGTCGGCCAGCTCGGCAATTTTGCCATCCAGGCCGCCAATGCCCAAAATTGGCCCCAGGCTCTGGCGCAAATGAAGGAAGCCATCGCGATCTGCGGACAGTGCCGGGAAGCCGCGCACCTTCACCGAAATCTGGGCTTGATGTATTGCCGTACGGGAAATTTGCAGGATGGGGAAAATGAACTTCGCGCCGCTTTGCAGCTCAATCCGGATGACGTTGATGCGAACAACGCGATCGCAGCGCTTCGGAACCTGCACGCTGCGAATGACAGAGCAACGGGAACTAGCAAGAACTGACGTTCTCGTGGGAAGCGGGACGTAACATCCCGGGGGCGAAAGAATGAAGCGATACGGTTCCGTAATAAGGGTAAGATCCGACGCCCTTCAGTCCTACAAGGCTTATCACGCGCAGGTCTGGCCGGAAATTCTCGCCACTATTCGGCGAAGCAACATCCGCAACTACTCTATCTTTGTGAAGGATGATTGGTTGTTCGGCTATTACGAATACCACGGAGTGGATTACAAAGCAGATATGGCAAAGATCGCCAGCGATCCCAAGACGCAAGAATGGTGGGAACTCATGGAACCCATGCAGAAGCCTCTCGACACGCGCGCCGAAGGTGAGTGGTGGGCATCGATGGAGGAAGTCTTTCACCTCGATTAAAGTTAAATGAAGATTGTAGACGCGCACCAACATCTCTGGGATCTGGACCTATTTCACTATGAATGGCTCCGGCAGTTGCCCGCTCTAAATCGCTCCTTCCGCATGAGCGACTACCTCGATGCCGCCAATGGTCTCGTCGTCGAAAAGTCGGTGCACCTTGAGGCCGATGTGGACGAGCCCTATATGCTACACGAGACAGAGCATCTCCTGCAGCTTGCAAACCGGACAGACAACCCTTTAGAAGGCGTGGTCGCTTGTGGTCGGCCTGAAAGCAAGCAGTTCAGGGCCTATTTGGAAAAGATCGCGGGTCACCCGAAACTCAAAGGCATTCGGCGAGTTTTGCACACACAGCCCGATGATCTGGGGCAGAGCGAAACGTTCATTGGGAATCTCCGTAGCTTATCTTCGTACGGTCTTTCGTTCGACATTTGCGTCCTCGCTCGCCAACTACCTACTGCCGTTCGTCTGGTTTCGCAGTGCCCAAACGTGACTTTCATTCTCGATCACTGTGGTGTCCCGCAAATCCGAGAGAAGATTCTTGATCCGTGGCGCGCTAACATCCGTCAAATCGCGCAATTTTCCAACGTCTTTTGTAAAATTTCAGGGCTGGTGGCCTACGCAGACCCAAAAAATTGGGCGGAGGAAGATTTGCGTCCCTATATTGATCACGTTATCGAATGCTTCGGCTGGGATCGCGTAATGTTCGGTAGTGACTGGCCGGTGTGCACGCTATCCGCCAGCTATAAACAATGGGTCGCAGCTCTTTTCTCGCTCACAATCTGCGCAGGAGAAGCCAATCAGAAGGCACTTTTCCACGACAACGCGGTTCGCGTGTATCGGCTTTCCTGAAGACCGTCGGTCGCGGCGCCACGCGTTGATCCCTCTAATGGGGAGGCTTCGGCCACGGGGGCTGAACGAGAGCGGGGATAGCGGCTATGGTTTTGGTGTCCGGCGGTTTGAAAGAAAGCTGCTCGGCGAGGAAGGTGATGCGGTCGCAGGTGGCTTCGACGTTGAGAGAGTGTGGCGCATCATAGATTTTGAGCTTCTTCGGTTCGCTGACGCGCTCGAAGTATTGCCTCGCCAACTCGGCATTCAAAAAGGGTTCATCGGTTGCGTACTGTAGAAACATTGCTGCTGGCGCAGCGTGAGAGACGTATTTTCCGCCATCCATCCAGGAATATTTGGCGGCAAAGGTATCGAATTTGTCCGCGCCGACCTTTTGCCGATATTCCTGGAAGTCTTTCGTTTTCTTGTCGATCTCGAAGGAGAGGTCGCCCGCCATGAGGACAAAGGCTTTGAAACGCTTTTCTACGCCGCTGAGGAAGCCACCGGCCGAACCATCACAACTGTGTCCAACATAGGCAAGGCGTCTTGGATCGACGTCCTTGCGCGCGAGAAGGAGGTCAGCACCTCGACGGAGGTTCACATCCTGCTGTACTTCCACCGCGATCTGCTGCTCGTTCAAAGGTGTGCTGTCTTCCACAAAGCCGGGATGAACGATCACATGATCGGGCAATAGTGAGATGACCCCAGAGTGCGCCAGCACGATAGCTTCGTCGAGAAACTCGGTGCGGTTCTTCTTCTCTGACCCGGGCATGCACCAATGACCGAAGATCACTGCTGGAAACCGCCCTTGTCCAAGAGGGACTATCAGATAGGCGGTAATCGTGCCGCCGTTTGGCCCGACAGCTTGGCTCCGCTCACTGACGGGACTTGAGAAGGAAAGGTCATAAATCGCTACACCGTCACGCTGCTCGATTCCAACTTGCTTGACGTCCAGGGGTGCGCTCTGGTCGTAATCCCAATGGTGAAGGAGTTGGTGATAGGACTCTTGGGCGAAGGCACCAGCCACGAGCAGAAGAACGACGCTGGCGAAACCTACGCATCGGACGTACATCATCCTAGATACGTGAGCCATCATTTCGGGTTCTTAGACGCAGTGTCATGCATTTTTATTCCACCGTGGCTGTCCGGCACGACTTATCGGCCACTGACAGCTGACAGACTGCCTGAGCCGCTCTTGTAGGCTGCCTCGGAATTAGTGAAGGTTCGCGTGCTCTGTCTTGGCCTGCTTCAGGACTGGGATGCCGGGGTCGGCGTCCTTCGCATGCGGTAATGCGAAATGGTCTGTCCGATGAGGGATCAGGAATGAGGAATCCGCCATTTGGCGCGCATTGTTCTAAGCCCTGAATTGGTTGGGGAATCTCGCGGGCAACCTTAACCTCATTTAGCAGCTTCAACTAGTTTCTCTCGCATTGAGTCATCCTTCGCTTTGATTTCGCTTGCGAGCAACTCGGCAACTTTCGGTGGCAACGTCTTGGGCATCCCCTGAAAAAGAACTCGATTTGCGGACTGCGACCGCCGAAGCCCAATCCCGATTTCAGGTTGCGGGCTAGCCTTGTGTGCGGCTGTCATTCGCTCGCCGTTGGCACACTTTCAATCATCCGTTTTTCGCGCTTCAACCCGCGGAGACTACGGAAAGGTTCTGATATCTGAGATTCTTACCGCCTACTTCCGCTCCTCGGGTCCAGCCTTGTCTCCTTTTGGTACCGGGACCCAAGTAACAAGCTGAATGGTATTACCGGTACCTGGTACCACCAAGCCCATAGGCCGACCGTATTAACCAAACAGGGGCTTACGTACCGTTGGTTGAAATCATGCCTCTCCTTAAAATTTGTATCCATGGACAGCGGCGAGAAGTCCCCGACAAGCACAGAGCGGAAGTCACACTTCAGCTTTCCAGTTGGATCGAATTTAGCAAATGGCCTTCAAAATCACGGAGACACAATGATGTCCACAAAGCGCAGGGGGATATTTCTAATATGCCTACCTTCGGTTCTGGTTTTAGTGTTGATTGCGCTCGCGGGCTGCTCGTCGTCATCGCCGACCACCGCACATATCCAAGGTCACGCCCCTGCGCCTCCGCCCTCGACGCCAACGCAAACTCCACCGCCACCGCCAACTCCACCGCCTCCGGCCCCAACGCCAACCCCAGCCCCGGTCCCGACTCCGGTTCCAACTCCAACCCCCACTCCCACTCCTGTACACCCAAACGGTGTTTGGACAACATTGCCCTATTTAATGCCGATCAATCCAGTACACGCCATCCTTCTGAATACTGGGAATGTGCTGTTCGTGATGGGTTCGGGCAATTGTCCGCCTAATCTAGCGGGATGCCCCACCGGTCCGGCTGGATATACCGCAACGGTGTGGACCCCGGGTGCAACGGCACAATTCACCACTCAGTCGCTGGCCTTCGACTTGTTTTGCAACGGAGCAGTACAGATGGCCGACGGTCGTGTCCTCATCGATGGTGGAACAGCTGCCTATGCGAGCGGCGGCGCTGCAGCCGTGATGGGTGCAATGGGACACGGGCACAAGGTTCCAGGCGGCGCTGTAACCGCTGTAGTCGAGGGAAGACCGGGACACCGTGTCCCGTACGATGCGACAGCGACGGCAGACCAAGGGTTCCTAGGCGAATCACGAGCGTCCATCTTTGACCCAGCCAGCAACACATTCACAACTACCGCCTCGATGGTGCATGGCAGATGGTATCCAACCGCGACAATTCTGGGCGATGGCCGCGTCGCAGTCTACGGCGGCCAGGACGAGGTCACGAACGACAATCCGCTGATTGAATATTGGACAGGAACGTGGAGCGCACCAGTTCTCCCGTACTGCACAATAAATAGTGTGACCGACCAATGCACCAATTTGCATTACTCCGACGGCAGTTTGCCGGTCCCCGCTGCACCGGCCTTGTATCCTCGAATGATCCTGCTGACCGATGGCCGGGTGGCCCACGTTGGCCCGGAGCCGCAGACATGGGTTTTCGATCCGTCTGTCGCGAATCCTGGTGTGAACTGGACCTACCTGGCCACGACACAGTTGAATTCTTACCGCTCCTATGGTTCGGCGGTCTTGCTCCCTTTGACCCCGGCGAATGCTTACGCCGCAAAGATAATCATCATGGGAGGCATGAACACAAACGTGGTCGCCACCCAAACCACCGAATTGTTGGACTTCAGCCAAGCGAATCCGCAGTGGGTATATGGCCCATCGATGTCCAGTCCTCGCGTCGAAATGAATGCAGTGCTCCTTCCTAGCGGCAAGGTTCTTGCCGTGGGTGGTTCGGCCAACGATGAGGACGGAAGCACTGCCAGCCTGACGGCGGATTTATACGACCCGGCAACAAACTCATTTACGTCGGCGGGTGCCAATGCCTTTCCTCGGCTGTATCACAGCACCGCATTGCTTCTGCCCGATGCGACAGTGGTGGTCAGCGGCGGAAATCCACAACAGGGTACGTACGAACCTCACATGGAGATTTACCAACCGGCTTACCTGTTTAATGCGGACGGTAGTCTCGCAACGCGGCCTTCGCTAAGCGGCGTTCCCGCCACAATCGCGTATGGCACAAGCTTCGGCGTAACCACAGACGCTAAGGACATAGCCAGCGTCGTCCTGATTCGCGCCGGTGCGCCTACACATTCGTTTGATATGGGCCAACGTTTCGTCGGGCTATCTTTCAGCGCGAGCACCGGCTCCCTAACGGTTACAGTGCCGCCGTCCGGAAACGTGGCGCCGCCAGGCTTTTACATGTTGTTCCTGATCAATTCAAAAGGCGTTCCCTCGATCGCCCAATTCGTCCAGGTGAAATGAAGGACTCAATCAAACCAGAAGACTCTTGCTGGACGTCCCGCCGGTCGTTGAAGAACGGCCTCAGTCCGATTGGCCGAGCCTATAGGATCTCGCAGTTACGCGAAGCGGTCCCCGGTACTCGCGATTTGTGTCGCCGCACACAAAGGAAGCACGGATGATCCCGCTCTCCGTACTGATAGCCGCCAAGAATGAGGCCGGTTCTACCGCCAGCACGATCGACAGCATCGTACGCGCGGGCGCAGCCGTCGAACACATTTATCTTGTGTCGGACGGATCGACGGACGCCACGGCAGAAATTGCTCGAAGCCGAGGCGTCAACGTGCTGGCTCTCCCTACAAACGGCGGCAAGGCCGTCGCTATCGCAAAAGGAATTGAATACTTCGACCTCCTCAGTCGCTATTCTTTCTTGGCCCTCGCAGATGCCGACACGACGTTCGAGTCAAAATACTTCAGAGAAATGCTGTTAGCGTTCGAGAGAAATCCCAACGCGGCCATCACGTGCGGTCGCGTGAAGTCGCGGCGCAGGAATTGGCTCACGGCCTGGCGGGCTCTGCAGTACGCCATGTCTCACTGGCTGATTAAAGAAGGGCAGCAAGTTCTCGGCGTCATAAACGTAGCTGCAGGATGCTGCTCCGTATTTCGAACGAAAACCTTCAGACAAGTTTGGGCCAGCGAACCCAGCCTCGTTGAGGACATGTTTGCCACGCTTCGCGCTCACTACCTAGGGCTCGGCGTGATTTACGTACGCGATGCTGTTGTGATCACAGCGGACCCGCAGGATTTAATTCACTCTTACACCCGCCAGTTGGTGCGCTGGAATCGCGGCGCATGGACTTGCACACGTCAGTTTAGGATGTGGGGCAGCACTCGAAAGATCGCGCTTGAGACGCAGATGGTGATGTGTGAGGGGCTGCTGTTCTCTGCTTTTCTCCTTCTGACGCCGCTGTGGTTTTTCTTGTGGCCGCGTCTGATGGTGGTGTGGCTCGGGGTAGATACGACTTGCCTTTTCGTTAGCGCTTTGATCGTTAGCCTCATACAACGAAGGGGTGACATTTTATTTTACATGCCGAGCTATATCCTGCTCCGCTTCGTAGACGCCGGGCTTTTTGTAAAGAGTTTTTATCAAGCGTTTTTTGAGCAAACAGGAACACAGTTATCGTGGTTGTCCGCGACCCGATACTAGAAGGCGGTCAAAGTTTCTGCAACGTGAACGCACCGGAGAGAGTCCATGATAACCACTAGAGTGATTCCTATATTTCTGCTGATGCTCGGGACAGCCGGCATCGTTGCGGCGCAGGAAGTGCCACATGCGGAAAAAAACACGATCTTTGATGCGATGAGCTTTTCCGGACAGATGTGGTCCTCGGAAGGAACTTTTAGCCCCGTTGAAAAGAATAATGCACTCAGCCAGTCCTATTTTGAGCAGACGGCTTCGATCTACTCGACATGGCACAACTCTTTGACCGTAACCCCGTATGCGGCGGTCGGAATAGTTTTCGACACCAAGGGCTACTCGTGGAACAACAAGGTTCAGCCGAGCACCGGCGTGAAGGTCAATAAGTTCTTCCGTCATGGCATCGTCAGCGTTGGCACGGCATATATGTATGAAGACCGGTGGTCCGCGCCGAAGGAATTTCGAACTGGCGGCAAGACAAACTACATCCTGGACTGGTTCGGATGGCAACTTGGATCTGATTCTAGAAACCGTTTTCCCGGGTCCACTTGGTCCATCATTGGGCAGTATTCTCCAGTAGAGCGCGGAAATCTTATCGAACAAGGTTACGTGACACAGGGATTTGTATTGCACCGTTTCAACCATGCAGCCATCGTCCCTTACGGCGAAATTACGCTCTCACACGACAGTATGAAATTCGATTGGGAGAACAAGTCCATCTTCGGAGGCGGGGTGAAGATTGCCGTCTCAAAGGGTGCGCTCTATACCGAATTCGGTGCTGGCATAGCGCAGGAGAGCCATTTCATATCCGGTTTGAGCGCCACTGGACTAAAAATCTTTGTGAACACATCATACGCATGGCATCTGTTTGGAAGGCAGGCACGCTAATGTATATTCCAAGTTACGGCGGTGTTTCAGGTACCATCCATTTCACAGTAAGACGGCCGTACATAACGGCTATCATTTTAGCGATTACGGCAGTATTCTGGCTTTTCCCCGATCACACTACTCCGCCGTCTCCCCAGCCTCCCAGGCCGCCTGCCTTCGCGATGCAGAAGTCGGGTGAAAAATGATCTCTGGAAAATTTACCGCACTGCTGCCGGAACGTAAGTTCAACTACAGAAGTGTGTTTCTGTCGTTCTGCTTACAGAGTGTCCTGATCGCTGTGCTCGTTCAGACGGGAGTTGTCAAGCCTGCCGAAATCGTTTCCACGGCGGAAGCTATTTATTACACGCGCTTGATCGCTCCAATCGAGCCGCCAATAATCCGTCCGATCCAGCCGAAGGAGATTCACGTCCGTCCGGTCGTCGCTAAGTTAATCATGCCGACTCCTAAGGCGCGCTTCAGTCCGGCGCCTGTTCCGATTCCGGTTCCGGTAGTAGAACCGCCCAAGGTGGAAATGAAGATCATCGCGCCAACACCTGTGCCGCCCCCTGTCGTACAGGTCGGCGAGTTCGTGACCGCGGAGAAGGCTACGTTGCCTAAGTCTACGCCGACCGTTCAGGTACAGACTGGGGGGTTCGGCGATGCTAACGGCTTGAAGGGCGACCACAAGGGACCGATGACGATAGCTTCGCTCGGCTCATTCGACATGCCAGGCGGCCCAGGTCACGGCAATGGCGCCGGCGGCCGAAACGGCAAAGAAGGCGTTGTCCAGTCTTCAGGTTTCGGGGTGGAATCGGCAGCAGCGTCCGCAGCGAAAACGCCGGCTTCGCAACACGATGCTGGCAAGGCGATAGAGATCATCGGTCATGTTAAGCCCGACTATACGGAGGAAGGGCGGCGTCTGGGCATCCAGGGCGAGGTTTTGTTACGAGTGATGTTCGTCGCGTCCGGCCAGGTCCGCGTCCTCGGTGTATTGCGAGGTCTCGGTCATGGATTGGACGAACAGGCGATACATGCTGCCGAGAAGATCAAGTTTAAGTCAGCGGAGCACGAGGGACAGTTAATCGATTCAGAAGCGACAGTGCACATCATTTTCGAACTGGCATCGTAAATTTAAGAGGCAATATGAAAACAACTATCAGGTTAATCGCAGTGATGATGGTTCTAACCGGCACAGTTTACGGTCAATCGGTGCCGAGTTTGGACTCAGTTAGTTTGACTGCGTCGACCGTCGTCGGCGGCAACTCCGTCGAGGGCCGCGCTAGCCTGTCAGGTCCAGCGCCTTACGACGTAGAAGTTTCGTTGGCTGTAGATCCGCCAAAGGCGGCCAAAGTGCCGTCCAGCATAACCATCAAGGCCGGCGACAGTAGCACTACATTTACCGTCGTCACGCCAGTCAGCAAGATGGTCGTTGGTGGCGCGGACAGTCAAGTAAGCATCTACGCGAATTACGGCGTCACGAAGCACGCCAATCTAACGATTCTCGCGCCAGTGTCCTTTGACAGCATGGTCGACCGTGTGATCGCGAGAGAGCACGTCTTCGTCGACGGCATCAAACTTCTGCATCCTCTGGCTGAAACCTACATCCAGGACATGCAAGAGGACAAACAGCACAATTCGGTACCGACTAAAGACCAATATTTTCTCGGTCGCCTGGACTTGAGCACAACCACGGCGGAGCAAATATTTGAGAAAGACAAACCCAAGGCGCATCATCTGCTGTCGCCATTCGCAATGCTCGGCAATCCGTTCACGCGGTCATACGTTCCGCAGGGCTTCGCTAACATGATTTTGATAGACCGCGATCTGCAGAAGAGCAATTACTACTTTAACTTCGTGCGACAAGAGTTCCTCGGCGAAATCCGCTGCATCGTGGTGGACGTCCAGCCGCGCGAGCACACAAAGAAAGGTCTGTTTATAGGCCGCATCTGGATCGAAGATCAGGATCTCAATATCGTAAGGTTCAACGGCACGTACGCTAATGGATCAAATTATAGCTCCTACCTGCACTTCGATAGTTGGCGTAGAAACGTCCAGCCAGGCGTTTGGCTTCCCAGTTACGTTTACAGCGAAGAATCCGACAGAAAGAGCGCCACCCCTCCATTCAGGTTGTCTCGCTTTAAGGCGCAGATGCGATTGTGGGACTACGACGAAGTGCACATTCAGCACCAGACGGAATTCACCGATGTCAAAGTTGACGTTGATAAGGATCAGGATGAAGCTACCCGCCAACAAGCTGTCCCGGTGGAAGCACAGCGTAACTGGGAGAAACTGGCTGAAGATAACGCCGTCGATCATCTGCAGATGATCGGACTGCTGTCGCCTCCAGGTCCAGTGGACAAGGTACTCCAGACGGTGGTGAATAACTTGATCATCACAAACAAGCTGGAGATCGTACCCGATGTTCGCTGCCGCGTTCTTTTGACTACGCCATTGGAATCTTTCACCATTGGCCACACCATCGTGATCAGTCGAGGCTTGCTCGATGTGCTGCCCGACGAGGCCTCGCTAGCTATGATCCTGTCACATGAGCTGGCGCACGTCGCGCTGGGGCATAAGATCGACACCAAGTTCGCCTTTAACGACCGCTTTTTCTTTCGTGACTCAGCTGCCTTCCAGCGCATGAATTTCGTGCGCAGCCCGCTGGACGAGCAGGCGGCGGATACCAAAGCGCTTGAACTGTTGGCAAACTCACCGTACAAGGACAATCTGACGACGGCCGGCCTGTTCCTAAAGCTGGTGCAGGAGCGTGCGTCAGCTCTGGCTAACTTGATTTGTCCGCATCTCGGCAACCCGCTGGGCAACAAAGCTACCATTCGGTTAGCGTCGGTTGCTGGTGCAGCCGGGCAGCTTGAGGACAAGGTCGACCAAGTGGCAGCCTTGTCGTTAGGCGCACGCATCGATCTCGACCCGTGGAGCAATCAGATCAAGATGATGGCCGCTAAGCACGTCACTCTATTGAGTACGGCAGAGAAAATGCCCCTTGAACTCACGCCGTTCTCGCCGTACTTGACGAGAACGGGCGTGGAAAGCGGAACCCATCCACAAACGGACGCGGTCGTAGCAGCAAAGCAGGGGAATTAAATGATGCTCGTCTTACGGCTTGAGGCCGCTCACAACGGCATTTAACAGGCTACCGTCAGGGAGGTCTTGGCCGAGGTTCCAGGCCATGACGCCGGCTAGCTTCTGGCTGAGGACGTAATCCATCTTAAATTCGATGGAGGTGGGATCGTCGTACGTCCAAAAGTGTGAGCCGTTATACAGCCAGACTGCCTGGGTGATCGAATCGCGACGCTTCTGAAACTGCGATTCGACGTTCACGATGGAGTTGTACGCGGCGCCCTGGCCGTCGGGAGCGCCCGGCTCAAAGAGTCCATTGTCAATATTCGGAACGTTGCTCCATTCGTAACCGTAAAACGGCACACCGAAAACGATTTTCCCCGGAGGCACGCCGGCTTCGAGATACCCCTCCACCGTCGCACTAGCATTGTTATTGGGCTCGGGGTCCTTCAGAGACCGGTACAGTGGCGCCACAAATCCCGTGTGGTACTTCCAGGGCCCGTCGTAGTCGTAGGTCATCACACCAACGTAGTCCAGATACTGCTGCACGTGATTCAGATCGATGTACTGGTAAGCCCAATGGCCGTTCGGACCCGCAATGGCAAGCGTTAGTCCGGAGCGAATCGCATCCAGTTGTTGGCGAAAGTCCGCGAGCAAACTGGTGAAGTTATCGCGATCTGCGGTGGAGGCGGGAAACTCCCAATCCACATCGAAACCATCGAAAATGCCTGGCTCAGTTATGCCCGGCGCGAAATATCCGCGAATGTACATGTCCACGCAGCTTTTTACGAAAGCCTGGCGATTTTGGGGGAGCGCAGCCGTGCGGAAGGCGTTAGGGCTCGAGCTTCCGCCGCCAATGGAAATGATGATCTTCAGATTTGGATGCAGTTTCTTGAGCTCTTGGAGCTGATGAAAGTTGCCCGCGAAGGCGCCGTGGCTATCAGCCTGACCGTTAACAGCGTGCGCGGCGGTGAAGGTGGCTTGGTAATCTGCATAAGGGTCAAAGCTGACGCATCGATTGTTGACGACGTTCGTGAAGGCATAGTCGAGATGGGTCAGCAGACTGGCGGAACCGCTGGTGACAACGTTCTTGACAAAATAGTTCGAGTACATCCCCCAACGCGGAAAGTAGCCGACAATTTTCATCGGGTTAGGCGCCCCGTTCACGGTGGCGCCCTGTTGTGCGAGTAGTTTTGGCGCGAACACGATGGCGGTGAGAAAGCACAATGTCGCAGACAGTTTACGGACAGATTTCATCTTTTCTCCGATTCAAGAAATCCAGATTGAAAGGATTTAGTTCAGTTGTGGATTGCGGGGATGCGTGGTTTTAACAAATGCAGAGGCGGAGTGTCAAGCTATTCCGTTTCCAAAGCAGTTGAGCCTTGCTCAGGTACAACAAGTTCGGTCAAACTTGCTTATATCGCTTGAGTTTTAGATATCTTAGAACTACTCGGATATTCTCGATATGGTTTCGGCGTCGCTATTGGGTCTTGGCATTAAGGGCGGAAAAGACGACTGACGCGCCCAGGACAAAAACAAGTTTGGATAAACGCATGATCGACTCCTCAATTTTAGATCTTGAAGTCTACACAGTACCCTGCGACTTAGAGCTCGTCTGTCCACAATGGCACACCTTTGGATTGGATTACCTGATTCCACTCGGATGCGTAGTCGCCGTCGATGGAGTTCGGTTCGTACGCGGGACAGCTCGGTACCGGACATGGTGTGATACAACCCTCGACCTAACTTCAGTAATCCGAATAAACACTTGAATAGAAGGAGGAGAAATAAAGGATATTAGAGGATAAGGGAAAATCCGATCTCGCGCGGGTGGCGTCCCTCGCAACAGCGCGTTTCCGACCGCAAGCTCATTCCTACCCCATCCTCCAAACAGATATCGATCCTGAGCCGCGCCAACGGCGCCCAGAGGTATTTAAACGCACGTTCCAATCGGTCTGCGATCATTCCTGCAGGTACTTTTCGGCGCAGCTCATGTTCATAGAGATTCTCGAAAGGTGGAAAACGACGCATCGAGTATGAGTAAGTAAGAGCTCGGCAGGCTGGTTGAGGGGGCGAGCGTCTAGGCGCTAGGCACCTTCTTGTTCAAGACTTGGCTCGGTGGACCGCTATTTGGCAGACGCGCCAAAGATCTCGCTCACCGCGCGGTGTCCTTGATCGATCGCAATGTTCGTGTAAGCGTGCCCATCGGCGTCCGAATTGGCGATCGTGATACGCCCAAAAGGTTTCCTGCCGATTACGCAAGGGCGTTCCTGCTCGGGGCGATCGAGCGGCTCGAAGAGCTGGTTGTATTCGTAGGCATATCCGTGCGGCCAGCGGTTTACGGTGATGGCCTGGATGTCTCTCGTGGGGTCGAAGTCCCCGCCGCTCAACATGCGGCCCAGTTGATCGCGAATTTTGCGTTCGAACTCCTCAAAGGGCGTCGTGAAGAGTTCATACCGTCCGGCTTTGAACTGATCTTTACAGGGGAGTCCCGGGCTGCAAGGCGTCCGGACCAGGTGCAGGAGACAGGATTCTTCCGGCGAACTCGGAAACTTGTAGTCTCCGAGAGAGACGGGGAAGTCGAGAGTCGTCGAACAGAAATAACCGCCGGGCGAGTAAATGTAACTTACACCGAGCTTCTGTAACGCAGTCCAATTTCGAATTTGAACATTGGTATAGACCAAAGGCTGTTTTACGGCGTAAGCAAGGCCTTCCTTCTGCTTTTCAGGCATCTCGGGGCACAGGTACGGAATCACGGAGTTGTAACAAGCCAGCACGCAGTTCGAAGCGCGCACTTTGCGTGCCTTGCCGCCCGTCAAATACGTAATCTCAATTTCTTTTCCCGACGGTGGATTTCCGACGTGCTTGGCGCTTACAGCGGTGCTGTTCAAGCGAATACGCACGGCGTTTGTAGCGTCGTCCAACCGTGCGTAGTTCATCTTTGCCGTGACGATATCCTCCATCGTGTGGCCCGGAGCGGAATCGGGGATCAAGGAGCGCACCAGCAATCGCGCTATGGAGGCGTTGCCGTCCGGAAAGTGGAAAATGTACGGTTCTTCCTCGTCCCCGCCTTCGTCCGCGCGTGATCTTCGACGGGGTGTGGCCTTAACGCCCTTGAAGCCTGGATAGCCCATACCTCGGCATGCCAATGCCGAGACGGCATCGATGCCCACACAATAAAGGTCATGAGTAGATGATTGAAATACTTTGACGATGTCCGGGTGGACTTTAGCGAACTGCAGAAGGAAGTCCTTGTAACTGGTCTTGATCAGCTTGGCGCGCGTCTGGTCAGGATTGAGGTCGGGGAAGTAGTCGATCGCCTCGGTTTGCAGGCGCAAAACGTCCTTGCGCGCCGCTTCCGCAATGGGCATCTGGGCGAGAGCCTCTGCGGACAAGACCTTGCCTCCTGAATAGGTTTCGTCGTAACCCACGATCACGTAAGGCCACAGCAAATCCTGGCCGAAGGTCTCGCGGTCAAAGAAGGTCGCCGACTTCAAGTACATCGATTGGAAGAGTTTCCGGTCGTAATATTTGTAAAAGCGCTGAGTGTCGATGCCCAACTCCTTAAGCAATCCGATCGACACCTTGCTGTACCTTCCCGGGGCCTCAATCGATTGCGTGCCGCCATATCCCAGAAGCAAACGGTCACCGGCGCGGAATTCGTTACGTTTGGCATGTCCTCCGAAGTCGTCATGATTGTCCAGAATCAAGACCCTGGCCTTGGGCCCGGCCGCCTTGCCAAAAAAGTATGCAGAAGCGAGACCGCTGATACCGGCGCCGACAACGATCAGGTCGTAGGATTCGTTATCCACAGTGGCTTCCGGCCATCCCTTGCCATCGCGCAAACTGTGGGCCGCTTCAAAAGAACCCGGATGGCTGCCGCGCATGCCCGTGAGCGCGGGCGGGTAGTAGCGCGGATCCAGCGGAGTGATTCCCTGCGCGAGGAAGGTTTCCAGCGCAGAGGTATCCGCGCCTTTGTCTTGCCCGAGCAATTCGCGAAAGGGAAGTAGGGAGGCGCCGGCAGTCAGGGCCACGCCATTCAAGAAATCGCGGCGCGTGATGGAGCTTCCCGTCTTCCCCGAAAGATCCCTGTTGCTCATTTCCATCTCCGGTCTCCGATGACGGCTGCAGATCGCCGCCAACGGACGCACCACCCAGAAGCTGAGTTTTCGACAGCGAGCCCTGTCAGGATTCGCCGAGAGACTCTCCACGGGTGCTTCGGCCACGCGCCTGCCGAGGGTTGCCGCTACGGATCAGAACGTCAGACGCAAGGCCAATTGAAGGATTCTTGGGTCATACGTTCTTGAAATCTGGCCGAACGTTCCGGAAGCAAAAGACGTACTGGATGGCGGCCGGAACTCGGTGTGATTGAAAACGTTGAAGGCCTCGACGCGAAAGATAAGCTTTGCTCGTTCGCTCGTGAGGCTAGTTGCTTTCTCCAAGGCCAAGTCCATATTGACGTGCCTCGGCCCATAGAAGGAGTTCCTCCCAAAGGTGCCATAGGTCGCCGCTGGACAAGCTCCAGGCGCTCCGGAGCCGGGAATTTCGGCGCTTTTGAAACAATCGGGAACTGCGAAGTCGTTAGGGTCGAAGTAATAATTCGCGGCGACACCGTTGAACGTCTGTACCTGATGCGGGTCGAAGGTATGGATCGAGGTGACCTGGTTGGCCCTAACTACTTCGCGATCACCCACTCCTGACGGGCCGGGGATATCCTGGTTCTCGTGCAGGCCAGCAAGAACGTCCAGGGGAATGCCGGACTGAGCGAACAGGATGGGATAGAGGCTCCAGCCTTCTGTCAGCCGCTTGGGACCGCTTGCCCAGGCCTTAGCCAACGGCAGGTCCCAACCCCCGCTGAAAGTCAGGCGCTGCCGAATATCGAAGTCGGAATTGCCGTAGAGCTGGTGGTGATTGTAAGAAGCAATTTGGGTATTGCGCGAGTTGAACCCAGAACCATTGTCCAGGTTGTGGGACCAGGTATACGCCAGGGTGAAGAACACTTGGCCGAGGTAACGCACATTGGTCTCTCTCTCGGTGAGGCTCGCGAGCAAGCCGTTGTAGTTGGCGTTGTTCAAGCCATCGAAGGTGGTCAGGTATCCGAAGTTGGGGTTCGCGAGGCCTTGATTCAGGACCCGCGTGGTGGTCCCCGGGATGAAAGGATTGGCGTCCAGCCAGGTCAGGAGTTTGTGCGAGGAACTTCCGACGTAGCCGACCTCGGCCATGAGCCCATTCGCCAATTGATGCTGGACGCTCAGATTGAACTGATAAATATAGGGCGTCTTCAGATGGGGGTTGACGAAATTGTTGCTTCCGTTTCCGAAGGGCAATAATCCCGCACCGGCAAAATCGTAGTTTTTGGGTGGCGGTATTTGTGACGGGAACGGATCGGGTGCGCCGGCCGCCTCGTACGGGTGCGAGAAGGTTGTATTGGCTGCGTTAGGAGCTGGGTTAAAGAAGATGTCCGCGCTGGCTGCAAATGGGGGTTCGTCGGTCGCCCAATCCGACATCCAGCCATTTAGTGTGTCGTAGAACATACCGAAACCGCCGCGCAGGCTGGTCCTTCCGTTGCCGAAAGGATCCCAAGCAAAGCCGATCCGGGGAGCAAAATTCTTGCGGTCGGGGAAATACCAGCCTTTCGGTGCTCCCGGATCCCCGGGGTACACAAGCCCGGTCGGTGAATTCACGAACCGTTGCGATTGGACACCGGGGATAATGCTGAAGCTGAAGCCTCGCGTGTCCGTTTCCGGCGTGGTGTACTCGTAACGGAGCCCGAGGGTGAGGGTCAGGCGCGGAGTTACTTTCCATTCGTCTTGCGCAAACGCGGCGTACTGCTTTTGGTGTTCGTTGCTCGGGGCCTTCGACGCTTGATAGTACTCATCGGCGGCACCGAACAGAAAGTCAGCCAGGTCGTTTCCGGAGCCGACACTACCAGGTCCGTAAAAGTAGAAGATTCCGTTGGTCTGGTAGGAATAGACGGAGTTTTCCTGCATGATTCCAAAGCGGCCACCAAACTTCCACGTGTGACGGCCTCGATTCCACGTCAGCGCATCCGTAAGGGCGTAGGTGTTGTCTGCCTTCCAGTGCACGTTCGGGTCGAATCCGACAGTCATGCCGCTATTGAATGAAAGTTGCGGGGGGCCGAAGGGATCGTCCGAATTGACGTTCACGCCCAAAGCGGCGAGCGCCGGGGGATGGCTCGCCGGAACCGTTGTCTGATACCAACGCTGCGCGGTGACGTGCAACTCGTTCAGCACCATGGGCGAGATGGTTTTCGTGTACCCGATATTCGCGAAATAGTCCCAAGTAGTATCTGCGGAGCTGAAACCGGGGACGTTCGCACCGAAAAACGGATTGAGAATGGGTTCCTTCTCGCTGCCAACCGTTAGGGTGATGCGGTCGTTGCGTGTCGCATAGAAATCAAATTTGCCGAGATATTGATTAACATTGTCCGTTTCCCTGCCAAGGGGGAAGACTTGTCCCGCGGGCGACGTTGGGATTAAGCCGGCGGAGATATAGGCCTGCGCTACTGGGTCGATCTTCGTGGGATCGATAATGGCTTGTGCCGCTTTTACGGGATCTGATTGGTAAAAAGGATGGGCTTGGAGGAATGCGGCAACCTGCGGATCTGGACCCGTGCCATTGAAATTTGAGAAGTCCCCGGTCAATTCCGATGGAGTGTAGGTGGTCACCAAGCCCGTGTTAGGGGGATTTACGGTTTGCGTTTGGCGCTGTCCCTGATAGGAGAAGAAAAAGAAGAACCGATCCTTTCCGTTAACCAGCTTGGGTACCGTGATGGGGCCGCCGATCGTTCCCCCGAACTGGTGGCGCTTCAGGACAGGCCGCGGATTGCCCTGAGCGTTGTCAAAGAAGTCGCTGGCATTGAAAGCGTCGTTGCGCATGTAATCGAATAAGCTTCCATGGAACGAATTCGTGCCCGATTTGACGACCTCGCTGATCGTGCCACCTCCATTGCGGCCATATTCAGCGGTGTAGTTGTTCTCAAGCAGCCGGAACTCTTCCACCGCCTCAGGATTTGGATTAAAGACAACCTGATTGCTGGTGGTTCGATTGTTGATGCCACCGTCGAGCAGATAGGTGACGGCATCGCCGCGGCCGCCTGCCACGCTGATGCCACCGATACCATTCGAACCGCCGTTGCTGGTCCCATACGTTCCCAGATCATCGGCGATCGGAACGACACCGGGCTGCGTCAGGGCGAGATCCAACGTGTTTCGTCCGTTGAGGGGTAGGTTCTGGATGGGAGCACCGCTGACGGTTCCGCCGATCGTGGGGTTCACGGTCTCCACCTGTGCAGCTTGCGCGTCAACCCGGACCGTCTCCACCACGGATCCAACCTTCATGTGGACATCGATTCTCAGCGACTGATTGATATCGAGGGATTCCGGGGCCGTCACCACTTTCGAGAAACCCTCGTGTTCCGCACTAACCGTGTATGTGCCGATCGACAGCTCCAAAATCTGATAGAAACCGTCGGAGTTGGTCACCGCAGATGAGCGCACGTCCGTGCCGGTATTGGTGATCGTGACCTTGGCGCCTGCGATCGCCGCACCTTGGGCGTCCGTCACCGTTCCGATGATTCGTCCTGTCGCAGTTTGCGCGGTAGTAGAACCACAGCAAGCGAGAAACACTAGCGGAGTCATCAGAAAGAATCGGCGGAAAACCAGCCCGTAGTCTTTAGCG
>Ga0207098_10091_pt1 | contig 29338 bp, 25 predicted proteins | sample Alteio_BWMinHeat_84_FD_153548 | JGI IMG/M metagenome (GOLD analysis project Ga0207098, IMG submission 153548) | Enriched cells from forest soil in Barre Woods Harvard Forest LTER site, Petersham, Massachusetts, United States -... | ecosystem: Environmental > Terrestrial > Soil > Temperate forest >...
GCTTCCCGTGGAACCGTCTCCCCGGAAGTCACTTGCCGGTAGATGGATTGATGTAACGAACAATGGCGTTCGGGTAGTTGCTGAAGAACTGGGAATTGACAATCTCGATGCTGGATGTCCCATTTCTTTGATAAAACATTCCATTACCCTTGTAAATTGCGAAATGAACGGGCACCCAGGATTGCGCGCCACTGAGCTTCCGGAAAACGACGGCAGCATCTCCAACCGCCGGAACGGAATGACCAACGGAGTTGGGATCGTTGGTAGGGAGTGGGTTGATGTTCCAGATATTGTTCTCGCATAAGTATGTGTAACAGTAGCTGCCCCAAGTATTTTTCGTGCCCGGGAAGGATCCAACAAAGCCCTTGGCCCCGGCGTCAGGGGCGTCTGGGTCGCCGGTTGCCACTGCCCCCGCCGGCAACTGCGCAGGACCTTTACTGCCTTGATTGACGTCCGAAGGGCGGCACAAAGCAAATTCCGCACGACCCTTGGCGTACAGGCCCTGCGCCGACTTCTGTGCGGCAGCATTGCCCTTTTGGCTAATCTCAATCCGATAGCCCCGCTCCATCGCGTCAATCGCGGCATTCAAGTGAGCGGCGCACGGCACGAGCCGCGAGCGCTCCGCCTGCGAAAGGTCATTGCCATGCGCGGCCATGCTGGCGGACCACTGCCGTTGAGCTGCCGTCTCCGCCGGCCAATCCGACTCGTTGGCCCGAACCTGCTGGTAACCGGAGCTTGGGTCGTAGGTGATTTGCGCGGCCAGCGTGTACAGGTTTTGGACCGCAAGCGCCGGGGCTTCCGCGCCTCCCCCCGTAGTCACGCTGAACACGTCACCCGGTGTGCCGCCAGGTTGCTGCGCCCACGCGACGCAGGCGAAACCAACCCACGCACCCAGTGCGACTCGCTTCATGAGTCCCTCCTTCACACCGGCCAGCGCCGATGAATCCAAGAAACGCAAGTTAAGTCCTTAGTGTAATGCGTCAGACAGATTACACATTATGAAAGCACCAAGTGGGGCAGGCAGTCTTGCCTGCAGCCGCCTTTCTAGGCGGCTCCTGAGCGTCTGAAGCGCTCCGGAGAACGCCCGGTAGAAACCCGGCGGCAGCCAGGATTGGCCGCCCCACATTTCATCCCTCTCCGATACTGTGCAGTATTTGCGACGCACCACACCAGAGTACTTCAAGAAATAGGATGGGACAAGAAATGCTGGCGTGGCGCTCACGCGGGGCGGGGATTGATACTCATCCCGCCATCGATCACGAGCTGAGATCCATTGATGTACTGGCCGCAGTCGGACGCGAGAAAGACCACCGTGCTCGCGACCTCCTCCATGGTAGCCCAGCGCCCCGCAATGATCCCCATCCGGCGGCAGAAATCCGCCAGAAACTCCGCCTGGGTCTTGCCCGTCTGTTTGGACATGTTTTCGGCCCAGGCCTGGCGTCCCTCGGTTCCCACCAGTCCGGGAATCACCGCATTCACCGTGATTTTGTCGCCGGCGAGATCGTTCGCCAGATAGTTGGTGACTTGATTCATGGCCGCGTTATTGAGACCGTGCGTCAGCGCGGTCCCGAACACCAGGGTGGAGGCGACTCCGCTGACGTTCACGATCCGGCCCGTGCCGTCGCGAGGCATCAGTGGAAGAAACGCCTGAGTCGCGCGCAACATCCCGATCATTTTCAGGTTCACGTCGTCGGTCCAATCTGCGTCCGGCCAAGTAATCTGGCGATCCATGCGCCGCATCGGTCCACCGGCATTGTTGATCACGATGTGAATCGCGCCGAAGCGATCCTTCGCGGCTGCCGCGGCGGCGCGGAGCGACTCCGTGTTGGCGATATCGGCCACCACCGGGAGCACCTGAACGCCTCTCGCTTTCGCGATTTCCTCCGCCGCTCTTTCGAGCTGTTCCTTGCCGCGGGCGAGCAAAACTAGGTTCACCCCCTCCGCAGCGAATCCTCGGGCGATGGCTCTGCCGATGCCCTTGCTTCCGCCGGTGATCGCGGCGGTGCGTCCGTTCAGTCCCAATTCCATAAGTTACCGTCAACACATTAGACCACAGACACGAATCCTGACGGCGGCGTAGCGGATTGCGTCATACAGGTTGAACAATAAGACTGGACGCTGTCTTGGGTGGGGCAGCCTCCCAGGCTGCGGCGGGCCCTCGGCCCGCCTCCTATTCTGCAACAGGCTACGAGTGAGGCCTACGAGGCCGCAGCAGGCTGGGAGCCTGCCCCTCTTAGCGACATAACCGTCAGCGCTTGGGACGCACTAGACTAGCGGGTCTGAGCTGGCTTTAGGGCTGTCACCGAAGCAGACGCTGCCAGCTTGAGCCGCAGTGCTTGCACGCTGGCTCTGCGCCTGATATTCGCTTTGCGAATTCTATTGAAACGTGATTTATCGCCGCTTGATTTGGACAAGATGTTGCTCTTTTCTAGCTGAAGGAATCCCGGGGGATCGATTGCGGCAGGAGGAGCTTGCTCATCCAAGCGATTTGCTGGATTTCAAAGGCTACCCAAGCTTAGCACGGCGGGTCGTCGATGACATAAGCCCAATTCCGTGGTAAGGTCGCAAAGGGGGAATAAGCCGTGTTGAAGAAACTTGCTGGAGTGGTAATGAGCCTCGCGGTCCTATGTGGGAGTGCCCTGGCGCAGGATGCAAAGACTGTAATCGCGAATGCGCAGAAGGCATTGGGCGATGTTAAATCCATCACGTATTCGGGAGCGGCGAAGGACGTCGCGTTCCAGCAGTGTGGATCCAATGCCGCCGATATGAACTGCCGGGGAACGCATGATCCCATGCGGCCGATCAACAACTACGTCCGCGTGATCGATCTGGCGGCCCCGGCGTCGCGTGCCACCGGAGCGACTAATAACCCCGCGGGAGGCGGCGCAACCACGCCGATGCCCGGAACGTTTTTCCAAGCGGTTACGGCCCAACAGGCCGACGTCTCGCAACCCTGGCTCAACTCCGTGGAGCTTTACATCACGCCCTGGGGTTTCCTGAAAGGCGCTGCCGCGAACAACGCCACCGCGAAGCGCGGCAAGGCCGATGGCAAGAACTACACCGTCCTCACCTGGAGCCCCACGGTCAAGGCGCCTTCCGGCAAGAGCTACGTCATCAACGGCTATGTGGATGAAAAGAACATCGTCGAACGAGTGGAAACATGGGCGGGCGACAACATTATGGGCGACATGCACATCCTCGCCACATACACGGGTTGGAAGGACTTCGGCGGAGTCATGGCTCCCGCGAAGATCGTGCAAACGCGCGGCGGATGGCCCTTCTTTGAAGTCACCGTGGCGGCGGCGAAAGGGAATCCTCCCGATGTCGCAACGCTGGTACCAGCACCGGCTGGAGGCCGCGGCGGTGGCGGCGGAGGCGCTCCAGCTCCTCTGGTCGTCACTTCCGAAAAACTCGGCGACGGCCTCTACAGGCTCACCACCGGACCTGGCAGTTACGATTCGGTGATCGTGGAGTTCAAAGACTACATCATGATGCTGGAGGCCGGACAATCCGAGGAGCGTGGTCTCAAGTACGTTGCAGAAACGAAAAAGCTCATCCCCAACAAACCGATCCGCTACGTTTTTAACACCCATCCCCACTCCGATCACACCGGAGGACTGCCTGTGTTGGTAGCCGAAGGCGCAACCATCATCACGCAGAAGAACAATGAGGAGTTTTTGGAGAAAGCGCTCAACACTCCCAGAACGCTGCTGAACGACACTCTCGCGAAGAATCCAAAAAAAGCGAAAATCGAAGCCGTTGGGGAGAAGAAAGTCTACACCGATGGAACGCGAACCGTGGAGATGTATCACGTCGCTCCGGTCCCCCACTCCAACGGCCTGATGATCGCGTACATCCCCAAGGAGAAGATCCTCTTCCAAGGCGACTTCTCGGTGACTCCGGGGCAACCGGCGAACGATCACGTGAAAGCTCTGGTCCCGATTCTCGAGAAGCTCAATCTGGACTTTGACCGGTACATCAACGTGCACACTTCCGCGGCTCCACAGACTAAGGCGGATGTGTGGAAAGCCGTAGGGAAATAAGAAGTTCGACGGCACCTCGAAGGCGGGCAGGTGCGCAGCTGATTTTGGAGGGCGAGGTCGTTTTCGTGGAAGCAATGCCTCCGCTCATTCGTCCTATTTCCAGCTTTATGATCAGCCGCTACCTCGTCCCGCTGCTTTGTCTCACGAGCTTGTCCGCCCAGACTGGCATCAACGTGTCTGTCGTCAACACCTCGAAGGTGATCGACACCTACTGCTCCAGTTGCCACAACGGCCGCATGCGATCGCCGTCCGATGTCTTGCTCGATCAGTTCGACACAGCCCGCATCTCTGCTGACCCGGACGTCTGGTCGAGAGCCTACCGCGAGCTTGAGGCGGGCACGATGCCGCCCGTCGGCGCGCCTCGCCCCGATCGAGCGAGCTACGACGCCATACTCACCTCCATTGAACAGGCCCTGGGAGAAAACGCAAAACCATTCGCAGCCGCCGATAGTCAAGAGATCGCGACGCGGCTCGCAGCCCTTTTGTGGAACAGCGCGCCCGATGCCTCACTACTTCAAGACGCGCAGCGAAACCGCCTCAGCGATCCCGCCGCTCTGGAGCACCAAATCCACCGCATGCTCGCCGACGATCGCGCCGCCGCCTTGGTCTCGCGCTTCTTCTTCCCCTGGTTGCAGCTCGACCAACTCGCCAAATCCGATCCGGACAAAAAGTATTTCCCCGATTTCGACGTCTCCTTGCGAGATTCCCTCGCCAAGGAAACCGAGCTGTTCCTGCTCAGTCAACTGCGCGACGACCGCGACCCAATCGAACTCTGGAGCGCAAACTACACCTTCCTCAATGAGCAGCTTGCCAAGCACTACGGCATCCCCAACGTCAGCGGCCCGCAGTTCCGCCGCGTTTCCTCGTCCCCTGAGCGAGCCGGCCTCCTCGGCCAAGGGAGCATCCTGATGGTGACATCGAACCTGCAGGGCCCGGCGGCGACGCCCTACACAACGCCCGCTACCCGAGGCAAATGGATTCGCATGCACTTCCTGGGAGTGCCTCCACCGGGCCCGTTTCCCGGCGCCCGGCCCGTGAGCCCCGAGTTACCGATCGCCGGCCAAACGCGTACTTTGCCCGTCAACCCCTGCGTAACCTGCCATCGCAACTTCTTTCCGCTCGGCTATGCTCTCGAGAACTTCGACCCGCTGGGCCGCTGGCGCACTCGCGACCAAGCGGGTCCGGTCGACGCTTCGGGCGCGTTCGTAGACGGCGCGTCAACCAACGGAATAGTCGAACTCCGCCAAGTCCTCCTGCAACGTCCCGAGGCATTTCGTACCTCGATCACCGAAAAACTGCTCGTCTACTCGTCCACCGGATCGGTCGCCGCCTCCAGCGGAACGCCCGAAACCCTCATTCGCGCCCGGCAGATTCTGCGCGGCACGCAGGAGCCCCGCTGGTCCGCTCTGATCGCGGCCATCGTTCGGGCGAAACCGCTTGCAATAGAATAGGTCGCGACCGGACGCGCCGGCTCTTCCTGAGCGCCCTTGGTTCTGGTAGGCTGGTGCGTTCGGGAGGCCGCCGATCATGAAAAACGTCTGTCCATTCGCGACGCTGCTCGCCTTGTCCGCCGCGCTGGCGTTGGCCCAATCTACTCAGGAACTCGTCAACGACGGCAAGAACACGAACAACGTCCTCACGCAGAGCATGGGCTACGATCGCAAGAACTACAGCCCGCTTGCTCAAATTAACAAGTCGAACGTCAAGCGTTTGGTGCCGGTCTGGAATCTCAGCCTGATGAACGACCAGGGCGAATTGTCGGCGCCCACGATCTACAACGGCGTTATGTACGTGATCAACGGTAAGTGGACTTTCGCCATAGACGTCGAGACGGGGCATCAGATCTGGCGCACTCCCGTGAGACTTGAAGAAGGAATCACGCGCGCCGCCTTTCACCGAGGTGCGGCGACCATCTACAACGGCAAGTTATTTCGCGTCACGATCGATAACCATCTCCTGGCGCTCGATATGAAGACCGGCGAACAGCTTTGGAACCAGAAGTTCGCCGACGCCAAAGACGGTTACTACTCGACCGGCGGGCCGATCGTCGCTAACGGAGTCGTGATTTCGGGCGTAGCCGGCGGCGAGTCCGACACGCGTGGCTTCCTGGACGGCTGGGATCCGGACACCGGTAAGAAATTGTGGCGCAGATATACCATCCCCGCGCCCGGCGAGCCCGGTTCGGAGACGTGGCCGAAGAACAGCAACGCCTGGCAGGCGGGCGGAGGCCCCACTTGGCGCTCCGGTTCTTACGATCCGCAACTCGACTTGGTGTATTGGGGCGTCGGTAATGCGGAGCCTTACGATCCTCGGCCTCGCCAGGGCCTGGATAGTCTGTTCACCAACAGCGTGCTCGCGATCCGGCCGAAGACGGGCGAAGTCGCTTGTTATTTCCAGTACACGCCCAACGACGTGTACGACGTGGATGGCACCGACGAGCCGGTGCTGGCCGACATCCAGGTCGGCGGCCAGCTTCGGAAAGTGATGATTCAGGCCAATAAGAGCGGTTTTCTATATGTGCTGGACCGCACCAACTGCAAGCTGATCGCCGCCCATCCGTACGTGAAGGTGAATTGGGCTTCCCAGATCGATATGGCCACGGGACGCCCGGTGCTGACGGATATCTACAAACGCTTCGCCGCCGGCGAGGAGGTCGAGATCTGGCCGTCGCGCGGAACCAACGCGACGCCCATCGCGTTCAACCCCAACACAGGCATGGTATTCGCAAGCACGTGGAATATTTCGCGCATCCAGAAGCTCGCTGCGCCCTCGCCGACCATTCATGGCGGGACTACCACGGGTGTCGCGGCGAGGATCCCGGAGAATGCGCCGGGCGATGTGCTCGGCCATTTCTTGGCGATCAGTCCGCTGACTGGCGAGAAGAAGTGGGAGGTACCGCTGATCGATTTGCCCGGCGCGGCGGGAATGCTCGCGACGGGCGGAGGGCTGGTGTTCACCGGCAAACTGTCGGGTGAGTTCGTTGCGCTGGACGAAAACACCGGCCAGACAGTGTGGCAGTTCCAGACCGGATCGAGCGTAAATTCGACGGCCATCACCTACACGCACAACGGCCGCCAGTATGTAACCGTTGCTTCCGGCCTCGGTGGCACGGTGGCGCCTCGATATGCAGCGCGCAAGGTGCCCACGGGCGGATCGGTTTGGACTTTCGCATTGACGGTGGATTGACGCGCCGCGGCTCAATTCTCCGTCGGCTTTTCCTCAATGTGATCGAGGACTAGAACACGTTCCGGCCGCTTGTGCTTTTCCAGTTTCAGGCCAAGCTGCTTTTCAACCGCGTCGCTAAAGGAGATGCCGCCGGATGGGTCCGAAGCCTCACCGGGAGGAGCGGTTCCCCGCGGCGCAAAACCCGGAACATTGAGGAGAAGATTGTAGTTGAGCGTGAAATCCCAAGCGCCCTCCAGACCGGTGCCGTCCAGCACCGGGTAGAAAAAGTTTGAATCGAAGCCTTGGATCTGTTCCGCGAACTGCGCCATGGTGATGTTTTGACATACCAGCCGGAGCGCAAAATCCGCTCTGCCGGCCGCCGGAGTTTGGCGCGTGCATCCGGTCCGATTCGCGGGATCGGCTTTGGTCAGCTTGGGTTTCACTGCCACCAGCGAGTATGCATCCATCGGCCGGTCTTCATAGTGGATCGCCATCTTGAACCGATCCACCAGGAGCGCGCGCATCATGGCGTTGAGGGCATCCCGGTCCTGGGCTCCCTGCGCATCCATATAAGTGCCCGCGGGTGCTTTCGCGACGATACTGAGGCTGGGCGAACTTCCCCCTGACAGCCATTTCGGCGCGCCGATCAGCTCTTCGAAAGGAGCCAGGCCCCATGCTTGGCTGATCAGAATCGTCAGAGACACGCAGGTCGCAATCACGCGCCCGCCGGACTGAAATCGTGGGGCGAGACTTATGTTGCCGCCCTCGCACGGCCGGATCGACGCTACGTCAAGCTCGGGCGAAGGAAGAGGAGGCAAGCTCGCCGACACCCCGGGAGGATTCGGCGCCGGCTGCTCATTCACGCTCTCGACGACCAGAACCGGCTGCGGCACTTTTTGGCGCTCCGCTGTCAGCCCTAGTTGTTTGTCGATTGCCTCAATGACGCCGCCACCTGATTGCGCGAATGTGGCCGGCCCGGCGTTCGCTGACTGGACCAGGAGAGGATATTGGAGGTCGATGTCCCAGGACCCTTCGAGGCCCGTGGAGTCCACCACCGGCAGGTTTTCGAAAGCAGCGGAAGCTAACCTGAGAAGCCCGGATGCGAATGCCTCCATGGTTACGTTGCGGCACTGAATATTTTGGTAAGGCACGTCTTTCACAGTCAGTTGGCTTTGGCAACCGCTGGAACCTGTGCCGTCCGCTGGCTTCAGTTTCGGGTTGTTCTTGCCCACCGAGAGGACATAACCCGGAACGGGTCTCGACTCGGTTTTGACCGTCAGGCTGAAACGATCCGCCAGCAAGGACTGAAGCATCAGCCTGAGGGCCTCGGGACGCGTCGCGGGCGGAGCCTTGGCGATCACCTCGAAGCGATCATAGTCGAGCCAATTGGGGCCTCCGTATACTTTGTCGGCGTCGACCGCGTAGGCGGTTCTGATCAAGTCGAGCATGGTCGCGCGCCGCAGCTCATACCGGCCGGCGTTCAGGAATCCGCCTTGCATGGCGGTTCCCGCCTTTTTCACCCAATCGCTGCGTTGGCTCACATGGACGTCGGCGATGTCGAATTGGGGCTTTTGCGCGCCTGGTTGACACCATGCCGCGCCGGACAGCAGCACCGCCAAGCTAGTGGTCGCGGACAAGCGGATCATTAGAGCTGACATTGGGGCTGACCACCTCCTTGAATTTGGACAGAACTCCGTTGTCAGATCTGACGGCATCTAAGCCGTTTTGGTTAGTGCCGCGCGCCGCGTACTACCTCTTGCGTGCAAACCGGTAATCGCCTGACACGTGCTTCACAAATAGCTGCGCCGGTCCGCCGGAATCGCCCTTGGTAAACTCGACCCCCAGCCCGTACAAGCCGGAAAACGAGGTTTCGGACACCGAGACTAACGGCACCTTCCCCCTGCCGTCCATGTCGGCGAACAGCGTATCGCCCGAGACCGTGATCTCGAGCACTCGCGGGATCAGTCTCCACAGTGCCGGCTGCTCTTCGTAGGTACCCGCGTACTTCGCGAGAATCTCGGGAGCGACCTTTACCGCGGATTTCTTCTCGTCAGAGGCCTTGCCAACCCAATGTTCCAGGCCGCCGCCTCTCTCGTTGCAGACCCATTCCAGCAGTTCGGTGTCGGCGGCCAATTCCGCGCGGACCGCGACGGTCCAGGGTCTGGTGTACGCCCCTGGATCTGAGAACGTCACTTCCAGGTCCAGGTTGCCGAAGTTACGGCGGCGGTATCGTTCGGTGGTGCGCAGTGACTCGGTGTGCGGATGGCCATCGTGATCCAGCCAGGTGCGGTCATTGAAGCCGGAACTCTCTACCACCAACGTGTCTCCGTCCCAGTGGCCCACCGAGTATCCCATCCAACTCGGATTGGGGGAAGCCTCCAATGCGCGCCCGTCGAGGAAGATCTGGCGATAGGTGAGGTCGGGGTTGAGAATGAGGATCAGCCCGGGAGTCTGGACAATCTTCATCATCTCCGCGCCGGTGCTGTCCGCGGCGGTGGCGTAGCCGGGACCCAAGGGCACGCACAGCACGTTCATGTAGTCCCGGCCGAGGTTTTCCCCGCGCTGCTGGACCAAAGCTTCCGCCCAAGGCTGGACCTCGCCGGGCTTCAGGTCGGCGGCGATGTTGCGGCTGTACTTGGGCGAAATCTTGTTCCACAGGCCGGAGAGGTCGGGCTTGCCGTCGGGTGTTCGCGGTGTAGGCGCCGCGAGGTTCGGTTTGCCGCCGGGTGTACGCGGGATTCCGGGTGTAGGGTGATTCAGCCACTGCGCCGGGAGAGAGACGCTCAACGCACCTGCCAGGATAGCGATCGCCGTCGCCGATTTCGTCATGGTTGACCTCCTTCGTGATGTCAGCCGTAAGGGGCGGCGCGGCGGCCGGGATCAATTTGCCGCGACTTGCTTCAACTCCTTGCCCTCAAGGCCGCCTAACTTCCGGATCACGGCGACGGTGCTTTCGTGAGGAACAGGAAGCTGGGCCACCACGTTCTTTCCCATCGCGAAATCGAGTGGCGTGAAACCCTGCTTGGTCTTCGCGTCGAGTTTCGCGCCGTGTTCCACCAGGTATCGGACGATGCTGTCGGCGCCTCTGCCCGCCGCGCCATGCAGCGCAGTCTCGCCGCGAGTGTTGGCCTGGTTGATGTCCAGGCCCTGCTCGACGGCCACCCTCAGCGCTTCCAGAGCCTCGCTCTCCGATCCCCGCGTATTCTTGTCGCGATAGCCGACGCCCGCGGCGAACATGAGGGCGGTACTGCCGTCCTTGGTGGTCAGTTTCGGATCGGCGCCCTTAGCGAGCAGGAGCCGCATGACTGCCGCATCTCCGGCCCGAGCGGCGCGCATGAGCGGCGTGGTCCCCTCATCCAAGGTGGTGTCGCCCGAATCCATGCCGCTTCGGCCGGGGAGACTCTTGGAGAGTTGCAGGTTCGGCTTGGCGCCCCGATCCAGGAGCGCTTTGACGATGTCAATGCTCGGCGTGGGATCGAATTCCTTCCGCGAGGGCAGGGCAGAATAGTCTTCGTTGCGAATGTCCACGACCGCGTACAAAGCTGTGCGGCCCTTGACATCGGCCAGGTTGGGGTCCGCGCCCCGATCGAGCAGGAATTTCGCGAAGCTGTAGCGCTTGTTCATAATGGAGAAGACCAGGGCATTGGCTCCATCCACATCCACTTGATTGATGTCCACTCCTCCATCGAGCATCGCTTGCGCCGATGCGACATCGCCCTCTCGAGCGGCGTACAGGAACGCGGTCAGGCCTCCACGAGCCATCGGCGAAACCGAGGAGGCCGCGCTCAGCTTGGGCAACTTGGTCTCGTGATCGAAGGAGCGGACCTTCCAATCGGCACCGTGCTCGAGAAGAAGTTTCACTACCTCCGGATGACTTTCCGCAGCGGCCCACATCAGCGCAGTCTGCCCTTTGTAGGTTTCCCGCGCGTTCACGTCCGCGCCGCGATCGATCAGAACCTTTACGGCTTCCGCATTACCGGTGCGGGCAGCCGTCATCAACACGGTCTCGCCGTCCGCGGTGGTCAGCGTTTTGGGATCGGCTCCGGCTTTGAGCAGCGCCTCGATCATGGCCGCGTTTCCGACCGCCGCGGCTTCCGATAAGGGCGTCGCGCCGTAGCGGTTCGCAGTCTTGGCATTGGCCCCGGCCCGCAGCAACAGATTCACCGCGTCGAGATCGTTCCAGTGCGCCGCCCAGTGGAGCGCGGTGGTTCCGTCCGCCTGCGCCGCATTTAAATTGGCGCGCTGTTTGACCAGCGACTGGAGTGTGTCGCGGTCGCGATTCTGCGCCGCCTCGGCAACGTCGGCGCTGGCGGCATAGCTGGCGGCAGTCAGGCCGAAGGTTAGGAGTCCGAGACCCAGTAGCTTTCTCATGCTTAAACCTCCGACAACAACCCCGTGCTATCGCCGACGCGTTCCTGCTGAATGCCGGCCTTGTTCAAGATGGTCAGCAATAGGTTCGACATCGGCGTATTCTCGGGATACTTCACGTGACGGCCGCCCTTGAGCTTACCCGCCGCGCCGCCTGCCACCAGGATCGGCAGCGGCGAGTGGTTGTGGACGTTGCTGTTGCTCATCCCGCTTCCGTAGAGAATCAACGAATGATCCAGCAGGGTGCCATCGCCGTCCGGTGTAGCGTTGAGGCGCTCCAGCAGATGCGCGACCAGGCTCACGTGATACGTGTTGATCTTGGTCAGATTCTCCAGGCGGGCCGCATTATTTTGATGATGCGACGCAGGATGGAACCCTTCCGAAATGCCCAGCATGGGGAAGGTCCGGTAACTCACTTCGCGAGCCATCATAAACGTGGAGATGCGGGTGATATCGGCCTGGAACGACAGCGCCATCAGATCGAACATCAACTTCGAATGGGCCTCGTGATCGTCCGGAATCCCGCTGGGAGACGTGGGCACGGCGAGCTCGGAATTCGTGCTTTGTTTCTCGGCCAACTGGATGCGCCGCTCGATCTCGCGGATTGTGTCCAGGTATTCCGCCACGCGATTGCGGTCGTTCGATCCGAGGCCGCCTTGCAGCCGACGCACTTGACCGGTTACAGCATCGAGGATGCTCTTCTGCTGTTCGATGCGTTCGAGCCGTTCCTGAGGCGTCGCGCCATCGCCGAAGAGCCGGTCGAAGACCAAGCGGGGATTGATCTCCATGGGAAGCGGTGTGGTGGGCGTCCGCCACGAGATGGTGTTCATGTAGGAGCAACTGAAACCCACGTCGCACGAGCCTACGAGGCCGCTGTAATCTTCTGTCGCCAATTCGAGCGACGGCAGGGGCGTTTCCTGGCCGATCTTCTCGGCCGCGATCTGATCGATGGTGACGCCCGCGCGAATGTCCGCGCCATCGGTGCGCTTGGGGTGAACTCCGTTCAGGAACACGGCAGGGGAACGGGTGTGATCCCCGCCATTATCTCCAGGCCCTGCGGGGGCAGCCATCGCGTGCGCGAGGTTGCTGACCACCACTACGCGATCCCTGAATGGTTCGAGCGGCATCAGCGTTCGGGAGAGTTTGAGCGCGCCTTCTGTCTCGGGAGTCCAGTTGGCCATCACCGCTCCGTGCGGGATGAAGCACAGTCCTAGGCGGATTTGCGGTTTCGCGGCGGTCTTCGCCAGAGGCGTCTGCGCCGGAATCATGGAGTCCAGCAGCGGAAGCGACATGGTCACTCCCAAGCCACGCAGGAACGTCCGGCGGGGCAGGTGCTTCTTGGTGATGAACCTCATCAAGCCTCCTTATGACACTGGGCAGAGTTAGCCACACCCATCTTACCGCTAGGTTGCGCCGGTAGAAAGGGGGTAGCGACGCACAACGTCCAGGGGCACAGTAACCTTCTGGTGGCCTCGCAGTATATTCGTTAGAGCTCTAGGAGACTCGAACGATGCGAGGATTATGCGTGATCACCGGCCTGACCGGACTTTTCCTTTTCGTGGCCGGCTCTGCACGCGGTCAGGCGTCGGCAAGGGAAGAATTCGAAGTCGCCGCGGTGAAGCCGTTCACTCCCAACCCAAACGGGTGGCCCGTGCGGACCGAGGGTGGCCCGGGCACCTCCGCCCCAAACCGGATCACGTACCTCAATCTAACCTTCAAGAGCCTTCTCGCGACCGCATATGGGGTGGAGAATTTCATGATTTCTGGTCCCGCCGGGCTTGATGAACGGTGGATCATAGAGGCGACGATCCGGCCGGGCGCCACGAAGGAGCAGGTCAATCAAATGCTCCAAAACTTGCTGTTGGACCGCTTCAAGATGACCCTTCATCGCGAGACCAGGACAGGCACGGTGTACGAGTTGACGGTGGTCAAGAAAGGGCCGAAGCTGAGAGAATTCGTGGAGAACGCACCCGCACCTGCCGATGGCAAATTCTCCACGACAGAGAAAGACGGCTTCGTAAGAATTCGGCCCAGCCCCAGGCCCGTGGAGATGTGGGGAGGAGTCATTCGCGCTTGGGGCGGGGGAGAGACCGTCTCGGAGCTAGTGGACTATTTGAGCTCAGTGTTAAAAGCCCGTGTCGTGGACAGGACTGGGTTGACCGGCAGGTATGACTACAATCTGGAGTATTCGGGGGCGCCAAGTACTGCGACCGACAACCTGGCCGACTCCGCTCCCGATTTCGTAACGGCGGTGAGGGATCAGCTCGGGCTGAAATTAGAATCGAAAAAGGGGCCGATAGATGTGCTGGTCATCGACCATATCGAGAAGACCCCGACGGCAAACTAACCGTGCTCGGACTGACCGGAAGTCGGATTCCGTACAAACTATATCCCGCACGATTTTGCGGACTCCGGGCAGGTCGTGGTATTCGACGCAGGCAGCCGAGAGCGTAGGTCATCAGTTTCTCGATCAGCATGCCGGCGAAGGTCTCGGGTCGGCTGAACAACATCTGCCGGAGAGCCGCTGGACCATCCACTTTCCGAAGATACGCGCCGTAGTGATTGCTCACGAACACTGGAAGACGAGCCACGCATCCTGGAACGTGCGCTGTTGCAAGGCCTCTTTGTGAATGAGGAAGTACAGTCGGCCAAGATCGCCCCACATCATACCGGCACGATCATCGGAATCGACCTGTAGCATCAACTCCCAATCCGCCGCTCCAGGCAAAAGCCCCAGTTCCTTCCCCCGCTGATATCCTTCGGCTGAACCGCAATAGAGACCGTGCGATGCAAGGTGGGCCTCAAGTTTGGGATCGCCCTGGATCGGTTCGGGATATCCTCCCACGCGATGGAATGTGGGCGGCATCTGCTCACGCCAAGCCTCCAAGAACTCCCAATACTCGTCGCGCTGATCCGCGTTCAAATTCAGCAGGTCCATGAGTTCATCTTGCCCATCGGGAAGGGAGATATCAGAAGATCCAACCTCAAGTCGAACACCACTGAATCTCAGGTCGGCTGGGATATCATCGGGCAACGTTCGCCGCGCGTGTTCCAGGCTGCTGGGCGCATAGATCACTTGTGCGCTGCCCCGGTCCTCGGGTTTGAACCCCCAAGCCTTCTCTCCTCCCTCGTAGAAGAAGTATAGAGAGCCGTGGGCGGGCAAGTCGAGGCCGTTAATTCGAGGGAGTGCCGCTAAATCCAGTTGGGCGACAAAAGGCAGAGAACGCCCTCTCCAGGTGGGCCAACCAATATCCAAAGGGAGGTTTGGACGACCGCCCAACCGGCAGCACGGATCCTCCGATTGTTCCCCTGAAGCCAAATAAACAGTAGGTCTGACAGAGGCCTCGACCGCGTCAGCAATACGCGAGAGTCCCTTCGCTGCTAGCAATTCGCGAATGGATTGCATCAGGCCTGATCGTATTCAGTCGGCGCAGATCTGAATGTTGGGGGGACGTGACCAACCCGCGGCGACGGCTTCTCTCTCCATTCGATCCCATTCCCAGTCGTCCAGTTCGATGTAATCGCCGCTGCCGGCGCCTTCCTGCAGCAGTGCCTCCGTGTGAGCAATCTCGGCGTCCTCGTCTTGCATCAGACGCTCCACGTACTACTCGACGGTCATCCCTTCGGCCTCTGCTCGAGCCCGTAGCCGACTCTCGATCTCAGGGTGCATGGTGATCGGCATAACGATTCCCTATTGCGATCCTACCGGCTTACTGACCTTCATCTCAAACGGGGTGCTTTTCACGACGCCCAGGACCAGCGAGGAGAAACGGAAGTCATGCGTTCCGGCGTCGCGTACGATTTTGCGGACCGCGGGCATGTCGTAATACTCGACGCCGCGACCGAGAGCGTAGGTCATCAGTTTTTCCGTCATGACGCCGACGAACGTCTCGGGGCGGCTTACCAGCATCTGGCGGAGAGCGGCCGGGCCGTCCACTTTCGCGCCGTTGAAGAGCGTGCCGGAGGGGTCGATGGCCGCGCCGTCGTCGCTGCTGCGCCAGCGGCCGATAGCGTCGAAATTCTCAAGCGCGAAGCCCACGGGGTCCATCACTTTGTGACAGCCCGCGCACACCGGATCGGCGCGATGCTGCTCCATCCGCTCGCGCACCGAAAGTGGTTTGCTGTCCTCACCGTTTTCCTTCAGTTCCGGCACGTTTGGCGGAGGCGGCGTCGGTGGAGTGCCCAGAATATTGGTCAAAATCCATTTCCCGCGCTGGACCGGAGAAGTTCGATTGGGATACGCCGTCACCGTGAGGATGCTCGCTTGTCCCAGCAATCCGCGGCGCGAATCGTCGGTGACTTTGACCCGCCTGAATTGGCTGCCGTAAACGTTGGGTATGCCGTAATGACGCGCGAGGCGTTCGTTGACGAACGTATAATCCGCGGTCATCAGGTCGAGCACGTTGCGGTCTTCCTTCACGATGCTGGTGAAGAACAACTTGGTTTCCTGTAGCATGGCCTGGCGCAGATTGTCGTCGAAATCGGGGAACGCGTCCAGGTTGGGCTGCTTGTTCTTGAGGTTGCGCAGGAACAGCCACTGCTCGGCGAAGTTGTCGGTGAGGGCTTCGGAGCGCGGGTCGGCTAGCATGCGTTTCACCTGTTGCTCCAGCACCGCGGGATCTTTCAACTTGCCTTGGCTGGCGAGATTTACGAGCTGGTCATCGGGGAGGCTGCTCCACAGGAAGAAGGACAGGCGCGAGGCGAGCGCGAGGTCGTCGACGCGATACACGGAGTCCGGCGGGAGGTTTGCAGGATCGGGTTCGAAGCGGAACAGGAATTCCGGGCTCGCCAGGATGAGCTGGATAGCGGATTCGATACCGGCGTCGAAACTACCGTTGTTGTTGCGGCGGCGCTGGTAGAAGCTGAGCAGCGTTTCGAGGTCGGTATCTTTCAGCGGACGGCGATACGCGCGACGCGCGAGCGTGGAGACGATTCGCTTGGCACACGCAACTTCGTCATTTGCATTGGCGGGTTTGCAAACGAAAATCCGGCGGCGCGAAGCGGTGTCGCCCGCACCGCTCGCGTTGAATGGACCTTCGACGGTGAGCCGATCGACCGACGGGTCGCCGGTGATATCCAGACCGTCGACGGTGGTGCGCAAGAATGGCTTGATCAGATCGTCTTTCTGGGCTTGGCTGCGCAGAATGGTGGTTGCCGAGACCGCGTGCGAACCTGCTTTTATGGGAAGTCGAATGGTCAGGCGCTGGTCGACGTCGGTTCCGAACGCCCCGGGGTTCTCGGCCATCTTGACGAAATCGTCTTTGCCGCCAACGGTGACCAGACGCACACGGACTCCATCCAGGCTGATCTCGATCTGGTGCGCGTCTTCCATGCCGCGCATCAGATCAAACGTATTGCGCCACAGCCGAACCTTAATCGTGTACTCGCCGTCGACCGGAAAGTTGTGCTTGGCCAGGATCCCGCCGCGCGTGCCCAGCGGAAGACCGTCGATGTGCTGATCCTGAGAGAGGTCGGGCCGAACTCTATACGTGGCCGTGGCGGGCGAGATGCTCGCGTTCCCGACCGCCAAGCGGCTGATGTTCCAGGACGCGGACAGGTAGCGCTCCATCAGCGACGGCGATACCCTCAACACATCCGCGATGTTGTCGAAGCCGCTGCTCTCGTCATCGGGAGGCAACAATGTTTCCGTATCGATTTCGAGGCCCAGCAGATCGCGGATCGCATTGGCGTACTCGGTCCGGTTCAGACGGTGCATGGTCGCGTGTCCGGGATTCGGCTTGGCTGCTGCGGCGCGGTCCAGAGACGTTTCTAGAAAAGAAGCCAGTCCATCCAAGGCGGCCCGATCCGGCCTCGGCATTCCTTGCGGAGGCATCGCGCCGACGCGAAGCTTGCGGATCGCTTTTTCCCAGGTCTCCGCGTTTTTCGGAAGGTCATTAAGGTTCGCAGCTTGAAACGATACGCCGCCGGTAGGATCCTGGTCGTTGTGGCATGTCACGCAGTATTTTTCGAGAAGCGCAGTCTGCTGGGCTTGAGGGGACTGGGATTGGCCCGGTTTAGGACACAAGACAACGGAAGCGACGCAGACCGCAAGAACCCGAATCGTGATGACCGACGTGGCCTTCTGCAACACTCTCCTCAGTATAGTGCCGGCCGCCGGTCTAGATCCAGAGGTCCCTACGAGTAGCGCAGCAATGCCTTGAAGCCGTAATCCATGTGCTGTTGGATATGGCAGTGAAACAAAGTCAGACCTGGCTGGTCGGCGGTAAAATCCACGCTGGCGCGTCCGTAGGTAGGCACCACGACTGTGTCCTTGATCACTCCCGAGGTGGCCTTGCCATAAATCTCGACGATCTCGAGTTGGTGACGATGCAGGTGCAACGGGTGCGAATCGTCGGTGCGGTTATGAAACGTGAGCCGGTAGCGTGTGCCTTGTTTGAGCAGAAACTCCTGATCGTGCGGATAGGCTTTGCCGTTTACCGTGAAGCTGTTGAATTTGCCCGCGCCGCGCGGCACTTTTTCGAACAGCATGTCCAATCGCTCGGTGGGCGCCGGTTGCGATGGAGGCTTGCCGAAAATCGTGTAGTCCCATGCCGATTTGGGCGGCGCCGTCCACTGCGGCGTGCGGCGCTGGTTGGCGTACTCGATGACAATGCCCAGGCCGCCTGCGCGTACGGGGTCCTCGGGCGCGCCCATGACCCACACTCCAGGCTGGTTCATCTGCACCCAGGCATCGATACGCTCGCCCGGGCCGAGCATCAGCACGTCCACGGCGGCCGGCGTAGGCACCGGATTTCCGTCCAGCGCGATCACGTTGAATTTGTGGCCGAACAGCGACAGGTGGCGGATCTCGATAGCACTGGCGTTCAGAAAATGGAACATCACGCGATCGCCCGGTTTCACGCGGATCGGCTCGCCCGCGCCGAGGGACTTGTCGTTGATGGAATAAACGTCGGACTGGACTTCTATGCCCGGCGGCCGCGTGTCCATCACCGTAGGCCTTTCCGGTTGCGCCCCGGCGGGATCGAGATCGTCATTGTCCATTGCCTGGTTGCTGAAATAAGGTTCCCAATCGCGCAACGCGAGGTAGTGTTCCTGATCGAAGTTGCCGGGATTATTCGCGCCCTCGACGATCAGAAAGCCGAACTGTCCAGTAAAACTTCCACGATGCAGATCGTCCATCGACATCGTGTGGGTGTGGTACCAGCGCGTGCCGGCCGGCGTGGGCGTGAGCTTGTAGCTGCGGCTTCCGTGCGGAGGCACTTCGGGCGTGCCTTCTTCCTCTGACCCGTCCACATTGGAGGGAATGAGCAATCCGTGAAAATGGACATACTCCGGAACGTCAGTCTTGTTGACCACGTTCACCGTGACCGGCACGCCCTCCTTCATGCGCAGCCGCGGCCCCGGCGACGTGCCGTTGTAGCCGATGGTGCTGACGATGCGGTTGGGCGAAAGTTCGACCGTGACCGGCGCGATTTCAAGCGTGAATTCGGTCTTGGCAACGTCTTGCGGTCCGGTAGGCGCGAGAAAGGATTGCGGTGGCTCGCCCACCAGCCGGCTGGCTGCGGCCGCCACCCCGGCAATCTTCAAAAAGTCGCGTCGCTGCATGAGGGATGCTGAGAACCAGCCTTCGACAATAGTATCGCAGGCATCGCCTCAGACCAACTGCAGCTCACCGTCGCCAGCGGAAGCGGCGAATGATCCCGACCAAGTGACCCGTTGCTGCGAGTACCGGCGTTAATGGCGATCGTAGTCGCGGTTCCGCCGGTCACGATCCCACTGGTGGTCGTGTCCGACCGGTGCGTGGCCGCCGCCTTCCCAATGGCCTTGAAAGTACTGCTGGCCGTCGTGACGCGGGCCAACCCACTGGGCGCCTTCGTAAGGCGGACGAGTCCAGTAACCGTTATGCCACGCGTATCTCGATCCATTGGGATACCAGTAGCCTTCGACAAAGGTGTAGCCGGGGCCGGGGCTTCGGGGCTGAACCCGAACCACGCGCGGGGTGGGCGGAGGTCCAATTCGGATGCCGATGTTGAAGTCGGCGGCAAACGCGCAGACTCCCGTGAACAACGCCAAAGCAAGCAATTTCTTGATCATCTATATTCCTTCCATAGACACTGAGAGCATGGCTCCGGCCAAAGTGTAAATTGCTGAGGAATCAACATCGGAGAATTTCGAGGGCGGCCAACCGATTCCGTTTGTGGCGGCCGGACGTCACTTGGTCACTATTTCACGCGCTCTCCCGCGCGAGGATTGCTCGTCGTTATGCGAGTGCGGGCACCCCTCCGCTGGAGATGCCGCCGCACTTCTGCTATGCTGCAAGCGAGGCTATTATCGATGAAGCTGAGGCCTATTTCCGTCATTCTCCTCCTGTTGTCGCTCAGCCTCGGCCTGTTCGGGTTTCAGGGGCGTCGCCAACAATACTCCTATTACGGCGGCGCGAACGTGCCCTCCGAATTTTATTGGAGCCGGCTCCAGTACAATTCCGGCTACGGGGGAGGCGGCGGCTTCTATCGCGGCTACGGCGGCGGGTGGGCGCAAGACTATCCCAAGGCCGACAACGATTGCCTGATTGCCTTGCGGCGTTTGACGCGCATCAACTCTCCGTCGCCGCTGAACGTCGCCGATCTCGAGAGCGACCATCTTTTCGACTATCCCTGGATCTACGCCATCAACGTCCAAAGTTGGGTGTTCACGGACGAGGAAGCCAAGCGCCTGCACGATTATCTTCTGAAGGGCGGCTTCTTGATGGTGGACCATTTCCACGGCACCGACGATTGGGAGCATTTCATGGCCGGCATGCGCCAGGTGTTGCCCGACGCGCAAGTCGAGGATCTCAAGGATAGCGACGAGATCTACCACGTCCTGTACGATATCGACGAAAAGTTTCAGATCCCTGGCGAGCAATACGTCAACAGCGGCCGAACTTATGAGAAGGACGGTTATGTCGCCAAGTGGCGCGGCATCCGCAACGACCACGGGCGCATCATGGTGGCGATCTGCCACAACATGCATCTGGGCGACGCCTGGGAGTGGGCGGACACTCCGCAGTATCCCGAGAAGTTTTCGGGACTTGCGTTTCGCATCGTGCTCAACTATATTACCTACGCGATGACCCACTAGGCCTCGCGTCCGATCTTGAGCCAGATGTTCGAATTCTTCTTTAAATATCCACGTTTGGTGTATTCACAAGGCCAGTTTGCCCTGTTGGGGGCATGGCCAAAATGGGTCTTGGTGGTGTTGATCGTGGCCGCGGCCATCGGTCTCGCTTGGCTCACCCGCCGCCGGATGGCGGAAGCCGCTCCGGTTATGCGCAGTTGGCGAGCCTGGTTCCTGTGCGGATTGCAGACGCTGCTGGCCGCGCTGGTGCTGGTTCTGCTGTGGCAGCCGGCGATTACTGTCTCCGAGCTGAAGCCGCAGCAGAACATCATCGCCCTTCTGGTGGACGATTCCCGCAGCATGGCCATATCCGAAGACAGTTCCACGCGCCAGGCCCAAGCTGTGAAGGCGCTCGAGGGTGGCGTCCTAGATAGCCTGAACCGCTCGTTTCAGACGCGTCTTTATCGCGTCGACGACGTGCCCGCCCGTATCGACAGCTTGAAGGACCTGCAACCCACCGCGCCCTCGACCCGCATCGGCGAGAGCCTCAAGCAGTTCAGCGACGAAACGTCCGACCTGCCCATCGGCGCAGTGGTGCTGCTCAGCGACGGCGACGATAACGCGGGCGGCATCAGCGCGGACGCCATCAGCGCGCTGCGGGCTCGTCACATTCCGGTTCACACCGTGGGCTTCGGACGCGAGCGCGCCGCACATGATGTGGAACTGGACGAGGCCGTGGTTGCTCCGCGCGCGTTGGCCGATTCGCGCCTCGCCGCCAAGATCACGTTGCACCAACGCGGATACGCGGGCGCCAAGATCAACCTGACGGTGCGCGACGTCAGCACGCCGCAAGGCAAGTTGCTTGCTTCGCGCGCCGTCACCTTGGGAGCGGATGGCAACCTTCAGGCCGAGACGCTGATGCTCAACATCGGTGGCGCAGGCGCCAAGACGCTGCAAATCTCGGCGGCTCCGCTCGGAGGCGAGGAGAACACGGCCAATAATACTTTGACCCGAGTGGTGAACGTTGCCTCCGATCCGCGCCGCATCCTTTACATAGAGGGCGAAGTGCGTTGGGAGTTCAAGTTCATCCGCCAGGCGGAAGAGGATGATCGTATGGTGCAGATCGCCTCCATCGATCGCACTAGCGAAAACAAGTTTCTTCGTCAAGGCATCGCCGATCCTAAGGAATTAACTGACGGCTTTCCTACTCGCGCGGAGGATCTTTTCGTTTACCAGGGATTGATCATCGGGTCGGTGGAAGCGGGCTATTTCACTCCCACCCAGCAGGAACTAATTCATGAGTTCGTGGATCGCCGGGGCGGCGGCCTGCTGTTTCTCGGCGGCCAGTTCGCGCTGGCGGACGGAGGTTGGAACTCCTCGAAACTTATCGATCTGCTGCCCACGATTCTGCCAACCCAGCCGGGCACGTTTCATCGCGAGGCCGATCCGATGCGGGGCACCACCCATGCAACCGCAGAGCTCGCGCCCGCCGGCGTGGATAGCACGATTACCCGCCTGGTTGACGATCCCGCCGCGAACGCAGCCAAGTGGAAGCAACTTCCCTACCTGATGGATTATGAAGAACCCGGCGCTCCCAAGCCGGGGGCGGCCGTTCTCGCTAACATGATTACGCCCGAAGGAAGAAAATTGCCATTGCTGGTTACGGAGAATTTCGGTCGTGGCCGGACTGCGATCATGGCCACCGGAGGCAGTTGGCGCTGGCAAATGAGCTCTCCTCTGGGCGACACGGCTCACGATTTGTTCTGGCAGCAGCTCCTGCGGTGGGTGGCCTCGGACACTCCCGGCCACGTCGCCGCTTCCGTCCCCGCGCAGATGCTGCTCGACAACGGCGTCGTGAGTCTCACCGCCGAAATTCGCGATCCACAGTACAACCCTGCTCCCGACGCCAAGGTCGAAGCGCACATCCTGGGCCCGAGCGGCATCAGCGCTCTGGTCGAGATGACCCCAGTGCCCGATAGTCCCGGCCAATTCCAAGCGGTGTGGTCGGCGCCAAAGGTCGGCTCATACCTGACCGAAGTCACGGCCCAGCGCCCGGATGCTGCTACGGGCAAGTTCAAGGAGTTAGGCCGCGACGTTCTAACCTTTCAGCGCATGGACGGCGTGGCGGAGAGTTTCCACACTGAACAGAATCGCGACCTGCTGGAACACCTCGCCGCTCAGACCGGCGGACAATACTGGAAGCCGGCCGACCTCGGCAAACTCGCCAGCAGCATCCCGTTTTCGGAGGCCGGCGTGACGCTGCGCGAGACCAAGGATCTGTGGAACTTGCCGCTGGTCCTGCTGGTGTTGGTGCTCCTGCGCTTCTCCGAGTGGTGGCTGCGGCGGAAGTGGGGCATCGTTTGAAAAGTGAAGCTGCTATTGTTTACGTACTGAGCTACAATGTAGCTCAGAGGGAATCAACGCCGTGCCTGCCAATTCCGTTGTACGCGCCCGCATCGACGATCGCACCAAGAGGGAAGCGGCTGCCGCGCTGAAGAAAATCGGCCTCACCATGTCCGATGCCTTTCGCCTGCTGCTGGTGCGCGTCGCGGCGGAAAAGGCGCTGCCCTTCGAGCCGCTCAACCCCAACGCTGAAACCGTGGCAGCGATGAAGGCCGCGCGCCGGGGCGAGCTAGTCAAGGTCGGCAAGCCGGACAAACTGCTGCGAAGTCTGGACGCCGGAAGTTAAATACACCAACCGCTTTCAGGCGTGATTACAGGCGAGAAAAATCCGGCCAGCACCGTAAGAAGCTGGATGCTCTACTGATGGGGGTCGTCAACCTGCTCGCGGCAGACACGCCCCTGCCGCGCCGGAGTTTCGATCACCCGCTGTCCGGCGAATGGAACGATCACCGCGACTGCCACATCAGGCCGGATCTCGTTCTCATCTACCGCAAGCCGGATGACGGCAGCCTGGAACTTGTCGCCTCGGCTCACTTAGTGAGCTTGGCCTGTGACAACCCTCGGTGCGCTTCGGAGTCAGCACTACCGCCCTCATCGGCTTGTGAATCACTGCCACGCCGCGCGCTGTAACTCCTATCTCCTCCGCACTTGAGGCTTCCGAAACTTTCACACCATGAGCAAGGTGTGTTTATAATCGGTACGTCTCTAGAAGCTTCACGGTCAGCATTGGAGTCGTAAAAGGATTGGACTGCACATAAATGGGACTCTTCGCGCCTTGGTTCCTGGCCGGCCTCGCCGGGATCGCGCTTCCGCTCTACCTGCATCTGTTGAAGCGGCAAAAGAACCCACCGCGGCCGGTGCCTTCGCTGATGTTCTGGGAGGCGCGCACGCAAGCCTCCACGCGGCATCGCCGGCTCGACTATATCCTGCTGCTGTCGCTGCGGCTGGCGCTGCTGGTGCTGTTGATTCTGGCCTTCGCGAATCCCTTCATCAACCGCAGCGCGGCCTCCATCGCCAGCGACCGGCTGGTGCTGCTGGTGGTCGACAATTCCTTCAGCATGCGCGCCGGAAACCGCTTGACCGATGCCAAGGACGCTGCGATGAGCGTGCTGTCCGGCAAGGGCGCAGCGCGCGGTCAGGTGGCGGCGTTCGGATCGCAGTTGCGGCTGATGACTCAGCCCATCGAGGACCAATCGGCGTTGCGCGCCGCCGTGCAATCCATTCAGCCGGGCGATGGCCACGGCAACTTCGGCGAACTCGCGCGCGCCGTGCGAGCCATGGCCGAGTCGGTCCACACTCCGATCGAGTTTCATCTGTTCAGCGACATGCAGAGCGGCGACAAAGCCGCCACCTTCTCCGATATGGCGCTGCCTGCGAACGTCACGCTGGAGACGCATGCCGTGATCACCAAGGCCCAGCCCAACTGGACGGTCGAATCGGTGGACGCACCTGGACAAGTCTGGGGCAAGGACGCCAAACCGGTTCACGTACAAGCCGTGATCGCCGGTTATGGCACTCAGGCCGCGCAACGGATCGTGTCGCTGGTGGTGAACGGCAAGACCACCGCCACCAAGCAGGTCGCGGTCCCCGCCAATGGACGGGCCACCGTCGACTTCCCGTCGCTTGAAGTGCCCTACGGCTTCAGCCGCTGCGAAGTCAAGATCGACGGAGCCGACGGCTTCCCCGCCGACGACCTTCGCCGCTTCGCCGTCGAGCGTTCCGACCCCCAAAAAGCCTTGCTGATCCACAACTACGGCGACAACCGTTCGCCGCTCTACATTGGCGCAGCGCTTTCCGCAGCCGCGCAATCGGCCTTCACGCTCGAATCGATCGCTGTCAACGAAGCCGCCGACCGTAAGCCGTCCAACTACGCGTTCATCGTTCTCTCCGACGTCAATTCGGTGCCATCGCTGCTGGAAAACGCGCTCACCGAGTACGTGCGCTCCGGCGGCAGCTTGTTCATCGCGGCGGGCACCTCCGCCGGCGCGCGCTCGCAGATTCCCATTTTCGGCGCGCACATCACTGAACCCCGCGACTACAACCGCATCCCCGATGGTTACATGGCGGTCGGCTTCAGCGACTCCTCCTATCCCGCCGTGGCCAAGGCGGGCGGCTGGCCGGGCGTGAAGTTTTTCTATGCGCTGAATGTCGAACCTGGCGACGCCCGCGTGTTTGTCCGGTTAGGCGACCAGACGCCGCTGTTGCTCGAGAAACGCATCGGCGAGGGCCGCGTAGTGCTACTGACTTCAGGGCTCGACAACCTGACCAACGATTTTCCGTTGAACCCCGCCTTCGTCCCCTTCATCGAGCAGACGGCGCGCTACCTTGCGGGCAGCGAACGCCACGGCGGCTCGCGCGCGGTGGACGCCTACCTCGAGCTCCGCACCGCCAAGGAAAAATCGCAGAGCGTGGATGTGATGGACCCCGAGGGGAACCACCCGCTCACGCTGGCCGAGGCCTCCTCCGCGCAATCGTTCCAGCTCACCGAGGCCGGCTATTACCAGCTCCGCCTCGCCAATGGCCGGCAGGATGAGGTCGGCGTGAATCCCGATCCCAAGGAATCGAACCTCGACGTTTTGCCCGACGATGTGTTGGCATTGTGGCGTGGCGGCGGACAATCTTCGCAAGAAGCGTCGGCACCGGGTCAGCCAGCGGCCGCGCCGCACAAGACGGCGCAATCCCTGTGGTGGTACGTCATGCTGCTCGTGCTCGCCGCCGCGGTTGCGGAGTCGGTGGTGGCCAGCCGCTACCTCGGCGTCCAGCGCGAGGAGGCGGAAGGGGTGGCGAAATCCAGTTAAAAGGAACGGGCGCTATCGTCTGTGCATTCGGTTTGAGAAAAATGTAAGTAGCTGAAGGCTCAGGTCGGTGAGGACATTCTCAACAGTTAGGACGTTTTGACGAACCTGATTTTCCAGAAGAGCGGCGGCGGTCTTTGGCATCACTCCATGGTGCGCTGCTTCATTGCGAGCGTCTACTAATTCGTCTATGCGGGCGGCAGATCGTTCGACGAATGCAAGGTCCAGTCCAAATCCATCGTAAAGTCTCTTGAGGGCAGCCCAGCTCATCTGGTTAAGCTCGTGGCGTCTATTAATTGCTTTGACCTTAACCCGTCTTTTTAGAGCAGGAGCAAATGGCGAAGTCGTGCCGATCATGTCAAAATCAACCATCAACCTAAACCGAGCTATTTCGTCCTGATTGCGCCACGCCAGGAGCTTTGGCGCGATTTCTCCCAGTTCCATGTTACGAGCGTTCACGTGTTTAATCACGCACGCCGACGCGTCCTTAACACCGCCTTCCAGCTGCGCATACGCGAGAACCGTCAAGGCAGACAAAACGAGCGTATCAGCACCCAGACTCCGCGCCTTTATTCTTGCCAGAGTACTGATCCGTGAGTCGTAGTTCTCGCTAATGAAGTCTTCGAACTGAGGCATTGCGGCTCTTGTCTGGCAGATGTTGATCGAAGATCCTGTTTACCTCCGCTATCCTCTTGTGAAGGCGAGGAACCGCGTTTGCGCCAGGCCCAACATTCTCCCTGAAATCCTCGTTCTCGTGCCCGACGGCAGTATTTAGAATCTTCTTAGCCTTTTCGGGGGTAGTGGCGGCTAATCGACCAATCAACGGCAAAAGCCCCATGGTAACTGCATCAAAATAGGCGGGCGCAAGGCCACCCAACGCCCTGTTATTCTTGTGTTTCACGAACGCTTCCGTTCCGAACTTTTCTGCCAGCGTCGTAAAGACTTTAGCAAATTCCGTCTCTTGCGCTGGATAGTTGAAATCGACCTCGTGTTTGACTACGGCTTCACTGTAACCATCGAGCCAGTCAGAGATATTGCCCTTGTAGGTATCAATAGACAACTTGAGAGCAAAGAAGCGAAGCGCAAGTTCCTCGCGGCCTAAGCGCTGCTTGGCCTGATCCGATAGAATGTCGGTTACTTCTTGGAACCCGCTGTGTTCTGCGCATCTTTGGAGAAACGCCAGAAACTTTTCCCCGGTCTCACCAACTATCCGCAGAGATGCGTTCCTGATCTCGTGCGCCTCAGCCGGTGACCCCCCCGAATTGAGGCGCTTGAACATCTCGTAGCGAAGGTTGGGATCGTTTGTCCGTCTAATAACGATCGCCCGGAGCGTTTTGCGTTTGAGCTCAAGCTGAACGACTGGCTCCAAGCTTGCAAAGTCTTGTCCGTTGAGGGATATGAGAATATCGCAGCCGGTCAACTTGACAGCTTCGTCCTCCTCATCGTCGTTTGGCCCTGGCGTTTTGCCCGTTATGAACCTTATCAGTGAACTCACTCTCTGCAGACCGTCTATGAGCTCCAAGACGCCATCTTGGCGCTGAAACAAAACAATTTGCGGAACAGGTAAACCCAGCAACATTGACTCGATCAGGCGACTCTGCTGTGCCTGGCTCCAACGAAACATCCGTTGAAAGGCGGGCTGGATATTGATCTCGTTATTCTCATGCAGCCGGATCAGCTCTCCAGTGGAGAAATCGATTACCTCGAAACGTATCTGGGAAGAGCGTTCGTCGAGTTGTTGCAGTAGGCTCGCCATAGGCTAAGTGTAGCTAACGAACCATCCGAATTCCGCCGCGGGGCAATCGGCAGACGGGCGCTACCGTTCGACAGTCTTCCTCGGCCTGCCTCCAAGTTTTCCGTTAGCTCTAGAGGCAGCCTGTTTTCCTTTGCTCCGCGACCGGCCGCCCATTTGCCCCAGCCTGGACGCCATCCACGCTTTGGAGCCCAGAAAGCCCTCTAAGAGACCGGGCACGTAGAGATCCGCATCCACCGCTGGAAAGTGGAGGCCAAAGCCAGATGGTGTGATCTCGATTTCTTTGAGCTGCGAAGGATGAGCGCCTTCGAGCCCTTCCGCATCGGCCGGCGAGAAACTCACGATTAACTTGGAACTAAGATGAACCACGATCCGCTCGGTCTTGCGATCGTAATGCGCGGAAACTGCCCGCGGAATTCGCGCTTCCAGGTCCTTCGCACGCTGGTTCGCCCGTTTGAAATCGTTACGTGATGTCATGAATAAGCTCCCATGCCCGGCACAAGTCTTCTAAGCTCGCCGTCAAGACGTCCAGTATGTGGCTGAGCTCCCGACCTCGGAATCCATAGTTCTCCCTGAGTTCCACCGGACCCGACCGACAGTTCAGATTGAACACTGCCTCGCAACCACGCCCGATCACGTGGACATGGGCGGGCCTGTGATCGTTCGGATAGACTACAACTCGCAGCCCATCGAGCCGCATTACCGTCGGCACGACTTCAATTATACGCGCATTCCTAAGCGCTTGGGTTAGGATGTCGGTCGTGTAGTTGCGACTCCTGATCGTTTGCGCAACCCCTTAATCCGCGCTAACGTGAAGCTATGGCCAAGGCCAACAAGATTAACTTCGAAAACCCCGTCCCCATCGACCAGGAGGAGGACGAGGAAACCATCGCAGCCATTGATGAGGGCATCCGCGACGCCGAGGCGGGTCGCACTGTGCCCATAGAAGAAGTCCGAGGGCTCTTGCCCAAGTGGATTACCGCCTCCTCTTCTCGCAAAGAGCGCTAAGCGATCTCGCCGAGATCGTGGGGCACATCGCTGAGGACGACCACGAAGCCGCTTCCCGTTTCGGCGAGGCCTTGCTCGATCATGTCGATTTGCTCGGTCGCTTCCCCCGAATGGGGAACACTATTCGTAAAAGGTCGCGCGTGCGTAAGCTGGTCCACAGTCCGATTCTCGTCTACTACCAAGTCCATGAGGAGACGCGCGTGGTCGAGGTCCTTCATTTCCGCCACGGAGCCCGCAAGCCGCCGAGATTCTAAAGCGCGGCCCACCCGCGGCGGGATCACGCCGCGGTCAACTTCTGCACACGGAGCCGATTTCTGTTTCGTTCCGCGTGCCACAGATCGTACTGAAGTTGCTGGTTGAGCCAGCTTTCAGCAGTCGTATCGAAGGCGATTGAAAGACGGACCGCCATCTCGGGGCTGATGCCAGCCCGCCCGTTCAGGATGCTGGACAAAGTCTTTCGGCTCACGCCCAGCGACCTCGCAACCTCGCAACCTCCGTGATGGTCAGGTTCATCGGTTCAAGGCACAGTGCCTTGAGCACCTCACCCGGGTGCGGCGGATTATGCATCCTCATAGTGACCTCAGTGGTAGTCCTCATAATAGTCGACCTGCTCCACGTCCCTACCGACGCTACTCGCCAATTGCCGCTCACCTTTACGGCCCATGTGCCTTTTCTGGAACCATCAAGCCGGTGCAGTTCCAAGCCGGGCCCGTAAGAACTGCACGAACCACATCGGGCGTCCGCCG
>Ga0207098_10092_pt1 | contig 29324 bp, 25 predicted proteins | sample Alteio_BWMinHeat_84_FD_153548 | JGI IMG/M metagenome (GOLD analysis project Ga0207098, IMG submission 153548) | Enriched cells from forest soil in Barre Woods Harvard Forest LTER site, Petersham, Massachusetts, United States -... | ecosystem: Environmental > Terrestrial > Soil > Temperate forest >...
TTTCATTAGCCAATTGATTTCAAAACTAAACCAGCAGTCGGACCTCCACAGTCTCGCCCAAAGGCTAGAGGGAGCAAAAGCCTTAATTCGTGCTTACATCGATCTGGGAGCGCCGGAAGTCTTTAGCAAATATGATTTCCTCAGTGGCATGTTAAAGGGGAATTCTGGTTTGTATGACTTAGAGCTTCTTAAAAGGGCGCTCAATTCCGATGTGTCAGTTGAGGCGTTCCCAAAAATAAAAGATGAAATCATGCGAAGAATATCCATTTTAGAAGAAGATGACCCTAACGCGCCCAAAATAGATTTTGGCCAACCACTAGTGAACAGCATGATGAGCAGGCTACGCGCCGCTAGACAACAGCATCTTGAACAGCTACCCAAAACGCCGATTGCGGAAGCGCTAACAAATTTATTGTCGGATTTGAATAAACTATAGATTGAGGGGAATAAGCTTAGAGAAGTAGAGGAAACCAGGCCGAAACTTTTCGAGCGAGTCGTCTAATCAAGATGTACTTTGTCTACAACCTGATTTCCTCTAGTGTGGCCACGACACGGGCTTTGTTTTCCACTCAGCCCGGGGACTATGGCCGTAGTCCCTAAGGAGACAATCGATTAAAACGTTCCGAAGGCGTACGTCACACCAACGTGAGCCGCGTAAGCCATGTCCTTATAATTTCCTGCAGCAACTGATCCTCCGGCGGGAGCATCAGTTGAAGCAACAGTAGCGGAAATCCAGGTTAGCTCAAGCGCTCCATCAATAGATAGATTTGGAATGATCGTTGATCCCGCACCTAGGAAAACGGAATGTGCTGGACCAGGCGCCGCAAAAGTCGACAATGGGATATCATTAGCCGTTACTTGGGAAGTAAAAACATACCCACCGCGGAGCACGACATTTTCAAGAAGCTTATATTCGGTACCTAAGCGTATATTGCTTTGGTTTTTCCAATTTAAGGTAACCGAAGAAAGGGGGGTAACTCCTACGGGAGTGGGTAGCGTTAAGCTCCCACTAACGAAGAGTTGGTTGAGTCTATGATACTCTGTAAAATCATACTGTGCTAACACTCTCCAAGTCTTTTCAAAAATATCAAAATATCCACCAATTGAAAGCTGCTGAGGAAGTGTTGCACCTATGGCAGCGGTCGTCGTACTGCCATTATATGGCGCAAGTGCGGTTGCGCTCGTAGTTGGCGGCGAAGTGGGAAGAGTCAGTAATTGGGCTGTAGCATTTACGTTATTTGCCACAAAATCTATTGCTGATCTCCAATTTGCGCCAATACCCCATCTGGAATCGCGCGGTGCATATTGTAGACCTACCCGGAATCCATTATATCGAGTTGCGCTAGCACCAGTGAAAGTAGAATAGGCTGTTGCAGTAGCAGCCCCAACAGGACTACCTTGAAAAGCAAGATCTGCCTTCACAAACAAGGCTCTCCAAGCCAAACCGATTCTAAGGCCGTCGAGGACCTCATATCCGCCACCAACTGAAAATTCTGTTAGTCCAATGTCGGATTTCAATTGTGCTGATGGCAAAACAGGAGCAAGGGCGATTCCATCAAATACAACCTTAGATCCACCTGCAGCATAGTAACCAACTCCGATCCCCAATTGAGGAGTGAGACCATAGCTCACCAGAGCTGCTGCAGGAGGCGAAAAATTTGTGTTGGATGAGGTGGTTGGAAGAGTTTGTCCAAGAGCAGCGATAGGTGCTTGAAATTTACTAAACGTCGGAGAAAAGTTAATACTCGCTGCTAATCCGGTTGTTCCACCAAGACCTGCGGGGTTGAAGTAGAGTGCTTCTGGACCACCAACAGAACTTGTTACTGCGCCTGCGACGCCGGCGTTTCGGCCGGACCACAGAACACTTTTTTCGAGACCTGATGCAAATGCGTAAGATTGGCCAACTAATGATAAAGTTAGCGCGTAAGGTAAGATTTTTTTCATTCTAGTAGTTCCTCTTTCAGCAAACATAAAAATTGCCCCCTCGTATGATAACGGAGGAGAACTCTCCCAGTTCCTACAAAAATGCAATTAAAATGTTTGATAAATGGACTGACTTAAGCTTGATTTGATCTGTTCACTAATTTTGTGTGGATCTTATTTTATATCTGAACATTAAATAGAAAAATGGGACGGCATGTCAATAACCGTCAAAAAATCTACGTTTCTGAACTCTAGTTAACATAATATTCATTATCAGACCTTTAAATTTACGCTCGATCTTAAATCCGTGCTGCCGCGTTACTTTTGTACTGGCGACAGCACGGAAGCTTTGGTGAGCTCTAATAACTTGGGGATCGGCTATGATCGTGATCAAAATGTCCGTGATATGGATGTGATAAATGATCTTCAGCTTCACTTCGGGGATGCCAGCTATCCAAACATCTCATTTCGCCGTTATATTCCATGGCGCAAGTACGTGGACCGTCGAGGGCAATGTTCGTGAATCTGCCTTCCATAGGTTCCGCAACTTCATTGTTTTCGTGGTTACCCGTGCACAGCAATTTTCCTTCTGAGCTGAGAGCGCAGATATGACAATCTGCTACTGCAATCGATACTATACGGTGTTTATCACCATGACCAAAGCGTCTTTCGATCAAGTCAAAAATTCCCTTGCCATCTTGCATTTGAGCTGAATTTCTTCCGACAGCACAGATGACTTTGCCATCTGCTTTAAGACCACAAGTTTGTTTTTCACTAGTTGCCATTTTGATGAACGGGCCGTGGATAGTATTAACATCAGTCATAGAATCCGTGTAGAACTCCGTTCGGTAGCCCCAGCATTCAATGTCTCCTGAAAGAGTCAGACCACAAGTATGCCAAATTCCTGCGGTGATCTCTCTATAGAACTTTGTAGGGCGGTCTTGGCTCTGCTGAAAGAAATTATCACCCCAACATTTAATCTTTCCACCATGGGTTAGACCACAGGTATGTTTTCCTCCGACCGCCAAAGCCGCGAACGAATCTGTTTGTTGCTCGGATTGCCTAGCAGCATTGTCACCCCAACAGTGAACTTTTCCAGTTTGATATAATGCGCAGGCGTGTTTTAGGCCGACGCCAACGGAAATAAAGGGGCCCTTGATGTCATCAATAACTGCTTCATGTTCCGTGCACTTTACATCACTGTTACTATCGATATAACAGGTTCTTTCGCCATAGGTGTCTAAAGGCCTGTTGCTGCTGCTAAAGTCAACATCGCGATAGACCTTCTTTTCAGGATAAAGGTAGTTAATAAGCTTTCCAAAAGGTGATTCTGCGCGGCTCAACTCGGCTTGAAACGTTAATCCGTAAAACGATAGAATAGAAACGTAAAGTAGCAGGGTCTTAGCTTTCATAAATCGCGATTCCTTTAATGGGTACTGGTATGTACTACACGGTATAATTTACACAGGGTGTTAACACGTCTTAATAGATCCGTTCAACAGAGATTTTCATTTTGTTTAGGATCTGGATTTTAGGTAGGAAAAAAGATAAAGATTTAGTTCAAGGATATCCGAAGTAATGATTCAGAAGATCACTCTCTAGGGTGTCCAAACTGAAAATGGCCGCGAATTTTCTCTTCAAACTTTGACCTTGCCTCTGCTTCAACTACATCAATGGGAAACTTTGCTCCACTCCTCTCCCATCGTTGCAACCACTCTGACCCTAAGAGACCCTCACCTGCTTCGCCAGGTGAAAACGCTACCGTTGTCTCAGATTTTAACCCTATGGACACTCCCCTTGCGACAAAAAAACCTGCATGGAGAAGTGCTGCACGTACAGCGGTTGAACCGGAGTATGTGTAGAGTTCTACCTTTTTAGCCGGCGCATTTTTATTACAGTATTTAAAGAGATCCGAAAAAGTCTCTGCGGTCCACAAAGGTGAATCCGTTTTGGAAGAGAACGGATCATAAAAGATAATATCGGGGGATGTTGCTGATTTAAATGTCTCTAGAAAACATCCTTTATATAAGTTCCATTGAAGTAATCCTGATTCATGCTTCCAGTTTCCGTGAGCCAATAAATTATGTGGAGCTGGGTGCCGCAGATGAGGAAAATGCTTAGTATATTTCGTGGCAAGAGTGAGCGAATCCAAATCTCGTTCGAAGCTCAAAATCTGAAGAGGTCTGAGATTACTGCTGGGACCAGAGTCACTATAAAGTCGTTCAAAACAAAGCACGGCTGCCATGGCGTTCGAAGCGGCGCCTAATCCGACGTCCCATATAACAAGTGGCGTGGCGCCAAGATTAGTTGGAGTTTGGACCAATTGATGGACCAATCGCGATTGTTCCACATAAAGGCGATTAGACTCATCCATAGGATCGGGTACGGAGTGCATAATTTCGCCAGAGCTAATCTGACGAATCCGGGCCAAGAGTTGCGATTGCTCGGCGCCGCGGCCACCAGCTCGGCCGAGAGAAGCATTCGATTTTTCTAGCGCCGCGTGTGCCCGATAGATTTCGTAATTTCCTAGATTTTGACTTGGACGCTGGCGAATGTTAGGTGGAACGATTGGATTGTCTTCATCGGAACGGATCAGTTCTTTGCGCCGGGTCTGATAGTAATCGAGAAAATATCCTTCTAGAATGCTAGTTCTTATTTCACTCATCAAACGATGATAGAAGGTAAGATTATGGGTTGCGAGCAGTTGCCAACCTAGGAGCTCTTCGCATTTAACCAGATGGTGGATATAAGCCCGCGAGTAATTCTTACATGTGTTACATATACAAGATGCATCGACGGGCTCCTCTAGGAATTTATAAACGGTTCGGCGAAATTGAATTTTTCCATGCGATGTAAACGCAACACCCCTCTGCGCAAAGCAGGTTGGAATAATACAATCAAACATGTCTACGCCTCGGTGAACAGCTTCCAAAATATCAATCGGAGTACCCACACCCATTAAGTAGCGCGGGAAGTTTTTTGGCAAAAGCGCGGCCGTGGCTTCAGTAAACTCTTCGCGCTCCGCACGACTTTCGCCGACTGCGAGTCCACCGATGGCAAAACCATTAAACGGCAACTGAGTTAGAAAATCTGCACTTCGGCGTCGGAGTTCGTGAAAGCATGCGCCCTGGACAATGGCAAAAAGCGCAGCCTTACGCGGTCCCCCATCCCCTCGCCCATCAGCCGCTTCCAAACTCCGCACAGCCCATCTGTGTGTGAGTTCCATTGCAGCTTTCGCTTCTGCGAACGATGCTGTTGATGAAATGCATTGATCCAGGACCATCATGATATCGCTGCCAATACACTTTTGAATACGAATGCTCTCTTCCGGCGAAAGCATGTGCATCTCCCCGTCCACGTAGCTTCTAAATCGCGCACCTTCTTCGTTCATCTCACGCCTGTGCGGAAGAGAGAAAATTTGAAAACCGCCGGAATCTGTTAATACCGGTCCATCCCAATTCATAAACCGGTGGATTCCCCCTACCTTCAGGAAAACATCAGTTCCTGGGCGAAGCATGAGATGGTAAGTATTGGCCAGCAAGACTCGCGACCCGACGGTGCGGAGAGAATCAACGGACTGCCCTTTTACCGTTGCTTGAGTTCCTACAGGCATAAAAATGGGCGTTTTTACTTCACCGTGAGAGGTCTCAAAACAAGCGGCCCTAGCGGCAGTGCCTGGGTTCTCAGCTTCTATGCGGAATTGAAGTTTGGAAGACGATTGCGGGTTTTGAGACATCACCCATTGTTAACATAGGTTTTAGCCTTGTCCAGATGTCATAGTTGAGTACCTTTTTTCTTTGTTTTGGTTTTTTGAAGCGAGAGTACCGCTAAAGGATATGCGAAGTTTAGATTTTCTTTCTTTGTGTTCTGTGGTACACTATACACATGAAACGTACAAATCTTGTGTTAGACGAAGCTCTTCTTGAAGCTGCCGTTTCACTGCTTGGGGTGAAAACATACTCTGCAGCCGTAAACAAGGCTCTAGAAGAGGCAATTAAAGTAGCAAAAGTTAGGCGACTTTCACAATTTATCGGAAAATCTGTGTGGGAAGGAACTTTATCTGAAATGAGAGAAGATGTTATCCCTCAAAAAGAAAAAAGATCCTCTCGTAGATCTAACAGAAAAACAGATGAATGAAAGTAGCGTGCTAAAATGATTCTCGCAGATACATCTGTATGGGTTGATTTTCTTGGGAAAAATCGCCTATTCAAAATACAAGAAGATCAGCTTCTATCACTGACAATTTGTCCCCCAATATTGCAGGAAATTTTACAGGGAATTAGAAACGACACTATCTATTTCCACATCAAAGAAAGTCTCCTCAGTCTGCCCCGAATCGGAGATCCCGTTGAGCTCGAAGACTACGTATCAGCCGCAGAAATATACCGAATCGGCCGCCGTAAAGGATATACCATCCGTTCTTCGATTGATTGTTTGATTGCTGCCTTAGCAATTCGAGAAAAGGTCCCGATTTGGCACAACGATCGAGATTACGACGCCATAGCGCGATTTACCGACCTTCGAATTCACATTCCAGCTTCCGCTTAAAAAAGCGTTGTGCTGGTGGATATACGAACCTATAGAAGACAAATTAGCTTAAGATAAAAATATACAATCTATTCTATTTTCGCTTTTTCTGCGCGACGTAAAACTGCTTCGGCATCTTTTCAGGATTCAGGATATTCTCTTTCCAGACCATCTTATCAACTCTGAATCCTGCTGATTGGAGCATATCTCGATCTACGAAGAGCGGAGTAAGGCCAGTTACTACTATCCAAGCGTTGGGAGGTAACTGAGAGAGAAGATTTGAGATTTTTTCGGATTCTTCTTCGTACAACACCTGAACACTGAGAAATCCGCTAGAAATAAATACAGTATCGGGCGGGTATTTGGACAAATCTGCTCCAAACACATCTCCTTCGATAATATCTACTTCCTTTGGTAATTTTGCCCTGGCCGCTTCTAAAAGGCCTTTTGACTGATCGATAAGAGTATATTTTGTAGGAGAGGTGGTGCGACTAGCAATCAGCCGCGCTAGCATATCGCCATTTCCTCCACCCAAATCAACAATATGAGATATCCTCTTCTTAAGCTTGGTTTCTATGTTGGCAATTTCCTTCTCGATCAAAGAATAAACATTTTCTTGGTAATGATTATTGTTACTTTTCATTCCCATTACTTGGTCCCAAGCGTACTTTGGTACAATCCGCATACTGTCTCGCATTCGCGGATGATTGATCATTTCCAAGTGGCCTTCGGGTAATTCCGCCAATACTTTAAAAAGCTCATTAGGAAAACTCCAATTATTTGGAGACGTGGCACTCAGAAATTCACTTTTTAGCGGATGAATTTTGAAATTATCCCAAACTACGTAGGGCACCGAAAATCCTGAATAATCGCCTTTTCCGGCACTAAAGGCTATTTCTGGCTTACTATCAGTGCCATAAACAAAATAAGTGAGAGAATACTTAATCTCTTCAAAACTAGTCTCCTGGGTAGCCAAATTTATATCTGAATCATAAAGCGATTTTAGTTTTGAAATAATGGGGGCGACTATTGGTTCTTCCGATGCAGAAACTACGTCTGTAAAGGCTACGTCAGCCTGGGACAATGGGCACTGATCAAAGGTTATAGACGGTTCAGCATTAGGGCAACTTTGATCCTTATTTTCAGTTACCACTCCACCAGCGAAAACTGTGGTCCGAACAAGTAAACCTGAAAACATCACAATAATCGCAAAAATAGGACTTCCAAAGTTTTTCATCATAGATCTCCAATGCACACTTGCTTCACGTACTTTGGAATAGTCTATAATTCATAATTCTGAAAACCTCCATTCTTTTCAGAATAGAGCAGACACCGCTTAAGGATATACGAATCTGAAGCTTTTAAAACTCATACGGACTCGTCGAACCGTGGAGTCTCACTTTTCGCGGCGGTTTTGTAAGAGCGAAGGAATAGAGATTGCCCGCTGTCGAGAGTATATAGACCCGTTTCTTTTCGGGATCATAGGCGGGAGAACCGTAAAATCCGTTTCCATGACCAATGTGTAGGCGATAAACAGCGCGACCGGTATTCTTGTCTAGTGCATAAAAATATTGATAACTCGATCCAAAGATTACGTACTGATCGGTCACGACAAGTTGTGTAGGCACGCCTGAGTCCAGTTCGAATTTCCAGAGAACCTTTCCATTTTCCTTCGTCAGGGCGTAAACATTACCATCTGAAGAAGGTAGATAGATTCTAGGGCCATCGAGGGTGACTTCTTTGCCACTTCCGGCGTCGTATTTCCAGATAATATCCCCCCCTTGACGTTTCAGCGCGTAGAGAGCGCCGTCGTACGAAGGAAGATAGATGATACCTTCTTCGAGAATAGGATGGGCATCGACATCCGTAAATTTTGCACCGTAGTGTAGTTTCTTCTCCCACTTGAGTGCGCCCTCTTCGAGAGACAGGCAGACCACAAACCCGTCACCGAGTCCTGCGATTACTTCGTTTCGATCCACCAGGGGCGCCGAAGCACCCATGATCGTTGCCATCGGAGCAGAACGCCTGCGATAGTGCCATAGCCATTTCCCCGTGCCGGCGTCAAATGCGTAGATGGTGTCGTCAGTAGTTGTAACTAGTACCCTACCCTGCGCAACCGTCGGAGCCGAAACAATCGGATTTTTTAATTCGTACTTCCAATTCACCCTGCCGTTTTCAAGATTGACAGAATAGAGATACCCGTCAGCGCCGCCAAAATAAACGGAACCCTGATCGACACTGAGTTCGCTGATAACACCGCCCTTGATAGCCAGCTCCCAGCGCTTTTGACCGAGCCCAGGATAGATTGAGGTAAGACCGACGCTTTGATTTCCAAAAACCAGGGTGTTCTCGATAACCACCGGGTTCGAGAATTCCGTGCCATGATCCCCCATTTGGAATTCTTTATGAGTCGATATGGCCCACTCTCGAGTCATAATACGCGGATCGGGCCTCAAGTTCTTGTACTTCATAGGGCCGCCACAGCCAGCCACAAAAACCGCTACCAAAAATATTCCGAAAACTGAGCCCGCCGCCGAAAACCCAAAAGGGTTAAATCGAGCGAGAGTTTTCTTAAAGTTTCCCTTTAAGGATTTCCGCATATCGAGCCTGCTCAGAGTTGGGCATATCTGAGATAATCTGATCATAGGTGCTATTGGCTTTTGCTGTGTCATGGGCTGATTCATAACAGCGGGCTATCGCAATTAAAAGATCTCCTTTATTAATTCCTGCACCGGAATCAATCGCCTTCTGAAAAGACATGACTGCAGCGGTGGGTTTGCCCAGATTTTCTTGAACATGTCCAATGGCAGTATAAGCTATGCTCTTTTCAAAACCGTTGGGCGCAGTCGTCTGCGCCTTTTCGAACCAGGGTAGCGCTTTGGCATATTCCCCGTGCTCGTAGTACAGGTTGCCTAATTTCATCCGGGCTTCATAACCAGCCCGGGCCTTGGCGAATTTTTCGTCGACCTCTTTGAAGCGTTTCACTGACTCGGGAAAGGCGGTGTCAACATCGAGTTTTTGGAAAGTCACCTTTGTAATTGCAAGTCCCATTGCCTGAGCTTCTTCGCGCGCTTTTTGTCGAGCTGCATCGTCTTTGGAAGCCACTTTTGATTTAGGTTCAGATTTCGGTTCCGGTAGCGACGTCTTAGCCTTCTCGATCAGAGGCTTCATTTCACTTTCGAAAGTTTTGAGGGCAAGATAGTAGGCTTCCCTCGCCTGCTCAGATTTTCCCTCATACCGACTGAATGCCAGAGCTCCCACAAAACCAATGGCAACGATGCCACCTAGGACAGCGATAATCTCTTTGTGTTCTTTTAGCGATGTTTCTAGATATTCCCGGATCTGCGTCAATAAACGGTCACTCCGTTTTAGCTCTTTTCGGTCAATCGTATAATTAGTGGTCATACTTGAGTTTTTCGCACATCCTGATGCTCATCTCAAAGGATTTCTTACGATTTCCGTCTTTAAAGCCCATCAGAGGGGCGTCCTTGACACGGCTGCGGGGCCCAGCTTTGGCGTAGCTTGGACAATCTGTTCTTTTTAAAAGTTCTTTTTGTCAGAGCCGATAAGCCATCGAGGGGCTATGCGGGTAAAGTTCCAACTAAACAACTGGCCAAATAAATCCACACGATTTAATGCGCCAAGTCTAGATCGATTTCTCACTGTCGGCTTAGGCCTTTGCCTTTTCCTGCTAACCAGTCTTGCTAACCCTTCGCTAGCTTATGCTCGTCCTCCTCAAGGCCCAGCAAGAGGTCCCGCCGCAGAAGGTGATGGTCCACCAGCCGGTGGTGGTGACGCTGGAGCGCCAGGAGGAGGGTCAGGAAGTGGAAATGACGCTTCATCGAACAAAACAACCACCCCTCAAGACGAAGACTTCTCCGGCACTCCATTTACGGAATATGGAGAATTTAATGAAATATCCTCAGAAGAAGCCGACCAGAAATTCTTTAAATTCGGCCGTTTCTTCGGTGTAAGCCTGGGTTTGGGGTTTGAATTCGCCGATGGAAACCGAGGTGCCTTATGGCAGGGCGGATTTCCCATGGTCGACTTCAAAGTCCACTACTGGTTCGACTTCAACTTTGCTCTCGACCTTGGATTCTTTGTTGCGAATCATTACTTTGACACTAATGCCCAGAACCTGGGCCATGTTGACGTGAACATGCTGCACTTAGGTGTAGATTTAAAGTACTACTTCAACACTCAAAATCTTAGCGCCCCGATTAGTTTTGCAAATCCTTATCTGTCCATCGGATTCGGATCTTACTCGAAAACACAGAACTCGGCGACACTGGGATCGTCAGATAGTGATACGAGTGTCGGTGTGGCCCTGGGTGGTGGACTGGAATTTGCGCTTATTCCTAATAAGACGTTTTTTGAAGTCGAAGCTAAAGTCCATCTTGTCCATTTCAAGGATACCTATACCACTATTTATCAGGCAGTGAACGGCGGTCCTGGCCTTCAAGACATGACCGGAAATTTCTATACAGTTTCAGGAAACTTTCTTTTTACGTGGTAAGGCGTTAAAGGCGTTACCGGTGTGCATCGCGTTTTTGCACACGCTCGGGTGCGCCTTTTTGTCGACCTGTGCGCGGCACACGCGAAGGCAAACTCCGCCGATTTGCTTCCACAAAATTCAGTCGCACTGGACTCCCCATAAATCCCCAGCGTTCTCGCATCGCATTGATCAAATGGCGTTTGAGACTGAAGTGAATTTTTTCAGGATCATTGACATGACAGACAAAAGACGGTGGATTTTTTCCCGTCTGATGGCAGAGATAGAATCGGGCATTCGCAGGATTATGAATCGTCGACTCCCGTCGCACCCATTCTGTAAATTCATGGGTAGAAATTTTTACCCTGCGCTGCTGAATCACTTCGTCAATCAGATCGCCTAAATTCTCCAGACCTCTATTCCGCTTGGCGCTTGCAAATAGGAGCGGTGCATATTTCAGGAACGCCATCTTTTTCCGAATGCGTTCCGAGGCAAGCTCCTGGGTAAATTTCTCATTGTCCGCCTGAGTATCCCACTTGTTCATGAGTAGAATTATCCCGCAACCGATCTCTTCAACCAAGCCTGCAATTTTTTCGTCCTGGTCAGAGATTCCTGTCTCGCCATCCAAAACGAGAATAGCAACATCAGCACGCTCCAAGGATTTGCGAGTTTGGACGACTGAGAGTACCTCGATTCCCTGTTTGGTTTTGCTTTTTCTGCGAACGCCTGCCGTATCGACTAGAACGAACTCATGCTCGCCCATTTGAACGACTGAATCCACCGGATCCACCGTTGTACCAGGTATTGGACTGGTAATCATTCTCTGGTGTCCAAGTAGGGCGTTCACTAGAGTACTTTTCCCGACATTGGGACGTCCGACCACGGCGACCCTGGGAATACCAAATAATTCAGGTTCATTTTCCGATTCCCCTGCCAAATCAGCTTCGGACGGCTCTACTATAAAAGCATCTTGTTCTGCAGCGATCGCCTCCTGCAAATCATCCATCCCCCGGCCATGTTCCGCGGAAACCGTTAGAACTTCATCAAACTCCAATTGATAAAAATCTGCGATACGATCCTCGTGAGCGTGGTCATCGACTTTATTTACCACTCCGATCACGCGGATTTTCTTCGTCAAGCCTGAACGCTGAAGCTCTCGAAAGAGCTCTTCATCCAGTGGTGTAAGGCCTGCTTGAGAATCACCTAAGAAAAGAATAACATCGGCTTCTTCCAGTGCGAGCTGCACCTGTTTCTGAATCTCTTCTTTGAAACTCTCTCCGCCAAGCCCCCCCGTGTCGACTAGAAGGACAGGAAATTTTTTGCCCTTTACCCACCATTCGGTCTTCTCTTCGTTTCGGTCACGAGTGACCCCGGGCAGATCGTGCACCAGCGCTTTTCGGCGACCGATGAGTCGGTTGAAGAGGGTGCTTTTCCCAGTATTAGGGCGCCCCATTATCACGATCCGGCATCTCTGTTTATTTTCAAGCATAGCCAAGCCTCTTCAGCGTTTCGATCTTCGAAGTCCAGTTTTTAGTAACTTCGACTTTGAGGCCTAGAAAAATTTTGCTCCCAACAAGCTTTTCGATTTCCACACGCGCGGTTTGCCCAATTTCTTTTATTTTCTTTCCGCCCTGTCCGATGACCATCCCTTTCTGGGAGTCACGCTCCACATGGATGATCGCTTCGATCCGTGGGAGTTTTCCTTTTTCATCGAATTTGATAATTTCTACTGCGCAGGAGTACGGAATTTCGTCGCCCATGCAATAGAATAGCTTCTCTCTGATTTTCTCCGCCGCAAAGTACCGCAGGGGTCGATCTGAGAGTTGGTCTGCGTCAGGATAATAGAATGGTCCTTCCGGAAGGAGTGCCCAGCTTTCTTCCAGTAATTTCTGAACTCCGGACTTGCGCAGCCCTGAAATCTTTACCGATTTTTGAACGGGCACTTGCTTTTCTTTGAGAGAAGCCATGAGCTCCTGCTCGAGAGCATCGTTCTGTCTAGCGTCTGATTTATTGAGGATCAGAAAAACCGGGGCTGAATGCGCATTAAGAAGCTCTAAGATAGCTTCTTCGTGAAAAGCCGCAGAGTTTGGGTCCACCAAATACCAGATCAGATTGGGCGAATCGAGAGCGTGCTTTGCTTCTTCGACCATGTACTGATTGATTCCACCCTCTCGCGCCCGATGAATTCCCGGGGTGTCGATAAAAACGATCTGCCCTTTCTGGGTGTCGGTATGGATCCCAAAGATTCTTTCACGAGTAGTTTGGGCTTTGGGTGTAACAATCGAGATCTCTGACCCCAAGATAGAATTGAGCAGAGTCGATTTCCCTGAATTAGGTCTTCCGATAATAGCGATAAATCCGGATTTCATAACAACACTTCGCATTACTTCACGATCTTTTAAAACTGTATCAACAAAACGCTCTAAATCTGCGCTACACTTAAGATTGCGGATCGGGCCGCGTTTTGTTCTGCCTCTTTCTTGGAAGTACCCGAGGCCAATGCCAGGGCTCTTCCATTCATTCGCACTTCGATCTCAAAGACTTTCGCATGATCGGGACCATGCGATTCAATCAGATGATAAGTCGGAGTCACCTTCCACCGCGCCTGTACTATTTCTTGGAGCTGGGTTTTGTGATCATAAAATGCGACTAAACTCTGTTCTCCCATAAAAAGCGGCGCAAAGATATGTCTTAAAACAGGGTAGACGGCGTTAAACCCACCATCCAAATAGACCGCGGCGATCAAAGCTTCAAAGGCGCTTGAAAGAATCGATGGTTTTTCGTAACCGCCAGTCTGAGCCTCACCCTTGCCGAGTCGAATACAGTCTTGAATTTGAATGGTTTTCGCAAGCTGTGCTAAAGTTTTTTCATTTACTATGGCTGCTCTCATCTTGGAAAGCTGGCCTTCGTTCGCATGTGGAAACGTCTCCAGAAGTATATCTGAAACAATGACATCCAAAATCGCATCCCCTAAAAATTCCAGCCGTTCATTGTCTCTTAGGGCAATAGGCTTCTCTTGAAAGAACTCGTGTCCATACGATTTATGGGTCAAGGCTTGGAGAAGGACACCGCGATCACCGAAATTATATCTGATGCGTTGTTGTAGTCGTTCAAGTACCATGCTGCGTGCTGCTCCCCTGCCTCGGTTTCGTACAATACTAGTCAATTCCTGTCAAGAACTTTAATGCACTTTGCACGCTCCACACTGTCATCCCGAAGTGCTAATTTACATACCATTGCAACATCCCCACCGCTTCCGGCCCCCCCACCTGCTCCGTTGCGATCGATCATGACGTCCAATGCTTCGACGTCTATCAAGTCATGTCTGCTAGTGATTTTTTCAGGATTAGCAAATAATACTCGCAGGTAGTTGGGCGTGTATCCCCCAGACCAACCTTCTTTAGGAATCGATTCGACTAAAACGTCTCTTAGTAAAATTCCAGACTGCCTGCACTGGCGAAGAATCGATTCATAGTGCGATTTTTGTCGCTCGAAACTTAATTTGTTCAGGGCACGGCATCGGTCCACACGAACCGATTGGGGGACGGATCCCGGAAGCCGAGTGGCAGGAGTGCTCGATCTTTCGCTATAAGGAAACACATGCAATTTTGTCCAAGGTAGGGCGGAAAGAGTTTCGAATGTCCACTGAAATTCTTCTTCGGTCTCACCAGGAAAGCCTGTAATCAGATCCATGCCAACAAAAACTCCGCCCACCGGAGCTTTAAGCTCTGCGATTTGCAGAAGACGATCCCGTACTTCTTCAGCGCGGTATTTTCTTTTCATCAAGCGTAAGATGCGACTGTGCGGACTTTGAACCGAAACATGAAAATGGGGACAAAATCGGGAATCAGATTCCATCAATCGCATCATTTGAGGAGTGATTTCGGTTGGATCCAGTGAGCTCACACGCAGACGTTGCAAGTCTGTCTCGTCCAAGATCCGTTTTAACAACTGGCTGAGGTGGTCAGGCTGAGATGGATCATGAGAATCCCCATCCGTTCCGTAGTCACCGATATTGGTACCAGTGATGACAATTTCTTTTACTCCCTGAGACACTAAACTGCGAACTTGCCGAACCACTTCGTCAGGATTCAGACTTCTACTCGGTCCTCTGCCGTAGGGAATAATGCAATAGGTGCAAAACGCATCACAGCCTTCCTGGATTTTTAGAAACGATCGTGTCCTTAATCCATGCAGGTGTACCGGTGGAGTCAGAAAGGACTCGCTAATCAGTGGCCATTCTCGATCCTCTGGATGCTGTGAAAGAATTTCTGAGTACGGCACGACAGAGCCCAAGCGACGTGCCGAATTTAAAGAAAGATTCAAAGACGGAGCTGGAGGTTCCTTCTTCTCAAGTTCCTTTAAAACTAAATGAACCAATTGGTGTTTATCCTGATTGCCAACAACATAATGAATCTTTTGAGATGACGTGTACGCATTCGGATCAACTTCGACTGCGCATCCAGTAACTACGATAGATGCGTGCGGATACTGGCGGGCGAGAGATTCGGCCATTTTTCGCGATTGCTTGTCCGCCTCATTAGTAACGGTGCAAGTATTGACAATACAAAGTTGAATGTCAGATCGCTCCTCTTGGACGCCCTGGCCGCGCTGGCTGCCGGGCGTCCAGCCTTGATTTTGAAGCGCTTGTTCTATGAGTTGGCTATCAGTGAGATTTGCTTTGCAGCCCAGAGTTTTGACGAGGTACTGGCGACTCACGTGATTAAACCTTCTCGCCCACTGCGCCTGCCCTCTCAATATACCCCCCGCCTAAAGTTTCCTTGCCCTGATAAAACACTACCGCCTGACCAGGAGTAATCGCGCGCTGGGGCTCGTCAAATTCTACGTGGACAACATCATTTTCAAAACAAGTAACTAGACAAGCAGCTTCTTCATGTCTGGAGCGAATTCGAGCGTGGCAGCGAATCCCGCGCATCCGATTGATAGGAACAACCCAGTTGACATGAGTGGCGATCAGCCCCTTTTGGAAAAGCTCATTTTCCGTTCCTACGATCAGGGCCTGCGTCTTATTGTCATACCCGACTACAAAATACTGGTCCGCATCTTTCAGTCGCAGTTGTAATCCCTTTCGCTGTCCGATCGTATAGCGAAACAGACCAGTATGTTCTCCAACCAACTGCCCATCGGTTGTACGGATGATTCCGCCAGGTCTCAGGTTCTCAGACACTCTCTTTTCTATAAAGCCTTTGTATCCCTCACCGCCGATAAAACAGATTTCTTGGCTATCCTGCTTCTGCGCCACCGCTAGACCAAAGTCTTCAGCGATTTTTCGGACCATCATCTTCGAAAAACCACCCAAGGGCATCATGGTTCTCTTTAAGGCAGTTTGCGTCAATCCAAATAAGAAATAAGTTTGGTCCTTTTGAGGATCAACCGCTTTGAGTAGATGGGCGAGCTGGGACGGTTCATCCCATTCCACCTGAGCATAGTGGCCTGTCGCAATCCACTGGCAATCGAGTTCGTCTGCTTTCTGAAATAAATAATTAAACTTAATTTGGCTATTGCACTGAACACAAGGATTCGGGGTTCGCGTCATTAAATACTCGTGAACAAAATAATCCACGACCTTATCCTGAAAGATGTCCTGAACGTTAATGACATAATAGGGGATATCCAGCTTATCGCAAACACGCCGAGCGTCATTTGCGTCAACCAAAGAGCAACACCGCCCACCTAGGCGTGCGACATTATTCTCCCCCTGATCGTAAAGCTGCATATGCACGCCTACAACGTCGTGCCCTTGCGTTTTTAAGATCGCGGCCGCCACAGAACTGTCCACGCCGCCACTCATGGCTACTAAAATTCTCTTCTTATCTTTATTTAAACTCACGACTTACTCTCACCTATTTCGTTTAACTATCTGCGCGCTTTGCACATGCGAATAACGGTCTTTTCGAGCGCCTCGACAAAGCCTTCCAGATCAGACCAGGCCACTGCGTCCGCAAATGAAATTCGAATCGCAGCCATTGCCTGGGTCTTGGTTCGCCCCATTGCCATTAGGACATGGGACGGTTCCAATACCCCGCTTGAGCATGCTGATCCAGCAGAAACAGCATAGCCGGCAAGATCTAGCGCCATTACGAGACCATCCCCTTCAACGCCTTCGAAGCTGATGTTCAGTGTATTGGCCACTCTCTTCGCCTGCCCCCCATTGATCAGGGTTCCAGGTATGCGTTGGGCAATAACACTTTGCAATCGATCTCGCAATGGTGCGACTCTCGCTGCCCATGCGATAGGGTCTAGAGTCTCGGCTGCCGCTCCCGCAGCGATAATACCAAAGAGATTTTCGGTTCCGCCACGTCGACTCTTTTCTTGCTTGCCAAGAATGGCGGGTTCGACTCGTGTATTGGGGTAAGTCCAAAGAAATCCGGTTCCTGCAAGAGCACCTATTTTGTGAGCAGAGAAAGTAACGTATTGTGCTCCGAGGGTATTGACGTGGATGGGAAGTTTGCCCCAAGCTTGTGCCGCATCGATGTGCAGAGGGATCTGTCTTCGGCGGGCGATTTTTGAAAACTCGCTCACATCGGTGATTGCGCCGGTCTCATTATTTACCCAAATGAGACTAATGAGCGCCGTATCATCTTGAATTAAACTCTCGAGGGCAGAAACTTGCGGCACGCCTTCAGCATCAACTGGAATGAAACTTACTCTTCCACCTTGTTTTTCTAGCCAAGTAACCATCTGTTTGATGGAATCATGTTCGACCGGTGATGTAATCCAGTGGGGTTTCTCGCCTCGAATCAGTCTTGGTTTGAGCAAAGAAGCAATTGCGAGTTGATTCGCTTCGCTTCCTGATGAGGTAAAAATAATCTGCTCTGAGTCGGTATCAGCTCCCAGCGACTGGGCGATCCTCTCTCGTGCAATGGCAACAGCTCGCTTCGCGCGTCTGCCAAAGCTGTGAATGGACGATGGATTATATAGATGATCTTCTTGACTCAAACCTTCATTGAGAAGATACGGCGCAAGTGCCTCTCTGACAGCACTCTTTATTGGCGTGCCGGCATTCGAATCAAGATAAATCCCTGCCTTTGCCGACATTAGGTTGACCTGTGGTGACTGTGGTTGAGGTTGGTTGGAGTGCATCCAAATCTAACAAGCTACTTGCAGATTTTGGTAATTCTTGGGTCCCTCGTGCTTTACGGACCAAATCTCCAACTGAGGTGGTAGTAAGATATTCCTGCATTATCAACCCAAGATTTTCGAAATAGGTTTTGGTCAAAACGAATTCAACAGTATCACTCTTGACATCACCTGTTCCAACTAGGTCTCTGGCTGGATTAATATTCTCGCCGACGCTGATCAAGACCTCTTTAATCGAGATCTCATCCATCGGTCGCGACAAAACGTAGCCGCCGCCTGGACCTCGCACACTTTTCACTACCAAACCCTTACGAAGTCTGCGAAAAAGCTGTTCCAGATAATGAAGTGATATTTTTTGGCGTTCGGAAATTTCTTGGAGTCGTACTGGCCTGCCGTTTGAGTTGAACGTCAAATCCAAAATTGCTCTGACCGCATATCTTCCTTTTGAAGTTAAGCGCATACCGTGTCTCCCTTTTCTCTCTGCCAACTAAACCAGGTACCATGCCATATCTTTGGCGTCAACTACTAATGAGATCTTATAACATTGTGAAGCAGTGAAAGGCTAGTTGTCAACCGGCTTTCAATGCAGGTAAACTAATTTAGAATACTTATGACAAATAACAAAAAACCGAATGAAAAATCGAAATTATTTTCTGTCGACTCGGATTCATCACAACTTGTTGAAGTTCCGAGCATTACTAAACTTCTCAAACGAAAGTCCTTTAAGAAAGAACAACCTGACTCCACCGCGCCTGAATCAACTAGTAAACCCGAATCAACTAATGAACCAGAATCTGAACCAGAATCTGAAAATGAACCGACCGTTTTGGTTCATACGAAAGAGGCCGAAAAAAAACGGCAAGCTAAAATTCAACCTGCAAAACGTCGTGGTGAGACAAGCGACCACCTGAACATCTGGGATCGGCACACGCTTCAGAGTTCGCAGGATCCACTCGGCAAAGCAATTCTGATTTTACTAAATAAGGGCTTAAAGTCCGCGGTTTTTCTAGCAGTGGAATCGAAGACCATGACATCTAAAAAGGACGCTTCCGAAATTCCTACATTTATGAGCTCAGCCGCGGTCGAGCCCAAGGATCGTCTTTCTCTTTGGACGGGGTTAAGCTGGGATCCGCGCGTCGTACCAGAACTCTGGAACCAACTCATCAAGACAGGCTACATAGAACTACCGCCTCCCGGCAGCATGACTAATCAAAAAAGTACACGTAATGTGGTTAGAGGTTCTTTTGGACTTACAGGCATTGAATGGCTCCTCTTAGTAAAAATCGGTTCAAAAACGGCTATTCGAGGACTTCTGGCAATCATTTCTGAAAAAACGGTTCTGAGAGAACTAGAAGAGGTTCTGCCTCTTTTGTCTCAGTGAGAAGATGTTGCAAAACCATCCAAACCTATGGTGAAACAAGATCACTATGTTTACACCCATGAGAATTTGCTCCAGCGCTGAAATGAGAGAAATCGATCAAACGGCTGAACATGAGTATGGAATTGACGCCATGCTTCTTATGGAAAATGCGGGACGAGCTGCCGCACAGATCATCCTAGAAAAATATCCTAGTGCTGGCCGGACCTCAGAGATCTTAGTATTTGCCGGCAAAGGAAATAATGCGGGTGATGCCTTTGTTGTTACGCGTCGCCTTCTGTGTTTAGAGCGAAAGGTTCGAGTTTTTCATTTACAAGAGGAATCCGCCTATAAGGGCGCCACGCTCAGAAATTTTGAAATTCTCAAAGCTCTCAAGGCAAAACTCACGTTCGTCGAATCCACTGCGCATCTCAAGGAGTTTTTCGACAGCTCTCACGGCCCGTTCATGGTTATCGATGGAATTCTAGGAACCGGACTGAAAGCTAATTTGGAAGGGATCTTCTTCGATACCGTAGAGCTTATTAATTCTCTCAATACCGACGTCATCGCTCTCGATATTCCGACTGGTGTAAACGGGGACGTCGGTGCCATTCACGGAAATTCCGTCCTAGCGACGATGACCATATCTTTCGGTTTTCCAAAGCTGGGCCATTTTTTGCCGCCGGGTGCGACTCGACGGGGTGAATTGGTCAACGTAGATATTTCTCTTCCGTCGCGCTTTCGCAAAGAGGGCGATAAGTTTTTACTAATGAAAAATCCGATGAGCGCTCTCATCAAGGAGCGAGATCGCTATGGTCATAAAAATTCCTTTGGTCATACGCTCCTCATCGGGGGAAGTCCGGGAAGGTTGGGTGCTGTAGCGATGGCAGCGACGGCCTGCCATAAAATGGGAACCGGTTTAGTAACGGTTTCCAGCTGGCCTGAGAGTTTTGATGTTTTAGTCACCAAGTTGCCATACGAAACAATGGCTGTTCCACTGCATTTGCAGGGACCTGAGTATGAGGTTTATAAACAGATCCTCAATTCCTACTCGAGTATTGTAGTAGGCCCAGGTCTGGGCCTAAATCCCAAGGGCAAGCACTTACTGCAAGAACTTCTACTCAGCTATCAGGGCCCGATAGTAATAGATGCAGATGCACTCAACTTGATCGCTGAGTATAAATTGCACGACCATCTAGTGAAACGACAAAACCCGACGGTGCTTACTCCGCATCCGGGTGAAATGGCTCGACTTCTGGGTGTGGACAAAGAAGTGGTTAGCAATGATCCCGTGAAAGCTGTCCGCGACGCCGTACAACTTACGCACGCAACTGTGTTATTAAAAGGTGCTGCGACCTTGATTGGTTCGCCAGAAGATATATTATATTTGAATCACTATCCCAATGACGGGATGGCCACCGCAGGAAGCGGCGATGTTTTGGCAGGTATGATTGGTGGCCTGATAGGTCAGAGAATGGACCCATTTAAGGCTACTTTACTTGGGGTTTATTTGCACAGCTTGGCTGGTGATTTTGCAGCACAAACGCACGGCCATCGGAGCATGACAGCCCCGGATATTATCGAGAATATAGGAAATGCATTCAAAGAACTCAAACGCTCAGAAGTCAATGTCCCCATGGAAGGCCGAGTCTACTTACTCTGAAAAAGGAGTCGCGAAACTCGCAGAGGATCTCGCAAAACAACTAAAAGTTGGCGATCGTATTTTTTTAGAAGGAGAGCTAGGCGCTGGCAAATCGACCTTTACAAGGTATTTGTTAAAAGCGTTGAACGTCAAACAACAGCCAGAGGGTAGTCCATCGTTCTCCATTGTTCACGAGTACCGCGCTCCTATCGGTGGAATAGCGCATATTGATTTTTATCGGCTCGGCTCGAACGCTGACATGGAAGCTGCCGGAATTCCCAGCTACTTTTGGGAACGCAAACTGCTCATTATTACCGAGTGGATTTCAAAGTTTCCGGAGTTCGAAAGCAAGGTCCTTCGCACGAGTAAAGTGTGGAAAATAAAATTATCTCTCGATGCGCTGAATAATCCTGATCATAGAAAAATAGCGATCTCAGTTTCGGGTTGATCGGAAACTTAGGGCGCGATTTTCGTGTTGGTTTTGAAAGCTATTTCAGCTCGCCACAATCTGCGATGACTACCTTCTTCGACGGTCTGCCCGAGGAGGAGCCGAGAGCCTCAATTTGCTTAACTAGTTCCATGCCCTCGAGTACTTTACCAAAAACCACGTGCTTGCCATCTAGCCACGCTGTCTCAACCGTCGTGATAAAAAACTGTGAACCGTTGGTGTTTCTACCAGCATTCGCCATACTTAAAACGCCGGCCCCCTTGTGCTTGAGGGTGAAGTTTTCATCTTCGAATTTGTCACCGTAAATACTTTCGCCGCCCGTACCATTGTGATTGGTGAAATCCCCCGCCTGGAGCATGAAATTTGGAATAATGCGATGGAAACTACTTCCTTTGTAACTCAGTGCTACACCACTTCTACCATTGCCTTTTTCACCCGTACATAGCATTCGAAAATTCTCAACCGTCTTCGGTACAACTTCCCCGTTTAGGCCCATGACGATTCTACCTGCAGGTTTGCCATCAATACTGATATCAAAATATACTTTATTCGTAACTTTTTCCAAGTGTCTGCTCCTTTACTTTAAACTACTTAGCAACAGTGAAGTTAGTGACTGTAGCATCTGGGCGACAAAAATTCAAAAAATTATGGCGCCGATTCCTGTAACCAGTACCCAGACTCTGGAGCTGTGACAAGCAAGGGCTAATTACTTGATCGGAACTGACTTACAGTGCGGTCGAATTCTTCTTTTTATTGATCAGAAATTGATAATCCGCATATCCCGAAACGGTGGCGGTGTTAAAAATGTATTTTAGCACCGAGAATGGAATATCTTTGTCGGCTTCGATCATGAGTTTTCCGGTGGGTCGATCTTCTGCTTTTAGATCCTCGTAGGTTTGGAGAGAGTTTTTGAATTCCTTTTTTAAGAATTCGGCCACGTGTGTGATGGTGCGACCGTCAGAAGCGAGATCATTCTTGGCAAAATGATAGTTTTTGAAGCTCACTAGAAGGGCTCCGTTGCCACGAATTTCATCGGAGCTAATGGAGAGGGAGACCAGCTCACGTGGGACAGATTGTACCCTGGAGACTGGGAGGCGGATGTTTTTCGGAACTTGAATAGATTTGGTAGTAATAGTAAATGCTTGAACTAGAAAGAAAATCAAAACAGTCAATACATCCATCAGCGATGTCAGGTTGAGTTCATGTTCTTGCAATTTACGTTTGGGACGCGCTATCATGTCCCCTCACCCTTCATCGCTCAACGCGCTCACGGAAATCTCTGGAAAAATCATACGCGTTTCTTTTCGTTGATTGATTAAATTCTTTAAATGAAGAGGCTCTCGACCTTCGGGAACCTCGCGAACCACTTCCATGAAATGAATAACACTCTGGTAGGTAATCCCATCAGCCACGACCAGTCGAATTGTCTCTTCATGCGGAAAGCCTTTTTTTATTTCTATGAGTGCTGACTGAATTTTAACAGCAAGTTCGTCTTCGGTTCGAGCTTCCAGCAACCGATTGTATCCCGACGTCTGATTTCCGGTAAAATTCTGATTGAGATAACTGAAAAACTGATCGCTCTCGACAATTTTTAGGCCAGCCATCGGTCCTAAGTTTAGCCGTACTTTTGTGGGCTTCGCTATTTCCAAACTAACCGTAAATTTTGGTTTCTTTTCTAAATCCTTACCAGAACCTACAGGTTGAGAGTACGCGCTCAGGATAGAAAACTTCGAAAACCCGGCCATGAATATCAAGAAAAAGATAATAGTCGTCATAATGTCCATTAATGAGACAATATTAATATCAATCTTGGGCAGAGAGTTCTTGCGAAGCTTTCTACGCAGCATCCTTATCCCCGTTTTCTCCTTTGAAATTCTCAAAGTACTGGCTTCCGGTGCGTAGAAGCACAAGAATACGTGCAGAATACTGTTCAATATCATCGATGATGGTATTGATGCGATTAAATAGAACCCCGTAAACAAGAGAGCATGGAATTGCGATAATCAATCCAAACGCTGTAGCATTCATCGCAACTGAAATTCCTGATGAAATCAGCTCCTGTTTATGCGAGTCATCAATTCCACCGACGGCCTGGAAGGTGGTAATTAATCCAGTGATAGTTCCAAGCAGCCCGATCAGAGTTGCGACGTTGGCAATGGTAAATAGATAAGGCATTCTTTGCTGCAATTTTGGAATAACCGAGAGACTAGCCACTTCAACATGGTCCTGAATTTCCTCCATGGGCCTATCTGCATTGACTAGGGCTGCTTTAATCACTTGGTAGACCGCTGCGTTCTTGTTGCTATTACAAAGCTTGACGGCTTCATCAATATTGTTTTCAAGAATCAAACGCTGAACCTGTTTCATCAACTCTGTGCCATCGGCATTATAAACAAAGATGATCATATAGATTCTTTCAACAATCAGTACTGATCCCGCTATTAGCAATAGTGCCAACGGATAAAAAAATAATCCACAATCATTTATGAACTGAGTCAACTGCATTTTTCGCCTCCTACACCTATCTGCCTACTGTCTAGTAGACATCAAAATAAACGGATACTTCACTCCTACGCTTCCGCCACCTTTTGGTTTGGGAAAGACCCATTGATTTACCTTGGAAAGAATACAGGTCTCAGTTGCATGATCTTGAAGAGAGGATTGTAAAATCTGAGAAGAATCCACTGTACCCGCTCCAGTAATTTTGAAATAAACAAGAACTTTTCCCTTCAAATCAGGATTAGAAACAAGCCGCGATTCATAACATTGACGAATCTGCGCAAGATAGCGCTGAATCACTGCGGCAATGACTTCTGGATCTAGACCGCCTTCTACGCGAATATCCTCAGTCTGCGGAACTTCAATTTCTCTTCCTTTAGATGGGGTCAGCCCATAATCACCAGCCCCCATTCCACCGCCGGTATCAATTCCTTTAATTTGTCCGATCCCAACGCCTTCTCCACCACCGCCAGAACCTAGGCCTATTCGCCCGCGTGCGTCCCCTCCGGTTGCAATGGCACTAACGGTATTGCCAGATTCCTTTACGGATATAAGAGCTGATTCGTCTACGGCTTTATCAGTGTCAGAAGAATTTGCGAAAACAGAGTTGACTTGAGAGACATTGAGTTTACTGGCCTGAGGTCCGGTCTTAGTTTCTTTTTTCGCCTGCGCTGCTTGCTCTTGTTTTTGTTCAGGTGCTTTTCTGCTCTTTGAGGCGCCCTCTTCTCCTCGAGCTCGGCCACCAGTCGTACTCAGTTCGCCAATGGCGGCTTCTTGCGTTTTCTGTGCATTGCGAATTCCAATTTCATAGAATACGCGTTTTAGTTTTTCCGGCATTTTCTTTTCAACTGTTTTTTTCTCCGGCTCTTTGACCGTTTTCGTAATGAGAAGAAGCGCAGATACCGCTAAATAGAAGAGCAGTACGAAACCTAGAATTTTAGCAAATTTTCTATCAACTAGCTTGAGTAGGTAGCGACCGATTTTTTTGGGTGGATTCACAAATCGAAACTCGAGGGACAATTCGCCCACGTGAATATCAGCACGATCGCCTATTTTTAATTTAAAACCATCCGATTTGCCTTTGAGTTGCTCGATCTTCAGTTGTTCCACTGGAAAAATCTCGTGACTCATCCAAACAAGACCACGTGCCTCCAATGGGAGGTAAAGCCATAAATTTCCGTGTGAAAATTTTGCTATTTTAAATAGTTGCCGTTCAGCTACGGCCACATTAAACGTAGCTTCTTTTCCTGCACCAATGGTGATCTCACAGCCCGGCTCAAAGGTTCTAACTTCTAGTGGTTTTTCGCCCCAAAATAAGGAGACTTGTAGCAACTCTTGGACTTGATCCAAGGAATTATTCCTTAGGGCTGCGTTGGTTTTTTCTACATCTTTAGTAGATAGATCTCTGTTTGACTTTGATTTTCTACCTTGCTCTTCGTCTTCTTCACTTATCGATGGTGCTTCTATCATGCCAGTGAGTTTTAATAAGCTGGAATCGCGTGGGAGTATTTTTACTTCGATTTCCGAAGTACCTATAACAAAACTTTGTCCTGATTCCAATTCCGACTCTTGGGTCCTAACGCCATCGACATAAACTCCGGACCGACTCCCTAGATCCACTAGTCTGATTTTTTTTCCGTTATGAATGGTTTCTATGTAAGCATGAATTCCGCTACATCGGTAATCATTTACTTTTACGTCAGCCTCGAGACTTTTCCCGATCGATCCTTCACTCTTTACCAGACTCAACAGAGTCGCGTTTTTTTCCTGATCTTTCAAGAAGAGCGCGATACTATTCATCGGGTTGAAATTCCCTTCAGCGTCTCTTTCAGCGTCAGGTGCGTTAATTCGTGATGGTAGTCGAGCGATCGGGGTGACCGAACGAGCGAAGGACTTTCTGACCGCTTTCTTTGAAAAATATAGAAAACAGCTGGGTTTCGAATTTTACCTTGAACGGTAGCTCCACTGAGGTCTACTTCCGAATACTGACGGTATTTTACGTGGACATTTTTTTGAACCGTCTTTTGAAGTGAAACCTGACTTTTCGCCAGCGTCCGAGTTGGCAATAGTACCCAAGAAGCACAGATGGCCAAGGAAAAAGAGATGCCAAAAAGAATCTTAATCGGAATCTTTCTTTTCACTTTCATCCTTCTGCTCTACTGAGGAGGGAATCCGAGCAGGGGCTGTTCTTTCACCCCTATCTTCGGATTTTTCCGTTCTTCCATTTCTATTGAGAATGCTCGACAGGGGTACATTCGGCAGGTTATCCGCTTCGACAAAGAGATCCATGCCCGGGCCTGTAGTCTTCACAAGAATTTCGAGTTTCTTTGCGACTTCGACATTTCCTAAGCGATCGATTGCCCGATAGAAAATGGTCTGTCTGGGCACTTTCCATTCTGAGAGTTCAATAGGCGATTTCAAAGTTTCGAAACGTTTTCCGTCATAGCTTACCTCAATATGATCTACTCCAACGCCATCGTCTGTCGCTTGAAATTCCAGACGATTCGGAACTGAGGCTAAAAATACATTATCCCTTTGTACGAGAGGATGGGCCGTCTTAACTGTAGACGCCGGTGGATCGTTATCTATAACTATAGTATAAGGATTAGATTCTTCAAAGTTATCAGTGTTGTCAGTTGCTTTGAGTTTAAATTGATGTTCTCCCTTGGTGTCAAATGAAAATTCTGAATCCTTTGTGTGATTAAAAGTCTTGCCGTCTCGGGAAACTAGAATTTCCTTAACACCCGATTCATCGTCCGATATTTTGGTGATGAGTTTAAAACCCATTTTTGCATAAATCCGACCACCAATCGTAACTGAGTCCCCAACCTTTTGAATAGAAACGCGTGGCGGTTTGGTATCCTGATAGATAACCAGAGTCTTCCAAGTCTCTTCGTTTCCTACATTATCAATACCACGGTAGCGGATTTGAGTTTTATTTTCTGAAAACAAAATAGGATTGGAATAGATCGTTGCTGGTCCGTCATTAACTCGATATTCAATTTTGTTAACACCTGAAAGTACGTCAACGGCAGTCAACTCTACACGACTGCCGCTGCTAACATAGATACCTTTTGAATTCTCAAAGGACGTACCAATCACCTTCGAATGCGTTTCGGGAGCCTTTGCGTCTACAACGAAGTTCGCATGATATGGAATTTCGATATTTCCTACATTATCTACTGCTGAAAACTGAATGGAATAGTTTCCCTCTTTGCCGAAGAGCATTTGCCCCGGAAAGACCTTGGAAACTCCGTCTTGAATCATATGGACTTGGTGAACACCAGAAAGGTTATCCTGACTTAAAATCGTCAGCCTAGTATTGGGATTAACGTACAGTTGCTTACCGTCACTAAATGTCGGCCCCTGCCAAACGACTTGGCTCTTCGGAGGTGTTTTATCAACATAAACACGATAAGTTTGAATAGGACTCCAGTTGAGAACCGGATCTGCGGCTCTAAATCGAACTTGATGGACTCCCTCTGATTGAAATGCAAAACTCCCGTTGTAGGAAGTAAACTCACTTCCGTCGATGCTTACTTCAATGCGCTCTACATAGTTGGCGTTATTGCTCGGCCGAATCGAGAATTTACTTTTCTCGTTCGAAAAATATTTCTCGCGCTCTGCATCATAGTAAAAGCCAGAACTCAAGTCTGTCTTAGGGGTAAGCTTTTCGCTCTTCTCTCTTGCTAGCGTCCCAAACGGGCTCAAGCACCCTAGAACCACCATAATCAGGAAAAGGCTTCTTAAAATAGTATTCCTAAGCTTCATAAATCTCCAAAAAAGAGTTATCTCAGTATCTCTTAAAGGATATCGGTTCTATATTTTATTTATTTAATTAAGCTGCGCTACGATTGGAATCTACTAGTCTTTGCCACATTGCATCGAAAATGGTTTTAAATACTCCAACTTGATATTCTTGACGATGTCGGTTTAAAAAAGTCACCATATTCCAATTTTGTCCCTGATGCTCTGAAATATAACTCACCAGGTCATGGGCAACGATAAACACACAAGAAAGGGGTGAAAGATTGGTATAATTGAGTTTTTTAGGAAAGCCTGTTCCCTCCGGGCGCTCATGGTGCTGCAGTACAATCAGACCAATGTCAGGAGGGACTTCACGAAGTTCTGCGATGAACTTTGCAGCATTCTCTGGATGGCACGTGTACTTAGCAATGTCAGTTTCACTAAATTCGGTTGCTTTAAAGACTAACTCTGGAAGATTCCTGATTTTGGCAAGTTCGGATGTCTCAAGCGTAATGTCATGAATAAATGCGGCCGTAGTCAACTTATAGAAGGTAATATCGGAGGTCCACCCCAACATATGGGCTATACTACAGCTCGTGCCTGCTAGTAGCGTGCTATGCGAACTGAGATAAGAATTGGGATCGACCTCTAACTTCTCTAATAATGTTTTCAAATCAGGAGAATTACGAATGGTCTTAATAGCCAAAGTGGTCACTGCTTTAGTAAGCTGCTGTACTTCTCGATTAATTCCAAGTTTTGAGGCAGTTCTTGCCAATGTATCCAGAGTTTCCGAACAAACTTCAAATCCATCGATATAGTCCAGTTTCCCATTTTCGGCTTTAGTGAGGGCGTTTGACACGTCCTTTATGCTTTTTCTGATTTCTAGCTGCGATCCAAACAGTGAAGCATCGCCTAATGCCTCTTGTGAGCTCTGCTGATACAAATCTTGGAGCGAATTGAGGTTGGCCGTTGCCTTCTCTAAGAAGAGTTCAACCTGATCGTTAGGGATATAGAGTTGAGAAATACTTTTTTCGTGATATTTTTCAAAATCCTTCTCGCCAAACAAATCTCCTTTATGATGAACTTTAATATACTTATCAGGTCCCAGCATCAGATAGGTGTCTGCATCTACACTGTTGAGTGCTAAAAATACCTCTATTTGAACCGGACAATAGACCGTCTTACTCGTTTCATAGACCGGATCTATATCTAGTTCTTGTTTAATTAGTTTTTTAAGAGGAGTTAATACGTCGGGCTTTTTGATGACTTTAAAGCCATCTGGGCTTTTCGTTCCATTATTGGTCAGCAAAACACAGAGATTTTTCTCGCTGTAAGCCTTTAGTCTCTTCATAGCAGGTTTTGACAAATCTCCAAGACAAGATTCGTCAATAACGATGCAGCGCGGCTCCGGCCCTTTACTTTCGCTGTCAAGAAATCCAGCTTTTTTTTGGCCTTTGCTCTCCACTTCCCGAACGGATTCAAGTCCAAAAGTATTTTGTAGTGCTAGGGCGATGACTTCCCTGAGAACTAGGTCGCAGCCGATAATAACAACAGGACCCTGAGTTTTTGACATACAATAAATAATCGG